>Ga0209709_10002082_pt1 | contig 17835 bp, 14 predicted proteins | sample ArcticOcean_MG_C_2_FD_187435 | JGI IMG/M metagenome (GOLD analysis project Ga0209709, IMG submission 187435) | Marine microbial communities from western Arctic Ocean - ArcticOcean_MG_CB4_136 (SPAdes) (version 2) | ecosystem: Environmental > Aquatic > Marine > Oceanic | place: Arctic Ocean... | reverse complement strand
CTTGTCATATTTTCAACGCCACCAGCAATCACGACATCAGCATCACCCAAAGCGAGCATACGAGATCCGTTGACAGCAGAGGCAAGTCCAGATGCACAAAGTCTATTAACTGTTTCGCCGGGCACAGAGACTGGCAGGCCAGCAAGAAGAGATGCCATCCTGGCGACGTTTCTATTGTCCTCTCCAGCTTGGTTTGCGCAACCTAAGATCACGTCGCCCACCAAAGTGGGGTCAAGACCTGAGTTTCGCTTCAGAAGCTCTGAAATAGTTAATGCAGCTAAATCATCTGTTCTGATCGAAGCAAGAGTGCCACCGAAATTCCCTACCGGAGTTCTCACTCCATCAACAAGAAATGCATTCATTTGTATTATTTTCTATTGCAAAGATAGTTGAGAATAAGGGGTGTAAATTGCATCAAGAAATTGTACTTGAAAATCATCCCATGAAAATCGCCATAGCATCAACTTTTCATCCATATCGTGGAGGAATTGCGCAATTTAACGATGCGATGGCGATAGCTCTAAGAGCTGAAGGACATAAGGTAAATTGCTTCAACTGGAGCCGCCAGTATCCCACCATCTTGTTCCCAGGTGTAACCCAAGTTAAATTCGGGACATCAACACCCCCACATTCAAAATCAGCTCCACTGGATTCTATTTCGCCCAACTCTTGGCGTAAAACAGCTAAAATAATCTTATGTGATGAAGGAGTAGATGTGGTGATTTTACCGTTTTGGCATTCTGCCCTAGCACCAGCTTTAAGAGGAGTAGCAAGGTCTATTAAGCGCCTGTCTCCCGAGACAAAGGTGATTGCCATAATGCACAATGCAACTTCTCACGACGGGAAGGCTTCCGACAAATGGCTTACCCGCAGGTTTCTAAAACGAGTGGACAACGTGGTGACTTTAAGCGCATCTGTAACCCAAGACGTGATTAAATTGGCACCCGACCTACCCGTAAAGACCTTGTTCCACCCTTTGTACGACGATCTACCTGTGAAGCCAGAGAAGGGGTTGGCAAGAGAAAAACTCGGCATTCCTGTGAGTGCGAAAAACGTAGTGTTGTTTTTTGGCTTAATCAGGCCATACAAAGGTCTTGAGGTTTTAATAGAGGCCGCAAATTCACTGTCAGAGGAGACTCACTTAGTCATCGCCGGCGAATGCTATAGCTCTTGGGATAAATATGAGAAAATAATAAACAGCAGCAAAGCGAAATCTAGAATTCACGTATTTAACCGTTTTATCCCAGATGAGCAATTGGGTGAATTTTTCGTTGCTGCCGATCTTGTAGCTCTTCCCTATTTATCTGCTTCTCAAAGTGGAGTTACAGCAACAGCTATACAATATGATTTACCCATTGTTGCAAGCAATGTCGGAGACCTTTCAAATTCAATTACAAATGGGAAGACTGGTGCGCTTGTAGAACCTGGGGATTCAAAGGCGCTTGGAGAAGCTATTGATGTTTGGTTTCGTGAAGAACATCCAGGATTGGGTGAAGCTTATGCCCATTTAAAAGCATCAAAATCTTGGGGAGAATTCGCGAGGCAGCTACTCTAATCTTAAGCTTTACTCACGAAATAGTGGTTCCATAAGTGGATCGAAGACATATCTCTGCACAAGCACAAGTTCACCATCAGCAGTGAGTCCATACATATGCTCACCATCGTGATTGTGATCATCTGGCCCACCCATTCCTGTTCCAGGTGATTTCCAAAATACGTCAAAATGAGCGCTTCTCCCATCAAACCCAGAAACCTCGTATGTAAAGCATGGGAGAGTGAACTTTATACTATCCTCTAGAGATTGAGAGAGATGGTTGTTGAAACTTTCAAAGTGAACTTTACGAAACTTTAGAAATTTATCTTGAATTCTTAATGTATCCGAAAAGTCCACCGAAGACCCTGATGCATTATAAAGAGAAATCTCGCCGTCCACTGTAGATTGTATAGAGTAAGATTTTGATGGTGATTCATGATCTGTAATCTTAACCTCAGCTAAAGTCCTTCCGGGAAAATCGAAAACACCTGTGTATCTCCACTCTGTTTCATTTGTGAAGAATCTCGTAGACAAGAACCCCACAAAACCTTCTAAATGAACTACAAATGGCTCTTGTGATTTCCCGTTTTCGGGAGTCTCTAAAAGCATATATGTTCCTGTATGACTCGGAGTCGCAGTACCGATATACCAAGTTTTCTCTAGCTTATCATCTCCTAAATATATTTCCACTTTCTTCCCTGATCCACTGAAGTTTCTAATTACGGTAGAACGCTGTAATTCTGGCACTGCACCTTTCACTTCAGCTCTAGCAAAGGTTTTCAAAAGCAAATCGGTAGCGTCCTTTCTCGCCAAGTGTTTTCCATTTAAAGTCCAAAATCGCGTGTCCGATGACCTCTCTAAAAGTGCCGACTCACCGTCAGTACCCGCAATAAAAATCTTAGTTACTAGTGAGGTGTCTGCAATCGCGAAATCCGTCGTGACTTCTGATGACAGGTCTCCACTAGCCCCCTCTTCCATCTTCCAAAGTAAAAAGGTAAATACAGTTACTATGAGAAGGATTGCGAATATTTTAAGGTTAGATTTCATTTTTTAAAGTTATTTAAGGCTGAGATGTTGAATGCTTCAAAGAAATCGAACCGTATTTACGAGAACGGATTTTAAAGACAATTAAACTAAACAAGAGCACAACAACAAGTGGAAGCCCAAGCGCAACAGACTGATAACCTAATCTCGCACCAGCAATCCTTGTTTCATCTAAAGAGCGCAAGGTAATCGTCCTAGATCGTATGGAAATCATAGACTTTTCATCTAAGAGGTGATTGACTGTGTTGCGTAAAAACTCTTTGTTGTCGTAAACGACGCGTGATGCATACCTGTCGTAGCCTAAAGGATAAATTTGCCAACCCTCAGGCGTGTTTACCGTTTTATTTTTCGCGATATCCCCATCGCCGATAACGACCATCGCCGAAGCCAGACCTTCAGATCGAAACGCAAAATCACGATCTCGGCGAAGTGTATCAGGCAATATATCAGTAAAGTGGGATTTAAATGCACCCTCTAGAAGTACGGCGAAAGCAGCAAAGGGAGTATTATTCGAGCTGAAGTACTCAGGTGTAAGATCTACAATTGAGCTTGAAATTCTAACAGGAGCTAGATATGTACGAGCACGAGCTGAACTGCTCAGAAGAATCGTTTTCGTGATATCTGCATCTGTACTGACAGTATCGATACTGGACACGAAGTCGAAGTGAATGGGATCTAAGTTCGTTGTGATGGGGTGGGTAGCACCCTGTGGGATAGCGAGAGGAGCGAAATACCAACTAAACAACTGCATGTTACGCTGATTCCCATTCGGCCCAGCATCAAAGGCTATAGGAGCGCACTGAGGGTCAATTACGAGGTTTCTGTTAAGTCGCACTCCATAATCGAACAATTGATGAGAAAGCCCGAGTTCGTTGGGAGTAGCCATTGTGCCTGAATTGACACGAAGTGAATCTAGATCTGTCACCATGGGATCTACCATCCATAAAATGCGACCGCCACCCATTAAGAATTGATCTAAAATCAACCTATCCTTTGCAGGCAACTCTTTGGTGGGAGCAGCTACAATGGCCAAATCAAAGCGATTTGTGCGGTACTTAAGGCCGTCTATTTTCTCTGAAAGCATATTCAGGCGACCCTCAAGTGGCATCCGTTCGATAGAATAATCCTCTGCAAGTGAATTCGCAAAGTCAGCAATTTCCATTTCATTCAGCTCGCCATGTCCTTCGACAAACACGATGCGCGGCACTTCATCCACTAAAACCCGTCTCAGGGATGAGGCTAGCTCATATTCGATGGCGTTGATAGACCCTTGAATCATTGCGTCCGTGGGCTGAGGCGTTTCGGATTTAAAGAACTGCACGGGAACTTCTTTCTCCCCACAGCTTATCAGTGCTGAAGGCCAAACATTGCGAAACGTCTTCCCTCCTGACGATTCATATCCTATTCTAGTAAAGGACAGCCCGAGTTCGATGAGTTTGTCCTCGTTTTGGCCTCGTGTCCTTCTATCGTCAGTGCTGTAGATGTCAATAAATTTAAAGCGCAAGCGGTTGTTGCTTACGTCAGCGAACTCCTCGAGCTTTTCTCTGATTGCAACTTCTAACCTCTTCCATGACGCAGGGAAATCACCCGTTAAATAGCAGGTGACAACGACATCCCTTGAAGTATCATCGAGTTCATCAAGTATAACTATCGAACCTTCTGTGAGGGTGTGACGTTTCTCAGCTGTGAGATCGAAAGAAGTATGTGCGATTTGGGCTGCAAATAAAAGCAAAGTACTTATCGACATCACCATAATTAACCTCATGCCTTCCCTCCCTAAACGCCCCCTCTCAAGAGCAAGGACGAAGCGCGCCAATTGCAAGAAAAGCAAATCTACGAATATGAAATACGCTACATCTCTCGTGTCCACCAAGCCTCGACTCAGCGATCTGTAATGCGCTTCAAACCCAATGTTTACGAAATAATAATCCCAATTCCCCAAAAGGCCGAAATCTCCCAAGGCTGTGAATCCTATATACCCAACAGTTGACAGTAGCATAGCGGCAAGGAAAGCTACCAAGGGTTGGGAAGTAGATGCTGATAAGAAAATCCCGATAGCTGCAATAGAAGACGACAACAACAAAAGGCCAATGTATGACCCCCAAATTGCACCTAAATCCAAGTTCCACATAGGACTACCGAGCTCCCCAAGAATATAGACAAACCCAAGTGTAGGCACAAGTGACAAAGAGATTAATAAAAGAGCGCCTAAGTATTTAGCAAAAATGACTTGACCTTCGAGGAGAGGGCGAGTTAGCAAAAGTTCCAGGGTTCCATTCCTTCTCTCTTCTGCAAAAGACCTCATGGTAATTGCGGGGACTAAGAAAAGCATCACCCAGGGAGCTAAGGTGAAAAAAGGATCCATAGACGCTACGCCGCTGGAAAGGATGTTCCATGGTCCTGGGAAAACCCACAGAAACAACCCCATTAAAAGAAGGAAAGCAGAAATCACAACGTAGCCCGTTAGCGAGCTAAAAAATGTTCGTATCTCCTTTAATATCAAAGCTTTCATAATAACTACCTTTAGCTAAGATTTATATATGATATCACCTCAGGAGCAGCTGCAAAAAGCCGCTTCGTTTCAGGCCAAACCTCACCAAACAATTCCGATTTCCTATATTTATTTAAACTCTCCTCGCTATCCCATCTACTTACAGTCGCTCTGACTAATGGTTTTATTGAGTCCTTTACAAGCTCAACGTGAAAGCAACCCGACTGACCACCTATGGCCTTTTCATGTTTTTTGAAAATTGCCTCAAACTGCGGCAATGTCTCCTTCGTAAAAGTCATTCTCACAATCCTGATAATCTGTGTTTTACTCATACTAAATAAATAAATTTATTCGGAAAACTCTATCCTAATCACGTCGTCTAACTTAATTCCTAACATACTTGACGCACCACCATTTGCGGCCCCCGGAGCGCCTTTATAAATAGCGATCTCTAAAAATCCCAAATGATTAAACACAGCAACAGAATCACCCACTGGGACATCGCTGTAGTTCTCACATATTTTCCTAATGTCACTTCTACTTGAACGCATCACGATCACGAACTCCCTGTACGTCTCCACATTTTTAAACCTCCTCTTCGTTATGTCTGTAATACAATTTCCAAATCCATCGATATGAATAACATGCCCCGTCAAAACTCTGTTTTCGAAAACCGGCTGCAGCACTGTCCTGGGCTCAGATATTGCTGCCGGGCGGCCTAAAAGCTCGGGGATGCCACCTTTTGACAGGTGGGCAGCGGCAGGAACGAAGATCGAACGCTCGGGAAAAGTGGGGTAATCGAAGTCCGCCATCATGTTGGACAAATCGTATACAGCATCGGGCTGTTTTCCGAAAATCAAATGAAAAACTCCTGTGTCAGCCCCGACAAAGTATTGGTCATCAATTCGCACAATCCTATGTGGATGTTCAACCGTAGCCTCGGACATCACGGCGACAATGTGCACGGTTCCTTTCGGGAAATGTTTCACACATGATTTAAGAAGCAGAGCTGCATCTACAGAGCTAAACTTACGAACATCATGTGATAAGTCTACTACTGTAGCCTTGGGGGCTAATGTAGCAAGCGCCCCTCTTAGGATACCAGCATAGAACCTTTCTGGTCCATAATCAGATGTAAGTGTAATTATAGGCACGGAACAAAGGTGGGGTGATTATTTTTGCCAACATAATGCATGAGACACTGATTTCTATTGAGGGCTTAGACCCTGTTGTAATACTGGGAAACGAGAATGCAAATTTACATGCCTTACAAGGACTTTTCCCTAAACTTCGCATTGTTTCTCGCGGACACGACATTCGGGTAAAAGGAAGCCGCGAAGATGTGGGAAGATTTGAAGAGGTGATGAGAATGGTTGTTTGGCATGTTGACAGATATTTAAGTCTGACAATAGACGACCTTGATAGGCTTTCAAAATCTACTGAAACTACTGTCATGCGCGATGCAGGAGCCGACGATGTAATCGTTCACGGCCCTGGAGGAAACAGAGTTATCGCACGCACACCTAACCAACACAAATTGGTAGACGCCGTCTCTGAACACGACATGGTTTTCGCAGTGGGGCCAGCAGGAACAGGAAAAACATACACAGCTGTTGCCCTTGCCGTGAAAGCCCTTAAGGACAAGCGCGTAAAGAAAATAATTCTCACAAGACCTGCTGTAGAAGCAGGCGAAAATCTCGGTTTTCTTCCCGGGGACATGAAGGAAAAACTCGACCCCTATCTCCAACCCCTTTATGATGCTCTCACTGACATGCTTCCATACGAGAAGGTAGCCGAGCATCTGGAAAATGGTGTGATTGAAGTAGCCCCCCTCGCATTTATGCGAGGGAGAACTTTAGACAAAGCGTTCGTTATCTTAGACGAAGCCCAAAACACAACCATCCCTCAAATAAAGATGTTCCTCACCCGCATGGGGCGAGATGCGAAATATATCATCACAGGAGACGAAACCCAGGTCGACCTGCCTCACAGGCAAAAGTCTGGTCTTATTCACGCTTTAGAAGTCCTCAAGGACGTCGAGGGCATCTCTACAGTTCGCCTAACAGGGGTTGATGTAATGCGCCACCGCCTCGTACGCGCTGTCATCACCGCCTTCGGGAAAGATGAAAAAAAATAACTGTTAAAAACGATTGCTGTGAATCACCCTACTCCCATTACGAAAACTGATTTTCATTTTTCAGGCCAAACAGCTGCTTATTTCGGGAAGGTTCGCGATATGTATACTATAGGAGATGACCTCATGATTGCCGTTGTTTCTGACAGAATAAGCGCCTTCGATGTCGTGATGCCACGTGGAATCCCATTCAAAGGACAAGTCCTAAATGGAGTAGCATCTGTTTTCCTAGATGCCGTCTCAGACATCGTTCCCACTTGGAAAATAGCCACTCCAGACCCAAACGTAACAGTGGGCCATCGGTGCGAACCTATCCGGCTTGAGATGGTCATACGTGGATATCTTACCGGACACGCACACCGCGAGTACTCCTCCGGGAAGCGCTCCTTATGTGGAGCCACCATGGCTGAAGGGCTAAGTGAACACGACCCATTCCCCATGCCAATCATCACCCCAGCTACTAAAGCTGAGGAAGGTCACGATGAAGATATCTCACCAGCTGACATACTCTCAAGAGGTATCGTAAGCCATGACATCTATGCCGAACTCGAACACATAACTCGTGCGCTTTTTGCCCGTGGAACAGAAATAGCCGCCTCTAAAGGACTTATTCTTGTTGACACAAAATACGAATTCGGAATGCGTGACGGGAAGATCATGCTCATAGATGAGATCCACACCCCAGACAGTTCTAGATTTTTTTATGCTGAAGGGTACACCGAGCGACAAGAAGCAGGCTTACCACAAAAACAGCTTAGCAAGGAATTCGTCCGAGAATGGCTTATGTCCCAAGACTTCATGGGACTCGAAGGGCAAACTTTACCAACTCTCACAGAGGATTTCATCACACTCGTCTCCACACGATATATAGAACTTTTCGAAAAAGTCTCCGGATCTGAATTTATCGGAAATTCCTCTAACTCACCCCTTGAGCGCATAGAAAAAAACGTCGAAGAATGGCTCGCCAATAGAGCCTGAGCTGATAACTAACATGAGTCGCAAAAAGAAAAACAACAGCCCTTGGCTTGACGACGCTTTAGAAGCCGTCCGCACCTTACGTGCTGGGGGAGTCATAATTCATAGATCAGACACTGTCTGGGGAGTCGCATGTGACGCCACAAACTCAGAAGCGGTATCCAAGCTACGAAAGCTAAAGAGGCGTGATGACAGCTCTCCCATTCTCGTCCTCGTTGCTGACAATGGACTTATCGAGAGGCATTTCTCAGATATACCCGAAGCCGCTTGGGATTTGTTCGAGCACAGCAACCGACCTACAACCGTTATTATGCCAGGCGGAAAAGGAGTCGACCCCAGCATCCTCGGTCCTGAGGATTCACTCGGCATTCGCCTTGTCCATGACGAGTGGACACAATTCGTCTCACGCGGTCTAGCACGCCCCCTTGCGAGCTCGAGCGCCAACATCACAGGCTCGCCTACCCCGATCAACTTCGACTCTATCACCCTCGAGATGCTCGACGGAGCAGATTTTACTAGCTCACACAGGCGCTCCGAACTAGATAGCTCCAGCCCATCATTTATAGCCGCCTTTGACGCCAATGGTAGATTTAAAATTCTACGCAGCTAAATATCCATAGCTACTTATCTATAGATTAGATTTGCAACCTTCGAAATTTGACTATTCTCTTGAACTATAAAAAATCCCTACAGCACAACGTTTTCAAAGCGATCGGAAAAGTCGCCGACAAGCGAGGGGAGCGCGTGTTTGTTATCGGAGGGTTTGTTCGTGACCTGATCTTAGACAGACCGTCAAAGGATATAGACATCGTAACCGAAGGCAAGGGGATCGACCTTGCGAGAGATGTATCTAAAGAACTCGGCATTCGCAAAGTCAACGTATTCAAAAACTTTGGCACCGCAATGTTTAACTGCGGTGACCTCGAAGTTGAATTCGTCGGGGCTAGGAAAGAATCTTACATGCGTGGAAGCCGCAAACCCATCGTTGAAGACGGCACCCTCGAGGATGACCAAAACCGCCGAGATTTCACAATCAACGCTATGGCTCTCTCCCTGAACTCAGAAAACTACGGTGAACTCGTTGATCCATTCAACGGGATGCGAGACCTTGACTTAGGGGTTATCCGAACCCCTCTCGATCCTGACATCACGTTTAATGACGACCCACTTAGGATGATGCGCGCCGTAAGGTTCGCTACACAATTAGGTTTTACTATCGTTCCTGAAAGCATAGACGCCCTGAAGCGTAACGCAGCTCGATTAGAGATCATCTCTATGGAACGCATACATACAGAATTGAATAAAATCATTCTTGCCAAACATCCCGGACAAGGGTTTAAAATCCTTGCTAAGACTGGACTTCTCGAGCAATTTTTTCCTGAGATGATGGATCTCCAAGGGGTCGAAACACGCAACGGCATCGGACATAAGGACAACTTTCTTCATACTCTACAAGTGTTAGATAACGTCAGCGTCAAGAGTGATGACCTGTGGTTAAGGTGGGCCGCGATCTTACATGACATAGCTAAACCTCCCACCAAAAGGTTTGACAATCGCAACGGATGGACTTTCCACGGTCACGAGGACAAAGGGGCTCGCATGACTCCCCTAATCTTCAAACGACTCAAGCTTCCTATGGATGCTAAGATGAAGTTCGTCCAAAAACTCGTCCTCCTCCACCTTAGACCTATCGCCTTAACGAAGGAAGTGGTCACCGATAGCGCTATTCGACGCCTTTTAATCGTTGCCGGAGATGACATCGACGCTCTGATGACACTTTGCAGAGCAGACATAACATCAAAAAACGAAACCAAGGTCAAGCGTTACTTGAAAAACTACGAAATTGTTGTAAAAAAGCTAAAGGAAGTTGAAGAGAATGACTCAGTAAGAAATTTTCAACCTCCCGTAACTGGCAAGATGATTATGAAAACTTTCGGGATTTCACCATCTCGACCCATCGGGGAGATTAAGAAGGCAATCAAGGAAGCCATACTTGAGGGCGATATAAAAAACGATCCAGACGAAGCCTTTGAGCTTATGCTCAAGATCGGATCGGAGATGGGGCTTAAAAGAATTTAATCTTTACCCTTCCAACCATCACGAAGCGTAACAGTTCGGTTGAACACCAACGCATCTTGTTGAGAGTAACGTGAGTCCGGAGTGAAGTAGCCTAGGCGGGTAAACTGATAGGTTGTTCCTGGCTTTGCTGAGGTGAGCGAAGGCTCTAGCTTACAGTCTTTGAGTATTTTTAACGAACTCGGATTGAGAAATTCTGTAAACGATTGATCTTTATGCCCATCAGGATTATCATCAGAGAACAGGCGATCATAGAGACGGACTTCCGCATCGATGGCTTTTGTGGCTTCTACCCAGTGAAGGGTTCCTTTTGCTTTAATCCCACTCGTATCAGAACCACTCTTAGAGTTCTCGAAATAGTTTACGTGAACCTCTGTCACACCGCCTGAGGAGTTGCAGACATGATCTACATACTCGACTTTGTAGGCGCTCTTGAGACGGACGACCTTACCTGGAGCGAGCCTGAACCACTTTCTGTTTGCCTCAATCTTGAAGTCCTCGGACTCGATGTAAAGCTCGCGACCGAAAGGCAGCTCGCGATATCCTGAGTCTGGATCCTCAGGGTTATTCTCCGAGGGGAGCATTTCAATTTGTGACTCGGGGTAGTTGAGTATGATGAGCTTTATAGGGTCTAGGACCGCCATAACTCGAGGGGCGACCTGGTTAAGATCATCACGTAGCGCAAACTCTAAGAGCCCCACGTCAATGATGTTTTCGCGTTTAGCCACACCTACTCTATTGATAAACTCACGAATGCTCTTGGGGGTGTATCCCCGACGTCGCAGTCCACTGAGAGTAGGCATTCTCGGGTCATCCCAACCATCTACAGAGCCGTCTTCGACAATCGAAAGCAGCTTTCGCTTAGACATAACAGTGTAGTTGAGATTGAGTCGAGCAAATTCAGTTTGGGATGAAGGGAAAATTTCAAGATTCTCAATATACCAATCGTACAAAGGGCGGTGGACCTCGAACTCCAATGAACATAAACTGTGTGTGATTCCTTCGATGCTGTCCGACTGACCGTGAGCGAAATCGTACATCGGGTAGATGCACCATTTATCACCTGTACGGTGGTGCGTTGCGAACAGAATGCGATACATGAGCGGGTCACGAAGGTGCATGTTGGGATTTCCCATATCAATTTTTGCGCGAAGAACTCGGGAACCAGCCTTGAACTCTCCAGCTTTCATTCTCTCAAAAAGATCACGGTTCTCTTCAGGAGTTCTATCTCGGAACGGACTATGCGTACCGGGTTGGGTGGGAGTGCCTTTCTGCTTTGCTATATCATCTGAAGACTGGTCATCGATGTATGCCTTTCCAGCGTCTATAAGCTTGAGAGCATACATGTATAATTGATCGAAGTAATCACTCGTAAAGAACTCTCCTCCATTAGGTTCAAATCCAAGCCATTTGATATCTTCACGTATTGCATCAACATATTCTATATCTTCCTTGATGGGGTTTGTATCATCAAAACGAAGATTCGTTTTTCCGCCAAATTCCTCCGCCAAACCGAAGCTTATACAAATAGCTTTAGCGTGACCGATATGTAAATACCCGTTGGGTTCAGGAGGGAAACGTGTATGAACTAAACCTCCATTTTTCCCCTCCGATATATCAGCATCTATTTTTTGCTGCAAAAAGTGTCGACTCATGTTTTCTGACATGTAGCAAAAATACAATGCTCGCCTTATCTTTGTACATGTATTTAATTAGTTTATCAGGCGTTTATGATATATAATTCAAGCACAGAGATCAAGGAAGAAGTCTTAGTAGATGTGAAAATCGATGAGGGCTGGAAGATTGTTGTTTATAATGACGACCACAACACTTTTGACCACGTCATTGAGAGACTAGTTGCGACCTGCGGGCACGACCCTCTTCAAGCTGAACAGTGTGCTATGATTATACATTTTAAAGGGAAATGCACTGTAAAAAGTGGTTCGTATGACGAACTAGAGCCCATGTGCACATCGCTATTAGAGGCCGATATTACTGCAGAGGTAGAGCCATGAAATATGTAGCTGTGAGAATCTGTTTTCTTATTATTTCGTTAATACCTTTTTGTTTAAAAGCCCAAATATTTACAAATAGCGCACCTCAATGGGGAATAACACAGCACAATTGGGATGGCGTATATGGATCTGGGGTCTCAACAGTAGACTGGAATATGGATGGATGGGATGACTTAACCTTCGGCAATTCATCTGGAGGATTAAGAACTTTCATAAACAATCAAGGAAATGGATTTACATCAATTCATTTACCTATTATTCAGCTAACAGAATCAAAGTCAATTATGTGGCTAGACATTGATGATGATGGAGACATGGATTTTTACTATTCCGATGCATTTGGCAGGGTAGAAATCATTGAAAACATTTACAATACTTCTTTTGTCAATGTGACTGCCTTCACGAACATAGCGCAAGTGAACATCCCATCGGAAGGAAGTTCTTGGGGTGACTATGACAACGATGGAGATCTTGATCTGTACATATGCAGATATTACGAAAGTGGTGAAGATTTGCCGTCCGAATACAGAAATGTCTTGATGAGAAACGATGGTGATTTCCAATTCACAGATGTAACCGCGGAATCCTTCACAGGTATTTATGCGCGTGCCTCCTTTCAATCTATATGGTTTGACTGGGACAGAGATGGTTTTCAAGATTTATTTGTCATTAACGATAAGGATGGCGCAAACACATTGTTTCACAACCTACAAAATGGACAATTTGAGGATATCGCATCACAAGTAGGGCTAGATGTTTCGATGGACGCTATGTCAGCGACATTGGGAGATTATAATTCTGATGGAATAACAGATATATATATATCTGATTCAGGTATAGGAATTAATCCCCAAGGAAGCAAGCTGTTCCGAGGAACTCAATCAGGCGTTTACATAGAAGAATCTGTACTACTGGGATTGAATCTGATTGAATTTTGTTGGGCTGCTGTTTGGATGGATATAGACAATGACACAGACTTAGATCTTTTTATCTCTGAACACGATCCATTACACCCCTATCAGGAAAATTTTCTTTTTGAAAATCCTGGGATATCGCCAAGTACACCATATGCATTCAATCTTGTCAGCACAGATGTGTATAACACCGACCTTCTTAATTCTCACACTGTAGCTAGTGGTGATTTCGATAGAAATGGCTGGATAGATTTTGTAGTCCATAATGTCGGGAATCACACGGCAAGGATTTGGATGAATTCTGGGGTTACTTCTGATCCAGCAAATTATATCCAAATAGGGTTGTTAGGTCAGCTATCAAACACTGTGGGTGTTGGATCTTGGATTGAAGTCTCTGCTGGCGGGATTACACAGGCAAAAAGCACTCATTGTGGTGAAAACTACCTAGGACAAGAGGGATTGTATGAGCATTTTGGTCTTGGTGAAACGTCATTTGTTGATTCATTAAAAATTCAATGGACAAGCGGGATTACAGACAAGTATTACGGCTTAGACATTGGAATTAACACCGAACCGAGAGCGCTCTATACAGAAGGATATTCCGCATGTCCTCATGTATCCGACACGACTCTTTGTGGCCCTGAAACAGTGACCGTTTCGGCGACACCTTTTTGGGAGGCAGCCGAAGTTGTTTGGTCTTATCAAGAAACCGCCCCTCAAGACTTGGGATTAGACGAAACACAACCCTATGAAATAGTTCTCTCAGAATCTATAGAAATGACACTTACAAGTTCAGGGTTTTACAAATACACAGTATCTCATCAAGGGACGATGCTTTGCGAAAGCTCATTCCATATCACAAATGAATTTATTGGCGATTTAACAGGAGATGGTGTGATAGGCAGCTCCGATATACTGGTGTTAATTTCTGAATTTGGTTGCATCTCGAATTGCTCCATCGATTTCAACTCCAATGGGTCTACAGATATAAACGACTTGATATTCCTGTTGGCAATCTTCGGGGAAAGCTGTTGAGCACTCTCGATAAATTAAGCGTTCTTGATCGCTGTAGCTGCCTTACCAGGGTTTTCAGCCTTGAATATAGAAGACCCAGCAACGAGAACATCTGCACCCGCCTCTACTAAGGCTGATGCGTTTGAGGTCGTAACGCCCCCATCAATTTCGATGTGAAATTTTGCGCCGACAGCATCACCCATTTTTCTTAGTTTTCGGACTTTTTCATAGGTGCGTTCAATAAATGATTGACCTCCAAAGCCTGGGTTAACACTCATCAGACACACAAGGTCGAAATCGTGTAAAACTTCACTTAATGACTCAACAGGCGTATGCGGGTTTAGAGCAACTCCCGCTTTCATTCCAAGACCTCGAATAGCTGCCAGAGTTCTGTGGAGATGATCACATGCTTCAATATGTACTGTCAAAACATCTGCTCCTAGATTTGCGAAATCCTCCAGATATCTATCTGGATCTACAATCATTAGATGTACATCAAGGGGTTTGTCAGCATGTTTCGCAATAGCTTTAATCACAGGCATTCCGAAACTAATGTTGGGGACAAAAACACCATCCATCACGTCTATATGAAACCAGTCTGCGTCAGAAGAGTTGACGAATTCTATATCGCGCTGGAGGTTTGCGAAGTCAGCGGCTAAGAGAGAGGGGGCTACGAGATGCGACATGAGTATTTTATGCGAATTTGTAGTGCAAAGGTCGTGAGTATTTCTTTCCTTTACAGTATGGATAGCACAGTAAATAAGAATGAGATATTCACAGTGGGTCTCACTGGAGGAATCGGTTCTGGCAAATCCACGGTAGCCAAGGTGTTTAAGGCATTAGGTATACCTGTGTTCAATGCAGATAAAGCAGCCCATTCTATTTATGCTGAGAATTCTCGAATAAGGGATGCTGTTATTGAGAAGTTCGGAGGGGAAGTGGCAGTGTGTGATTCCGATGGCAAGGCTGTTGATATAGACAGACAAGCATTAGGAAAATTGGCTTTTAGTGAAGTCGGAGGCATAGAATTTTTGAATGACTTAGTACACCCTGCGGTTGGAAAGGCGTTTCAGGTTTGGGTTAAAAACTTACCTTCGACCGTGTCGTATGTGATTCGTGAAGCAGCCATACTCTTTGAGAGTGGGTCAAGCAAAAGCTGTGACGCCGTTGTGACTGTTAGCGCTAAGGAGGCGCAAAGAATCTCGAGGGTTAAGCGCAGAGATGGGCACGATATAGCTGTGATTGAGGGGAAGCTTAAAGCCCAAAGCACAGATGTGCAGCGGGAATCTCTTTCAGACTTTATTTTAAGAAACAACGATTCTGACATGCTGCTTCCTCAAATTGAAAAGCTACACATCGTTTTACAAGGAAAATCTATTAACTTCAGCAAATGAATCAAGGCATCAATCGTGGAGGTTTGCGAGAACGAAAAGCAAGGGTAAAACTTCTAATGTCCGCAGTATTAGATTTCGAACAGGAGTTGTTAGATGCATTAAAAACGGACCTTGACAAAGCAGAAGCAGAAGCTACTTTACAAGAAATCTATCCTCTAAAAAAAGAAGCTCAACACACGATTGCAAACCTAGATAGGTGGATGGCCAAGCGCTATGCCTCTACCCCACTCGCTTTAACTGGAACGAGACATTACGTAAAGGCTGAACCCAAGGGGCGCGTTCTCATCATTTCGCCTTGGAACTATCCCGTGATGCTTACTCTCAAACCTTTAATTGGGGCACTAGCCGCTGGGAATTGCGTTGTTGTAAAACCATCGGAACATACCCCAACCGTTGCAGGGGTTATAAAGAAGCTTCTTGAATCTGTCTTTACAGAAGATATAGTAAAGGTGGAACTAGGTGGCGCTGAAGTCGCCGCAAAGCTAAGTTCCTCACTTTTTAACCATATTAACTTTACTGGGGGAACTAACATTGGCCGTCTTGTGATGAAATCTGCCGCTGAACATCTTTGCTCTGTAACCCTCGAGCTTGGCGGGAAAAGCCCGACCATTATTGACAAAAGTGCGAACCTGAAGAATGCAGCACTCAAGATAGCTTGGGGCAAATACATGAATGCCGGCCAAGTTTGCATCGCTCCAGATCATCTTCTTATTGAGAAATCTATAGCAGCTGAATTTACTACGGCCCTACTTAGTCGCATAACGACGATGTATGGAGAAAAACCCATAGAGAGTAAGGACTTAGGTAAGATTGTAAACGCAACTCACTACAATAGAATTCTAGGGTTAATCAAAGACGCGGTTGCAAAGGGAGCCACTTTACACGTTCCCGGGGGAGTTCTAGAGATGGGAGAAGATAGATGTAAAATTTCACCTTGTATTCTCACCGGATGCACATTAGAGATGGCGGTTATGCAGGAGGAGATTTTCGGACCCGTACTTCCCATTTTAACTTGGGAAACCCGAGAAGAAGCCGTGGCTATCATCCATAGAAACCCTTACCCTCTCGCCCTTTACATATTTAGTTCTAAGTCTAAATATATAAATTGGTTTATTGAAAACACTCAATCCGGAAGCACAGCAATAAATGAAGTGGTGATTCAAGTCGCAAATAGCGACCTGCCATTCGGAGGGATGCAATCTAGCGGAATGGGGCGTTCTGGGGGAAAGGAGGACTTCGACTCGTTCTCTAACCTCCGAAGTTTTGCAGTCCAAACGCTACCGTTTTCGTTCCTGCCCCTCACCTTCCCACCATTCAATGCTCTTGGGTTAACTTTCTCGCGATTTGCTCGCAAGTGGCTATAATTATAAGATATGTTAGTCCAAACTCACTTTCCTCGCAAGCTCTCCAGAGTTCGCTACGACCAATACCTCGCTTCAGGTTGGTTTAGAGGAGCGGTGATGCTTTACAAGATGGATCTCTTGTGTATTGATGACGCGCTTTTCTCTGTCGTGAATATTAGAGTAAAGCTCGATGATTTTATATTCCGCAAAAGCCAAAGAAAGTTACTTCGCAAAGTAGATGCTAGATTCCGTACCGTTTTCGGAGAGGCCAACCCTACGAAGGAGAAGGAAGCACTATACACAGCTCACAAACATCGATTCAAGGGCTTCATACACGCGACGCTCGCAGAATATCTCAAGGCGGGATTTGACACCACCGTATTCGACACACGCGAAGTATGCATCTATGACGAGGACAAACTCATTGCAGTGAGCTACTTCGACATGGGGGAAAAGAGCATGGCCAGTCTTCTGGGATTGTACGACGAACGATATTCAGAGTGGAGTTTAGGGAAGGCAACGATGTTGAAAGAGATCGTATTTGGCATTGAAAACGAAATGAAATGTTACTACCCCGGATATATTTTAGACCGTGATTCTTCGTTCGATTACAAATTAGAGTTAGGCACGACTGAGTTCTACACACCAGACAATTCTTGGGCAGGTTTTTCCAAGCACGACCCTGCGAAGACCCACGGTTACGCAATCCGTCTAAATACCGACAAGCTTTGTAAGGCACTAACGAATTCAGGAATTCCACATAAGCCATGGCTTTATCCGTACTTCAGCATGGGACATTTGGGCCCTTGGAACGCATATTTAATGAGTGATCCGGCCCCGGTGGAATTAGGTTACGACCTTGAAGGCATGATGGTGGCCACCTACTCCTCTATCGAGAAAG
>Ga0209709_10002079_pt1 | contig 17850 bp, 18 predicted proteins | sample ArcticOcean_MG_C_2_FD_187435 | JGI IMG/M metagenome (GOLD analysis project Ga0209709, IMG submission 187435) | Marine microbial communities from western Arctic Ocean - ArcticOcean_MG_CB4_136 (SPAdes) (version 2) | ecosystem: Environmental > Aquatic > Marine > Oceanic | place: Arctic Ocean... | reverse complement strand
ACTAAATTAAAAGGCCCTTTCTGAGGGCCTTTTTTTATAGTTATTATTTAGAGCTAAATTCTCTTTTTATATCTGTGGACATTTTTCTTGATCCATCATGACTCCATCCTGGGGGAGCAAAAAGATAAAAAAACTTTTGTTTAAGAGAGATATCACCCCTAACCATATCCTTAAAGATATTCCAATATTCGTGGAATGCTATTCGTATAGGATTAAAGGTTTCTAAATCCTTAACTAGTCCATAATCAGGGAACTCATTCTTATCTTCTTCTGCAAAGGTGTTAAACAATTTGTCCCAAATTATAAGCGTTCCTGCATAATTTTTATCCAAATATTGAGGGTTCTTTCCATGGTGCACTCTGTGGTGAGAAGGTGTATTGAAAATAGCTTCGAACCAATTTGGTAACTTTTTAATAGTCTCTGTATGAATAAAAAATTGATAAACTGCATTTAATGCGCCACAAAAAATAACTAAAACAGGATCAAAACCAATTAGAATTAAAGGAATTTTAAGATACATTGTTCCTGTAAAATGTTTTGTCCAACCCTGACGCAATGCTATAGCTAAAGATATTCTGTTACTTGAGTGATGAGTAACATGCATAGCCCAGCCCCATCTAACTCTATGAACTATTCGGTGATGTGTATAGTACCTTAAATCATCTAGAATAAAGCAAATGACTATAGTTCCAATGGTCAGTGGAATATTAAATAATTGATACTGCTCAAACCAAAAAAGAACATTTATAGTTATGAATGCGGCTAACCCATTAACAACTACACTCATAAGGCCCATAAAAATTGATACGGAATTATCTTTTGCATCTACCGAGCCATTAGCATTAAAAAATTTAACAACAATTATCTCAATAAGAATAGCTAAGAAGAAAAAAGGAATCGCTACAAGAGTTACATCTGCATTTATTATTTTATCTAAATTCACTTTATATCCTTTTTTATTCTTATTATTTGGTGGGCCCGTGGGGATTCGAACCCCAGACCCGCTGATTAAGAGTCAGCTGCTCTACCAACTGAGCTACAGGCCCTTTAAAATATATATTGCTAGAATATACGGATATTATTACTACAGTAAATAAACTTTAATTATATTTAATAATATGAGGAAAAAATGACAACTGAACTTTATGATCTTTTTTTAACTATGGCTATTATTGGTTCTATAACAGGTATTCTAGGTTTTTTATCGGAAAGATATGAAAGCAGTAAATATGGAAGAGTTTTGATGTCCCTTACCATAATGTCTGGATTAATTATGCTTTATATGATGTATCGAACATTTGAAGCTTGGAGTTTAATGTAAGAATTTAGTGTATTAGAAAAAAATAGATTAATTATTATTCGTTTATTAATTTCTCCCGTAATGCCCTTGATACTCTATCAATAACAGCTACCATAATAAGAATTAGAAGAATTATAAAGAAGGCTTGGTCCCAATATTGAGCTTTCATCCTCTCTGATAGCTGTAAACCTATTCCTCCTGCCCCAACAATTCCAAGGATAACAGCAGATCTAGAGTTTGACTCAAAGAAATACAAACTTTGCGAAATAAAAATTGGCATTACCTGAGGTATTAAGCCAAATCGAAGAGTTGATATTTTGGTTGCTCCGGATGAAACAAGACCTTCAATAGGCTTATTATCACTATTATCAGCAGCTTCAGAATAGAGCTTTGATAAAGTTCCGGTATCTGCAACAAAAATAGCCAAGACACCTGAAAGGGGTCCTAGGCCAAAGGCTCTTACAAAAATAAGAGCCCAAATTAAGATATCAACCCCTCGAATAAAATCTAAGAATCTTCTTATAATAAATCTTGGAAGAGATATTTTAACAACCTGCCTTGATGCCAAAAGACCTAACGGTATCGACACAATAGAAGCTGCAATAGTTCCCAGGAATGCCATTGATAAGGTCTGTAAAATACCTATTAAAATAGAATTGAAATTCCAGGTAAAAAAATCATTCCAGGTGACCATGGATATTAAAATAGGCTTCATTTTAGAGAAGCCATTTAGAAGATCATTAAGCGAAAAATTAAAATAATTTATTGAAAAAATTAAATACGTAAGAATGGATATAAGGGTCAATATAAAAAGAGGTGACCTCTTCCATAAAGGATAAAATACCTGCGGATGAAGATTCATAATATCTTTATCAGTCATTACTCTGCCTCAATGATATTTTTTCTAAGATATCCTGAGAGTATATCAATAGAAATAACGGTAAGGATTATTAAGAAAATAATAGCACTCACTTCTTCGTAATAATTAAAATTAATCACTAGGTATAATTCTTGTCCTATACCTCCTGCTCCAACAAAACCTAGGATTGTTGAAGCCCTAATATTAATTTCAAATCGAAGAAGTATATACGAAATGAGATTGGGAAGAACCTGAGGAAGTAATCCAAATTTCATTTCTGAAAACCAATTACCTCCCGATGCCTTTAAAGCTTCCCTTGGTCTAACATCAGAGTTTTCATGAACTTCTGAGAAAAGCTTACCTAGGGATCCTGTTGTATGAAGCATCATAGCAATAATCCCAGCAATGGGACCAATTCCAAGAGCCCAAACAAAAAGAATGGCAAAGATTATCTCTGGAACACCTCGAAAGAACTCTAAAGTTCTTCTTGTTATGAAATAAATTAAAGAATTAGGTGCTGTATTTTTTGCGGCAAAGAAGCTTAGAAAAAGAGCTATTAACGATCCAATTATAGTTGCAACAAGCGCCATATTAAAAGTTTCAAAGAGTAAGTGTAAGTATTTTGGTAAATTAAAATACCAATAAGAAATTGATCCTTCAGTTTTGGAGTCAAGAAACAAAGAGTTAGTCTCTAGCGATGGAAGAATTTGAGCAACATAATCTCCGAGGCGCGGAAGTCCACTAAGTAATCTTGAGGCATTAATATCTATTATTTTGGAGGAGAATATTAGGCCGAGTAAAATACCTATTGATAGAAAAATATTCCAAAACCGTCTTTTACGTATGAGGACCTTCAATCTTTCGTTATGATTTTTAATTAAAGACTCACTCATTATCTAAATCATAAAGTTCTTTTGATATTTCCGTTGTTAGTGCTTCCGGACTGCCATCAAAAACAACCTTTCCATCTGATAGGCCTATTAAACGATCGCAATATTTTTTGGCAACCTCAAGTGAGTGAAGGTTGCAAATAATTGTTATTCCATCCTCTCGATTAATTTTAAGCATGTCATCCATGACTCTCTTAGCGTTTTTAGGATCTAGGGATGAAATTGGCTCATCAGCAAGGAGAATTCTAGGTTTTTGCATTAATGCCCTTGCAATTGCCACCCTTTGTTGTTGACCTCCTGACAAAGTACCTGCTTTTTGAAGCGCTATTCCTGATAAATCAAATCTGTCTAAGTTTTTCAAAGCATTAATTTTTTCTTCTTTTGAAAAAATTCCAAATAAATTTAATAAATTATAATTTCTTCCAAGGCTTCCTATTAGAACATTCGTTAGAACGTCTAAACGCTCAACAAGATTAAATTGTTGAAATATCATGGCACATTCTGAGCGCCACTTTCTTAAGGCTCTTCCTTTAATCGAGCTAACTTTTATATCATCGAACTCTATTGACCCTTCGGTAGGGTCTACTAATCTATTTATCATCCTTAATAAAGTTGATTTACCTGCACCCGAACGACCAATAATTCCAATAATCTTACCTTCGTCAATTTCAATATTGATACCATTAACCGCAATAGTATTTTTAAACTTTTTCTTGAGATTTTTTATTCTGAGTGACTTCATGATTTCTCATCTATGATTTGTGGATTTACAGACTCATTATAATGATTAAACTAGTCTTATATTAGCTATATTCAAGCTTGGATCTAAAAAAAATGAAAAATTTTTCTTTTAAACTTTTAATAACCTTAGCAACATTTTTTTTACCCACTAATGCTTATGCTAATATTGATCAAGGTATAAATGATTTCTTAGCCCCTATATCAAAAATGATTTCTAGTATTGTTTTTTATTCCCTTCCTCTTGGCAGTGCAAATGTAGAGCTAATAGTAATATGGCTAATTGCCGGTGGTCTGTTTTCAACATTATATTTTAAATTTATTAATTTTACAGGATTTAAGCATGCGATAGAACTTGTTTCAGGTAAGTTTTCAAATAAGGAATCAGAAGGTGAGGTGTCTCATTTCAGAGCCCTTGCAACAGCTTTATCTGGCACTGTTGGCTTAGGGAATATCGGTGGTGTTGCAGTAGCGATTTCTCTTGGTGGACCTGGTGCTACATTCTGGATGATTCTATCAGGATTTATAGGTATGTCCTTGAAGTTCTGTGAGTGTACTTTAGGCGTCAAGTATAGAAAGATTAACCCTGACGGAAGTGTCTCTGGCGGCCCCATGTATTATCTCTCAAGAGGCCTAAAGGAAAAAGGGTATGAAAGCTTAGGAAAAATTCTTGCCTGTATGTTTGCCGTATTCTGTATTTTTGCTTCTCTTGGTGGAGGTAATATGTTCCAAGTTAATCAATCTTTGGATTTATTAATTTATGTTACGGGGGGAGAGGGAAGTTTTCTTGATTTACACTCATGGGTTTATGGGTCGGTTATTGCCGTATTGGTTGGGCTTGTAATTATTGGTGGCATAAAAAGAATTGGTTCTGTTACATCGAAATTAGTTCCCTCAATGGCTATTATATATTTAATATCATCATTGATAATTATCCTTTCAAACTATGATCAAATACCCGCAGCTTTCTCTTCTATTTTTACAGGAGCATTTTCACCTGAGGGAGTAACAGGCGGTTTTATGGGTGTTTTAATTCTAGGATTTCGTCGAGCAGTATTTTCAAACGAAGCAGGTATTGGCTCTGCTCCAATAGCACACGCAGCAGTTAAGACTGATAATCCAACAACCGAAGGACTGGTTTCCTTGTTGGAGCCTTTTGTGGACACAGTTGTTATTTGTACTCTGACTGCTTTAGTAATTATCACAACAGGAGTTTATTCTTCTGGTCAAGAAATTGAGGGGGCAAGACTTACATCACAAGCCTTTGGTTCGGTTCTTCCCTCATTTCCATATATATTAGCACTTGTTGCCTCACTTTTTGCATTTTCAACAATGATTTCGTGGTCTTACTATGGAGTGAAATCAGTAACATTTCTTTTTGGAGAATCGAAGAAAATAGAAGTACTTTATAAAATTATTTTTTGTATGTTTGCTGTCGTAGGCTCATCCCTTGATTTGATTAAGGTTATTGACCTCTCTGATGCCGCTTTGTTCTTAATGGCCATTCCAAATCTTATAGGTGTTTATATTTTGGCTAGTGTTGTAAAAAAAGAATCTACAAATTATTTTTTAAAATTGAGTGAACGTGAAGCTTCCAAATAATTTTCATTTAGTAAAAGGTTTTATGGAGCCTGAAGAGGGCCAGTGTCTTTATGAAGTAGCCAGTATTGCCTCAAAAAAAGCTCCTATTGTCGAAATTGGATCTTATTGTGGAAAATCTTCAATTTATATCGGTAACGCATGCAAGGAAAACAACTCAGTTCTTTATGCAATCGATCATCATATGGGGTCTGAAGAAAACCAAGTTGGGTGGGAACACCATGATCATGAGTTATTTGATGAAGAAAATGGAATGCTTAATACTTTTCCTTCATTTAGAAAAAATATTAGAAACGCTAGCTTAGAAAATGTTGTTGTACCAATTGTATCCAATTCATCATTAGTTTCAAAATTCTGGACAATAGAGCTATCGATGGTTTTTATTGATGGTGGGCATAGCATGGAAGCTGCAAGAGCTGATTATGATAATTGGAATAATAAGGTTATGAAGGAGGGATTTTTAGCAATACACGATGTTTTTCCAAACCCTGATGACGGAGGAAGGCCTCCTTATGAAATATATAAATTAGCTATTAATTCAAAGAAATTCAAAGAAATAGAAGCTGTAAAATCTTTAAGAATTTTACAAAGAATTTAATAAATTATTATTTAAAAATAATTCTGAACCTTTACTTATTTTAAAAATTGAATCATAGGCTAAAATTACTGAAGCAGAGGTCCAGGGTGGCTTTTCTTTGGGCCAAAAAACATTTTTTTCATATTGCCTTCCCATCCAGTAGGCTCCATCGTTATCTCGCCACTTATGAGCCCAAGATAAAATTTCTTTAGCATCTTTCTCTCGTCCCATTTTTAATAACGCTATTGATAGTTCCGCAGTTTCTGCAACTGTGACCCAAGGTTGATCAGAAACGCATTTGCATCCAATGCCATCAACTACAAAAATGTTCCATTTTTCATTTAGCCTTTTTTCAGCCTCATCATTACAAATTACTCCTGATAAAATTGGATAATACCAATCCATTGAGAATCGGTCTTTAGATTCCCAAGTTCTATCAAATAGCTCTGGTTTATTTTTAATAGCATTCCCAAGCTCAACCAAAGATCTTCTCCAGTCTTTCTTTTCTATATTTAGTATAGAAGCACAATTAATTGCGCATTCTAGACTTTTATATATTGAGCAACAGCCTGTAAGCAATGCGTCATCATCAGGTGCGGAATCATCTTGTGCTGCCCACCTTACTTCACCATTCTTAGACTGATAGCTAAGAACAAATGTTATTGCCATTTCAATGGTTGGCCACATTTCTTTTAAAAACTCTTCTGATTCATTTATGAGGTAATCATGCCAGCAAGCAGTAGCAATATAGGCAGTAAAGTTTGTGTCTCTTATTTTCTTTTCAGCATTCTCGTTACCTTTAAACCTTCCCTCTATTTCATCAATCTCAACATCACTTCCGAGCTGTCCATTCCAGGAACCATCGCTAAGTTGAGTATTTTTTAAGAACTGAAATCCAATTTTTTTTTCATTTTGATGCTTAAGGATATTTAGTGCCATTACCGATTCAAGATGATTCCAGGGATCAAAAATACCATTCGAAAACCATGTTATTGATCCGTCTTTCCTTTGAAGGTCAAGGATTCTTTGAATTGATCCTTTGAAGTAACTGGTTGCATCTTTGAAGTGTTTCATCTCAACCATTATTATTTTTTTTGAAATATAGGACTAAAGATTTTCCTATTAAAGGATCGAATATTTTTTCTAGTAGCTTAGTTAAAATTGGTCTCTTCATAATGTCCCATTCAAGAAATTTTTGGTAAAAGCTAACGAAAATATTTTTTTCATTTTTTACTCCTACGAAACACTTTAGCCACCAATATGGTGAATGAAGGCCATGCTTATATGACCTAAAGAGATACAAGAAACCATTTTTGGTAAAAGATTCTTTTATATTTTTAAAAGTAAAGATATGTACGTGACCACCAGGCTCGTTATGATAGTCATCTGAAAGAAACCAACATATTTTTTCTGGTAGCCATCGCGGAACTGAAATACCAATTTTAGCATCTTTTTTTGCTACACGAAATATCTCTTTTATAACATTTTCATAATCAGGAATATGCTCCAATACTTCTGAGCAAATAACTCTATCGAATGTTTCATCCGGGAAGGGGAGTTTATGAGCATCACCAGCCATTAAATTAAATTGTCTTTTTTTATCACCCTCAATATCTGGATATTTTTCAAAACCTTCGTGAGTTATTTGAAGGTCTTCATATGATAGATCCAATCCAATGACATGGCATTTCTTATAATAATAAAGCTTATGAATATGACGACCTTTTCCACATCCTAAATCAAGTATAACTTGATCATCTTCTATATTAATTCTTTCAAGGTCTATTGTTAGCATTTTCTATGGCCTCTCTGTAAACCTCAACAAGTTCTTTAGCGGCTCTATTCCAAGTAAAATTTTCTAAAACTCTCCGCCTTCCTTTTTTTCCAAATTCAATTCTTATTTCTGGAGAATTTAATAAAGATTTTATCGCATCTTTCAATGCTTTGGGGTCAGAATGAGGAACAATAATTCCGGCATCACCAACAACTTCCGGAAGGGATCCTCCGTTAGTTGAAACCAATGGAATTCCACAAGACATAGCCTCTCCTGCAGGAAAGCCAAATCCCTCATAAACAGATGGAGAAACTGCAATTGTTGATTCAGCATATAGTTCGGCTATTTGTCGGCCAGTTAAGTTAGAAACAAATTTTACCTTTTCCTTAATGCCTTCTTTTTTTAACTCCTTTTCAGTCGGGCCTTCTCTTAGCCTTCCAATGACAATTAGTTTTAAGTCAGGGAATTCTTTTAAGAGGCCCGCATAAGCTCTTATAAGGTAAATTAATCCTTTTAAAGGTACATCCGCACTGGCGGTTGTTATTAATTGATTAGCCTTTCTTTTAATAGATGGAATAGGTTGAAAAGTTTCATGATCAATTCCATGTAATACCTTTCTAGTTTTTTTTGTATCAATCTTAAAATCCTTAATAAGGTCCTTTCTCGTATTTTCAGAAACAACGATGATGGGGTCTAGCTTCCTTGCAACCCTTATTTGCATTTTTAAAAAGCTGTACCACCTCCACTTAAGGATTTTTAACGAAATTGTATCAGCGTGCTTAATGTCTATTCTTTTATCCATAGTGATTGGATGATGAATAGTACCAACAACTGGAAGGCCAAGTTTTTTTAATTTAAGTAGTCCGTATGCTAGCGTTTGATTATCATGAACGACATCAAAATTTTTGTAATTTTTTTTGCCCCAAACAGCCATTCTTTCTCCAAAAGTATAAGGTTCAGAAAATCCTCCTGATAAATGACTTAACCATTCATAAAGATTTATAGGCTCTCTTAAAAGACTTAACCGAAAGGCTTCCAATGGACTGTCATAGGAGTATAAATCAAGAGAGGGAAGTTTGGTAAGACCTACGCCCTTATCAAGTATTGGATATGGCTGACCTGACAACACTTCAACGGTATGCCCTAGATCAATCATCGCTTTGGTTACCAACCTCATATAAATACCCTGACCACCGGTATAAGGATGACTTCTGTAGCTGGGCATTAAAATTCTTAGAGGTTTATCGTTTATTTTATTCATTGAGCCTTGTATCATAATTTATGTTATTTCTATAAATTTTTAATGTTTGCTGTTTTTAAAATTTTTTATAAATAATTATAATTGAATAAATTCTAAGAACATTTATAAACGTTTATTATACATTTTAATCATTCAACAACTATTAATCTAAATAAGGAAAGTAATAGAAAAATGACAAAAATAAATTTTATTGAATTCAATGGATCAGAGCATTCTGTTGACGTAGATGATGGAAATACCGTTATGGAAGCGGCTATACAAAATAATGTTCCTGGAATTGATGCGGATTGTGGGGGCGCATGTGCATGTGCAACTTGTCATGTATATGTCGACGCTGATTGGCTTTCTAAAGTTGGCGAAGCTGAGGAAATGGAAAAGGATATGTTGGATTTTGCTTTTGATGTTGCAGACAATAGCAGACTCTCTTGTTGTATAAAGGTTTCTAGTGAATTGGACGGCTTAATTGTTAGGCTTCCTGAGAAACAATTCTAAGAATGTACAACTAATAGAAAATTATGAAAAAAGAATTTTTTGAAACAGATGTAGTTATCATTGGTGCTGGTCCTGTTGGTCTTTTTGCAGTTTTTGAACTAGGGCTTCTAGATATGAAGTGCCATGTCATTGATATTTTGGACAAACCTGGTGGACAGTGTTCAGAGCTTTATCCCGAAAAACCTATATATGATATACCTGGCATGCCTTCAGTTCTTGGTATTGAGTTAGTCGATTCTCTTATGAAGCAAATCGAACCATTCAATCCAACCTTTCATTTATCTAGCATGGTTCAAGAGATAAAAAAAATTGATGATACTTTTTGGGAAGTTAAGACAGATAGTAATGAGGTTTTTAAGACTAAAGTAGTAGTTATTGCTGGAGGAGGGGGGAGTTTTCTTCCAAAAAAACCACCAATTAAAGAAATTGAAAATTTTGAAAATAATTCTGTTTTCTATTCAATAAAAAATAAAGAGAAATTTACAAACAAGAATCTTGTGATTGTTGGTGGGGGTGATTCTGCTTTGGATTGGGTTCTTAATTTAGAGCCAATTGCAAAAAGAATAACTCTTGTTCACAGAAGAGATCAATTTAGAGCAGCCCCAGACACTGTTAAAAAGATTTTTTCTTTGATAGAGGGGGGCAATATAGATTTTGTAATTGGTCAAGTCTCATCTTTGATAGGTAAAAACGGTTCACTTGAATCATTAAAGTGCAAAACTTCTGATGATGAAGTCGAATTAAATTGTGATGCTTTGCTTCCTTTTTTTGGACTCACAATGAAACTAGGACCAATTGCCAACTGGGGTTTAAATTTAAGTGAAAATCTCATAACTGTTGATACAGAAAAATTTGAAACAAATGAAAAAAGTATTTTTGCTATAGGGGATATAAATACTTACCCAGGTAAGTTGAAATTAATATTATGTGGATTTCATGAGGCAGCTTTAATGGCTCAACAAGCTTATAAGTATGTCTATCCAGGCGAAAAACTTACTTTTCAGTACACTACCTCTAGTAGTAGTTTAAAAAAGAAACTTGGAGTTTCTTAATTTTACCAGCAATAGAATCTATTACAAAACCTATTGTTGTCTAAACCGTTTCTTCTTATTGCATCTGCTGTTCTGTTCTGAGCTCTAATAGACTTAAGGGTTAAACGACAGCTGCCATAAGCCTCTGTTCCCTCTATAAATCCTAAAGAAACACATTCTTCATGATCAATCTTATCCCTTAACATCGCTCTTTCTTCAAGCTCCAATTGAGACGCACAGGAAGAAAGGAAGAGTACAGCTATTAAAATAAAATATTTTTTCATTTTGACCTCATTTGTTTCGGCTTAGTTCTTTCATTCCGTTATCTAAGCCTTCTAAAGTTAACGGAAACATTCTATTGGAAATTATTTGATTAACAATTTGCGTCGATGGTGTGAATTCCCAGTGTTTTTTATCTACAGGGTTTATCCATATAACATTCTGATAAATATCAGAAATTCTTTGTAACCATTCTGCTCCAGCTTCATCATTCCAATGTTCAACACTACCACCTGAATAAGTAATTTCATAAGGACTCATTGACGCATCTCCAACAAATATTACCTTATAGTCAGATGCATATTTATGCAAAATATCCCATGTATTAATTTTTTCTGTATGTCTTCTTTTGTTATCCCTCCAAACAGACTCATAAAGACAATTATGGAAATAAAAATTTTCCATATTTTTAAATTCTGTTTTTGCTGCTGAGAATAACTCCTCACATAACTTTACATGCGGATCCATTGACCCTCCTACATCAAAGAATAATAATACTTTGGCATTATTTCTTCTTTCCGGAACTAATGATATATCAAGATAACCTTTATCAGCAGTATTCTTAATTGTTCCGGGGAGGTCCAGTGTATCTGCTGCGCCTTCTCGAGCAAATTTCCTTAATCTTCTTAAGGCCACCTTAATATTCCTAGTTCCAATTTCAACATCTTTATCTAGATTTCTGAATTCTCTTTTATCCCAAACTTTTACAGCCTTAAAATTTTTATTCTCTTTTTGGCCTATTCTTACTCCTTCTGGATTATAGCCATCTGAGCCATAAGGCGACGTACCGCCAGTTCCAATCCACTTCGAGCCTCCCTCATGCCTTTTCTCTTGCTCTTCTAACCTTTTTTTTAATTCTTCCATAAGCTTATCCCAGCCGCCCATAGATTCTATTTTGGCTTTTTCTTCTTCAGTTAAAAACTTCTCATTTAGAGACTTAAGCCACTCTTCAGGAATTTCAGCAATTTCATCTGACTCAAGAGATTCAAGACCTTTAAAAACATGACCAAAAACCTGATCAAATTTATCAAGATTTTTTTCATCTTTTACAAGTGTAGATCTTGAAAGATAATAAAAATCTTCAATTTTTCTATTTGGTACACCTTTATCCATTGCCTCTAAGAGAGTTAAGTATTCTCTTAGAGAGACAGGCAAGTTGGCTGTTTTTAGTTCATGAAAGAAATTTATAAACATTGATTTATTTAATTACCCTCTCTTCTTGCTAGAAATGCCAGTCTTTCAAAAAGATGAACATCTTGTTCATTTTTCAACAAAGCTCCGTGCAAAGGAGGAATTAAGTTATTAGCATTTTTTTCTCTTAGCATTTCAGGCTTAATATCCTCATTCATTAATAGCTTTAACCAATCAAGAAGCTCAGAAGTTGATGGTTTTTTCTTAATTCCAGGAACATCTCTTAGCTCATAAAAAACCTTAAGGGACTCTGAAACTAACTTAGATTTGATATCAGGATAATGAACATCAACTATTTTTTCCATTGTTGGGGTATCTGGAAATGAAATATAATGGAAGAAACACCTTCTCAAGAAAGCATCAGGAAGTTCCTTTTCATTATTTGAAGTGATTATCACGACTGGTCTTTTTACAGCCTTAATTGTTTCATTGGTCTCATAAACAAAGAATTCCATTCTATCTAATTCTTGAAGCAAATCATTTGGAAACTCAATATCGGCTTTATCAATTTCATCTATTAAAAGTATTGGCCTTTCGTCACTTTCAAATGATTCCCATAATTTCCCTTGTTTGATATAGTTTTTAATATCCTTAACTTTTTCATCACCAAGCTGGGAGTCTCTTAGTCGAGTTATAGCGTCATATTCATACAACCCTTGCTGCGCCTTTGTTGTAGACTTTATATGCCAAGTTATTAGAGGCATTTTAAGAGCCTTGGATATTTCTTCCGCTAAAACAGTTTTACCTGTTCCCGGCTCTCCTTTTATAAGAAGTGGTCTTTCTAAAGTAATCGCCGCATTTACTGCTATACGAAGATCTTCCGTAGCAATATAATTTTCTGTACCTTCAAACCGCATTTTTTCACCTCAAATATATTTTTTAATTAATTAAGCCGCTAATCTAATCAGCAAAATATTTAATATCAATAACGATTATTACGAATCTTACTTGAGGTTTTAATTTATATGTTCTAAAAACCATCCTGATATGAAGAGGATTTAATGGCTACACATTTACCAAAGGATTATACACCCTCAGAAAAAGAACCTTTTATGAATGCAAAACAAAAGGAATTCTTTAAGCGCAAGCTGCTTGCGTGGCGTGGTGATATTATTCAAGAAACTAAAGAAACATTAAATAATCTTCAAAAAGAAGTAGTTAATTTTTCTGATTTAGTAGATAGAGCTTCATCCGAGACTGATCGCTCTCTCGAACTTCGTGCTCGTGATCGTCAAAGAAAGCTTATATCAAAAATTGATGAGGCCCTTCTTCGCATTGAAGACGGTGCATATGGATACTGTGAAGATACTGGCGAAAGTATTGGCTTAAAAAGACTAGTTGCTCGCCCCATTGCCACCCTTTCGATAGACTCTCAGGAGCGCCACGAGAGAAAAGAAAAGGTTTATCGAGAAGATTAGTATTAGTCGAAACGATTCGGTAATTATATAAATGATCATTAAATATTAGATCAAATCAACAAAACAACTTAATTTATCCAATATTATCAGCTACTTAATTTTTATTGCAAAATAAGAACAAAAGTAGTACAAAGTTATTATATTAACCTTCTAAAATTGGAGTACAAAAATGAAAGAATCACTTAAGGCCGTATCTAAACAAGACGTTGCAGGTATAGATAAAACAAAGTCATTAGAAGCAGCCCTTGGGCAAATTGAAAAGCAGTTTGGTAAGGGGTCAATAATGAAACTAGGAGGCGATAAAGCAATCGCTGAAATAGAAGGTGTATCGTCTGGATCATTGGGTCTTGATATAGCATTAGGTATAGGTGGTTTTCCCAAAGGAAGGGTTATTGAAATTTATGGCCCAGAGAGTTCAGGTAAAACAACTCTCGCGCTCCATGCAATAGCTGAAGCTCAAAAAGCAGGTGGTACTTGCGGATTTATAGACGCTGAGCATGCTCTTGACCCAATATATGCTCGTAATCTTGGTGTAAAAATTGAAGATTTGTTAATTTCCCAACCAGATCACGGTGAGCAAGCCCTTGAAATTGCTGACACTTTGATCAGATCTGCGGCAGTTGATGTTATTGTTATTGATTCGGTTGCTGCCCTAACTCCAAAAGCTGAGTTAGATGGGGAGATGGGTGATAGTTTGCCCGGGTTACAGGCTAGACTAATGAGTCAGGCTTTAAGAAAGTTAACTGGTTCTATTTCGAAAACTAACTGCATGATAATTTTTATAAATCAAATTAGAATGAAGATAGGAGTTATGTTTGGTAGTCCTGAGACTACAACAGGTGGAAATGCCTTAAAGTTTTACTCAACTGTCAGACTTGATATCCGTCGTATCGGAGCCCTTAAAGATCGAGAAGAAATTGTTGGTAATCAAACGAGAGTTAAGGTCGTTAAAAATAAAGTAGCTCCACCATTTAAGACTGTTGAATTTGATATACTTTACGGAAAAGGTATTTCGAAAAAAGGTGAGATTATTGATATTGGTGTAGAGGCTGGTATCGTTGAGAAGTCTGGAACTTGGTACTCTTATGAAGGTGAGCGTATGGGTCAGGGAAGAGAAAATGTAAAAACGTTTTTAGAAGAAAATCCTGATATATCAGACGCAATAGAGATTGCTGTTAGACAAAGCGCAGGATTAAAGATAGATCAAGCGTTAATTAAAAGTAAATCAATTGCAAAACCTAAGAAAGAAGATGCGGCTCCATCAGAAGGAGATATTGCTTTAACACAGTAAATTATTGCAAGAAGCAACAAATCGTCTAATTATTGTGCTAAGAAATAACTTTACTATTATCTTGGCACAATATGAACGAATTAAATGAAATAAGATCAAATTTTTTAGATTTTTTTGAAAAAAATAACCATCAGGTAACAACATCTAGCCCTTTAATACCTCATAATGATCCGACTCTTATGTTTGTTAATGCTGGTATGGTACCGTTTAAAAATTATTTTACTGGAAACGAATCCCCTGAAAATAAAAGGGTTACTAGCTCTCAGAGATGTGTAAGAGCAGGCGGTAAACATAATGATTTGGATAATGTGGGGCATACAGCAAGACATTTAACTTTTTTTGAAATGCTGGGTAATTTTTCTTTCGGTGATTATTTTAAAGAAGAGGCGATAAATTTAGCTTGGGATCTTTTAGTCAATGAATTTGATATTCCTAAGGATAGATTATTAATTACTATCTTTAAGGAAGATGAAGAAGCAGGTGAAATATGGAAAAAAGTTTCAGGGTTTTCCGATAGTAAGATCATAAAAATTTCAACAGATGATAATTTTTGGTCTATGGGCGAGGAGGGTCCATGTGGACCGTGTTCAGAAATATTCTTTGATCATGGCGAAAATGTTTTTGGAGGTCCACCTGGAACAAACGACGAGGATGGAGATAGATTTGTAGAAATTTGGAATCTTGTTTTTATGCAATTTCTAAAAAAATCTAATTCTGAAAGAATTGACCTTCCTAAGCCCTCGATTGACACTGGTATGGGCTTGGAGAGAATATCAACAGTGTTACAAGGTAAAATTAATAGCTTTGAAACAGATCTTTTTGTTTCCCTAATAATTGGTATTGAGAATGAATTAAAGATCAAAAAAACCACTGATAATATCTCTAATTTTCGAGTAATTGCTGATCACTTAAGGTCTATATCCTTTCTTATAGCGGATGGTATCCTTCCCTCGAATGATGGAAGGGGTTACGTCTTGAGAAGAATAATGAGAAGGGCTATGAGGCACAATTATTTATTAGGAATAAAAGAACCTGTTTTGTTTAAGCTTTCTCATTTAGTTGTTGCCTTAATGGGGGATTCTTATCCTGAGTTAAATCGAGCAAAAGAATTAATAAAGTTAACACTTTTTAACGAAGAGGAGCGTTTTCTTTCAACTCTATCAAGAGGTATTAAGATGCTAGACGAAGAATCAAAATCCTTAGTCCCAGGGGATACTTTTGATGGTTTGTCAGCTTTTAAGCTATATGACACTTTTGGATTTCCATTAGACCTAACTGAGGATTTATTAAGAGATAAGAAGCTTAAATTGAATAAAAAATCATTTGATAACGCAATGAAAAAGCAAAAAGATGATGCCAGAAAGTCATGGTTGGGATCTGGTCAGGAAAAAACTGAAGAAATTTGGTTTGATATTTCCGAGCTATCTAAGCCAACTGAATTTCTTGGCTATTTAAAAAATCAGTCCATGGGTGAAGTTAATGCAATTATTGTTGGTGGAAAAGTTTCTGATAAGATTATTGAAGGTGACGACGCTACTATTGTGTTAAACCAAACACCCTTTTATGCTGAAAGCGGAGGTCAAATAGGAGATAGAGGTCAAATATTTTCTGATAGTGTAGACTTTCGAGTAACCGACACTCAAAAGAAAATTAATGGATTACATGCTCATGTAGGTAAATTAATTAAAGGAAAAGTTTTTGTAAACGACATACTAAATTTACAAATTGATATTGATTATCGTAAAAAAATTATGGCCAATCATTCTGCCACCCATCTTCTTCATGAGACATTAAGAAGAGTTTTAGGTGACCATGTAACTCAAAAAGGTTCCCAGGTATCTCCTCAAAAACTTAGATTCGACTTCAGTCACTCGAAGGCTTTAAGTAAAAGTGAATTAGAAGATGTTGAGTTAACAATTAATCAAATTATCTTAAGAAATTCACCTGTGAGTACTGAAATATTATCTTATGATGAGGCTGTTAAGAAAGGGGCGTTGGCTCTTTTCGGAGAAAAATATGATGATGAAGTCAGGGTTTTATCTATGGGCGAAGATTCATTTTCAACGGAACTATGTGGTGGAACGCATGTTAAATCTTTAAATGAAATTGGCTCATTTAAGTTAACATCTCAAAGCTCTGTAGCCTCAGGTATAAGAAGAATTGAAGCAACAACTGGTCCTGAAGCCCTAACATCAATTTCCATATTAGATAAATTAGAATCTAATTTAAAAGAGAAAAAAGAGAAAAACTCTAATAAGGCCAAGCCTGAAAAAATTTCAAAATCTATTTTAGATGGAAAAACTATAGAGATTAATGGGTTTAAATTCTTTTATGATATTCTTAGTGATATTGATGGAAAAAACCTTAGATCTTTAATAGACGATTGTAAAAAGGATCTAGTTTCAGGAATTGTTTGCTTAATTAGTAAGGATACAAAAAAAGCAACTATAGCTGTTGGTGTAACGGAAGATCTTGTTGAAAGTTTTGATTCAGTTCAATTGGTAAGAATTGCATCAGAAAAAATGTCTGGTAAAGGTGGAGGGGGAAGGCCAGATATGGCTTTGTCAGGAGGATCTGAACCAGAAAAGGCTCAGGAAGCTATTAATGCATTAATTGAAAGCATTAATAAGAAAAATTAACTATTTTCCATCTTAATTTGAAGGTTACTGTCTACTTTATCTAAAAATTGTTCAGTTGTTAGCCATTTTTGTTGAGGCCCTACTAGCAATGCTAGATCTTTTGTCATAGAGCCTTTTTCAACAGTACTAATACATACTTCTTCTAAAGTCAGAGAAAATTCTCTTAGTTTATCATTATCATCTAATTTAGCTCTATGAAGCAATCCCCTTGTCCAAGCAAAAATTGATGCAATAGAGTTTGTTGAGGTTTCTTTGCCTTGTTGATGAATTCTATAGTGACGTGTAACTGTTCCGTGAGCTGCCTCAGCTTCGACTGTATTACCATCTGGCGTCATTAATACACTAGTCATGAGGCCAAGAGATCCAAACCCTTGAGCAACAGTGTCTGACTGAACATCACCATCATAGTTTTTGGTTGCCCAAACAAATGCTCCAGACCACTTCATTGCGCAAGCTACCATATCATCAATTAGTCTATGTTCGTAGGTTATGTTATTTTCATCAAACTTTT
>Ga0209709_10002077_pt1 | contig 17851 bp, 22 predicted proteins | sample ArcticOcean_MG_C_2_FD_187435 | JGI IMG/M metagenome (GOLD analysis project Ga0209709, IMG submission 187435) | Marine microbial communities from western Arctic Ocean - ArcticOcean_MG_CB4_136 (SPAdes) (version 2) | ecosystem: Environmental > Aquatic > Marine > Oceanic | place: Arctic Ocean... | reverse complement strand
ATATCTTCCTTTACCTGTTAATAATCTTTTATCTTCTTTTCTTTCTACTCTTGAACCTACTAAACTAGCCATATTTTTTCTCCTTTAATTACATTTTTGCTGCTGCTTCTTTAACCGCAGCAACAATATTTTGATAACCAGTACATCTACAGATATTTCCCTCTAGCCATTCCCTAATTTCTGTGTCACTTGGATTTTTTTTGTTATGCAGTAAGTCAATTGCACTCATAACCATTCCTGGTGTGCAAAATCCACATTGTAGTCCATGCATTTTCTTAAATGCATCTTGCATTGGATGCATTTTTCCGTCTTTAACTAACCCTTCTATTGTTGTTACCTTTGAACCATTAATATCAGCCGCTAAAGTTGAGCAACTTTTTATTGATTTACCATCAACATGAACTACACACGCTCCGCACTGGCTAGTATCACATCCGATATGTGTGCCTGTTAAATTTAAGTTGTCTCTTAAAAAAACTGATAAGATTGTATGATCTGGTACTTCTTTGCTTACTTTTTTACCGTTTATCTCTAAATTTACTTTTGTCATCAAGCTCTCTCCTTCTCGATTAATTAGTAATAACAAAAGTACATCACAACCACGGTGCTTACTCAAGATGAAAAAATAAAAATTTTCTACTTATGCTAGAAGATAATACACAGCAATTACTAAACAAATTCCAATAATTGAATAGATTAATGTTTTATTTATAGGATTGGAATTATTTTTTACTACTAAGTTTTGCGTTTCAATTTTATCATGTGACTTAGCTTTTTTTGATTGAGGTACAATTAATTCTGAAAATTTTCCAAAGAATATATCCGCCATTTTTTTTGCGGTCATATCAATTAATCTTGAACCCACTTGTGCAATTTTACCACCTACATTTGCCTCGATCTTGTAAGTAAGTTTTGTTCCGCCCTCATTATCTTGAAGGCTTACAGTGGCTTCTCCTGATGCAAATCCAACTGGTGAATTACCTGAACCTGATATCTTGTAGCTGTTTGGTGGATTGAGATCTTTTAACTCTATATCTCCTGTAAAGGTTGCATTAAATGGACCAATCTTATTTGTTGCAATAGCTGTAAACTCTGTATCAGATTTTTTTTTAAATTCCTCACATCCAGGTAAAGCCTTTTTCAATACCTCTGGGTCATTTAAAGCATCCCAAACTTTTTGTTTTTCTAAATTAATTTGATATGATCCAGTAAGTTTCATTAACAATTTATATACTAATTAAATATGGATGATAACACAAAAAAAGAATTGCAATCAGCAACGTTTGAAAGACTACTTGGTCATTTAGATGAAAGAAAAGATGTTCAAAATATCGACATAATGAATTTAGCTGGATTTTGTAGAAATTGTTTATCTAGGTGGTACACGGAAGAAGCCAAAAAAAAAGGTATTACAATTACTGCTCTTGAGGCTCGGGAACTAATTTATGGGATGCCATATTCCGAATGGAAAGAAAAATATCAAAAATAATTATTTTTCTTTTAGTCTAGAAAATAATTCAACAAAATTGCAAGGTTTGTGATTTATATCGAGTTGATGCTTTAAAATTCCATCCCATGCATCTGTAACCCCTCCAGACGATCCTGGTAGTGCAAATACATATTTTCCATTGGCTAGAACTGCACAAGCTCTAGATTGAATAGCAGAAGTTCCTACTGTTTTTAAACTAAGTGTTCTAAAAACCTCACCAAATCCTGGAATATGTTTATCGGCAATTTCATTAATTTCTTCAGGAGTAATATCTCTTCCAGTTAATCCTGTGCCACCAGTTGTAATAATAACATCTATATTTTTTTTATTTATCCAGTCTTTTAAAATTATAATAATATCTTCTTTATTGTCTTTACAAATTTTTCTATCTACCAATTTATGTTTAGCTTCTTCAATTTTATTTACTAAAATAGATCCGGATTTATCATTTTCGAAAGTTCTAGTGTCTGTAACTGTTAAAAGTGCTATATTTACAATCATAAATTTAAATTATTTATAATGATTATATTATCAGCATTTTTTTTTATAACAGCAATATTATATTCTAGCGTTGGCTTTGGTGGAGGCTCTACCTATCTTGCATTAATGCTGATTTGGGATATTCCATATTATATTTTTCCAATAATAGCATTATTTTGTAACATCGTAGTCGTATCAGGTAATTCCATAAATTATATACGATCTGGCAATCTTAATCTTAAATTACTTACACCCTATCTTTTTGGTTCAATACCCTTTGCTTTTTTAGGGGCTTCAATTGCAGTCGAAAAAGAAACATTTGAAATATTATTATTTTTAATTCTAGTTATCGCTGGAGTATTTTTATTAATTAAAAGCAAATCATTCAATGAAGATCAAATAAAGATAAAACAGATACCAAAAATTTTATCTATTTTTATAGGTTCAGTTATTGGTTTTGCCTCAGGCATAGTTGGTATTGGAGGTGGAATCTTCTTGAGTCCACTATTATTTCTAATGAAAGCTGGATACCCGAAACATATAGTAACAACAGCTTCTATCTTTATTTTGATAAATTCAATTTTTGGTGTGGCAGGACAACTAACAAAAAATCTTGTATTTAACGAATTTTTAAATTATTGGCCTCTTTTTTTAGCTGTGCTTGCAGGGGGGCAAATTGGAAATTTTTTAAATATAAAATTTTTATCTAACAAAACATTAGCGCAAATAACTTCACTATTGGTCATTTTAGTTGCTATAAGAATGGGTTTTAGGATTTTACCATAATCTTGATTTAATTAACGTTTACTATATTTAATATTGTAATGAAAAATATCAAACCCTTTGGACCATCAATTGGAAAAACTAAAATATCAAATAAATTTTTTGATAAACTAAATAAAGAATTTGATACAAAGTCTAAATCAAAAAAAATTGATTATAGCTCAAAACTAGCTAGTCAAATTAAAAATGAATTAAAAATTTCAGATAAATTCATCAAGCGAAATTTAGAAAAAGAACTAAGAACTAGTATTAGAAAATTTTTATCTAATGAAAATATTAAAAATATTAAAGAAATTAAAATTTTAAATCTTTGGGTGGTTCGACAGTTTAAAGGTGAATACAATCCAATACACTATCATGAGGGAGATTTGTCAGGTGTTGGATATTTAATACTACCAAAAGGTATGACCGTTAATAGAATGGTAAAAAATAAGAAGTTAAAGACTAATGGAACAATAGATTTTATAAATGGGCAAAAAGGGTTTCTAAGCAAAAGTATTTATAATGTGGTCCCAAAAATTAAAGACTTATTAATTTTTCCAAATTATTTGATGCACACTGCTTATCCATTCAATATTGAAGGTGAGCGAAGATCATTTTCTTTCAATGCAAAAATTTTTTTTAAGAATAATAATTAAATGGACAAAGATTTTTTTAAGCAAACAAGAATCCTAGATGGTGGAATGGGCCAAGAGCTTCTTGCAAAAGGTCTTATTTCCAAAGGCACATTATGGTCTGCAAGTGCACTATTAGATAAACAATTTCATCAATTAGTAGTTGATGTTCATCTTTCTTTTATAGACGCGGGTGCAGAAGTAATACTAACTAACACTTTTTCTGCAAGAAAAATTAGATTAATCCAAAATAACGTTGAAGAAAAATTTAATTATGTAAACGAACAAGCTTGTTTACTAGCAATTAAAGCAAAAGAATTATCAAAAAAAAATATTTTAATTGCCGGAAGCTTACCTAGTCAAACAGATACTTATATAGAAGACAATCGTGAGTCTAAATTGATAAAAAAAGATTTTTATGATCAAGCTAAAATAATTAGTCCTTATATAGATTTTTTTTATTTAGACGTAATTTCTAGTGGTAAAGAAATAGATATTGCATCTAATGTTGCCGCTAAATTAAATAAACCAGTTTTAGTTGGTATTCATTTAAAAAAAAATAATTTGCTGCCTTCTGGTGAAACTATAACTAGTATTGTTAAAAAATATAAAGATAATAATTGGCTAGGAATTATTAGTGCGTGCGTTTCTCCAGAAATAGTTGAAAATTCAGCTGCAGAAATTAGTAAATTAAATATTCCATTTGGTTTTAAAGTAAATCTTTGGAAAGTTGATGAACCAACACCTGTTCAAACTTTTAATACCGCCAAACCTAACGAAATTGGAACAAATCCAAATATTGCATTAGGTAAAAGAGAAGATATTTCTGGAAAAATATTCTATGAATTTTCAAAAAAAATTATGACAAGAGGTGCTAATATTTTAGGTGGTTGCTGTGAAACTAAACCTGAGCATATTAAGGAAATATCTAATTTGAAATAATATTTTTGCTATCAGCTTTTTTTACAAAATAAATACCAATACAAACAGCTACTAAAGATATTAAAATTTTGATTGTTATTAATTCTTTTAAAAAAATGTAACCTAAAATAGTCCCAAATATTGGTATCAAATAAGAAACTTGAGATTGAAATATTAAACCATTATTTTTTAATATTCTAAATCTTAACAACCAAGCAATTCCTGTTGAAACAATTCCAAGATAGATAACAGAAATCAATGAATCAGTTCTTGGGATAGATTGCCAGGGTTGTTCAATAAAACTTACTAGTGGTAATAAAATTATAATTGCCCAAATTAATATTGATCCAGTTACATTTTCATTTTTTTTCTTACTAATTTTTAAAGTTAAAACACCTCCTATCACATAACAAGTTGAGCCCAATAAAATTAATAAAGCAGATGTAAAATTATTTTCATTAATTAAAATATTGTCAGAAAATAAAAATACAATTCCTGAAAAACCAATTAAGATTCCAAATGTTTTAACTAAATCAAATTTTTCATTTTTTGTATAGAAGTGACCTAGTATAGTAGAACTTAATGGTGTAGTAGACATTAATATGGCAGCTAAATTACTTTGAACAGATTTAACTCCATAAGCTATTAGAAAAAACGGTGCTACTAAATTAATAAATCCTATCATTGCAAACCAATGCCAATCTTTAGAAAAAGCTTCAATTTTTATATTTTTGTAATAGCAAAGAAGCAAAACTGGAATTGCTCCAAAAAAAACTCTTAAAAAAGCAATTGTTACAGGGCCAAAAGAATAAGTTGCAATTTTAATATTAAAAAAGGCAGACGCCCATATCAATGATAATGTGACTAGCAGTATATAATCAATTAATTTTGGTTGTCTCATTCTGCTATGTCTTTAATCTCACCATTTGTAATTTTTTGTAGGTTTTTAAAATCTATTTTAAATACACAATTTGGATGTCCTGCTGCTGCATATAGATCGTTAAATCTTTCTAGTGAATTGTCTATTAAAATTTTTACTAAATTTAAATGTCCCACTGGTGAAACACCTCCTATTGTATAGCCAGTTTGGGTTTTAACTTCTTCTGGAGTAGCCATTGAAATATTTTTCTTATTAGTTAGTTTTTTTAATTTATTTAATGAACATTTCTTATCACCCGCTACTAAACATAGAGTATATGAATTTTCTGTTCTAAATAACAAGCTTTTAACAATTGCTCCTACATCACAATTTAACGAAATAGCTGCATCGTTTGCGGTTCGTGCTGAATTTTTTAAGATCACTACATTTAATTTTTGATCAAATTTTTTTAATGATTTTTCTGCTCTTTTAACAGGCTCATTGTCTAATAAACTCATTTTTCAACTAATAATTGATTGATATTCGGCTTTTCATTAACTTACTATACATGTGAAAAATGCATAGGTGTTATTTATTAAATAAGCAATATTAATTAATAGTTTATTGATATTGTAATCACAGAATTACAGAGGAGAAAAAATGAATGCTAAAAATGTCTTAAAATTTATTAAAGAAAAAGAAGCTGAGTTTGTTGACTTAAGATTCACGGACACAAGAGGAAAACTTCAACATTTAACTATGGATGTAACAATCGTTGACGAGAAGATGTTAAATGATGGGGTCTTCTTTGATGGCTCCTCTATAGCTGGTTGGAAAGCTATTAATGAGTCTGATATGATTTTAAAACCAGATCCAAGTAGAATGATAATGGATCCTTTTACGTCGCATAATACTTTGATTCTTTTTTGTGATATTTTAGATGCTATTAAGAAAACTCCTTATGAAAGAGATCCCAGAGGTATAGCTAAAAAAGCAGAAGCTTATTTAAAAAAATCTGGAATTGGTGACAAAGCATTCTTTGGCCCAGAACCTGAATTTTTTGTATTTGATGACGTAAAAATTAAAAATGACCCTAATGATACTGGTTTTAAAATTGATAGTAAGGAAGGTCCATATAATTCAGGTACGGAATATTCAAATGGTAATATGGGTCATAGACCTCCGGTGAAAGGTGGATATTTTCCCGTTCCTCCTGTTGATAGTGAGCAGGATATGAGAAGTGAATATTTAAAAAATTTAAAAGAAGTTGGTATTAAAGTAGAAAAACATCATCATGAAGTAGCACCAAGTCAACATGAACTTGGTATGTACTTTGGAACTTTAGTGGATCAAGCTGATAATGTTCAATTATACAAATATGTAGTTCAAATGGTTACTCATTCATTTGGAAAGACAGCAACATTTATGCCTAAACCAGTCGCTGGAGATAATGGTTCGGGTATGCATATTCACCAATCTATTTGGAAGGGTAAGACTCCAGTTTTTTCTGGAAATGCTTATGCTGGCTTATCACAAACTGCTCTACATTATATAGGTGGAATATTAAAACATGCAAAAGCAATTAACGCTTTTGCTAATTCTACTACTAATAGTTACAAAAGATTAATACCAGGATTTGAAGCACCTGTATTACTTGTATACTCTGCAAGAAATAGATCTGCGTCTTGCCGTATACCAATTACATTAAGTAAAGATGGTGCAAGATGTGAAATAAGATTTCCTGATGCTGCTGGAAACCCTTATTTAACATTTGCTGCAATGCTTATGGCTGGCCTTGATGGTATTAAAAATAAAATTAATCCAGGCAAATCTTTTGATGAAGATTTATATGACCTACCACCAGAAGCGGTTAAAAATATTCCTACAGTTTGTGGATCTTTAAGAGAGGCAATGGAGAACTTAGATAAAGATAGAGAATTTTTGACTCAAGGTGGAGTATTTACTGATGATCAAATTGATGCTTATATCGCATTAAAATTTGAAGAAATACATAAGTTTGAACATGCTCCTCATCCTATAGAGTTTGAAATGTACTACAGTAGTTAGAAGTAATTGCTATTTAGTCGTCGCAATTGTATTTTTGTTGATTCCTTTTTTAACAACGTAATCCTGCGTACCATTAGCACCCGTATTAACTTCTTTACGAAGAATCTTAAAGAAAGATCTTTCTTTTAAAGATTTTTCTAAGTTTTTAACAAGATTTTTAAATTCAAACTTATTCATGGATACTTTATACACTAGATATGCAAATTATGCAATACAGCAATGCTTCAAATGGGTGGATTATACTTTAAAGGACTCTCCACATCCACAACGTTCAGATTCATTGGGGTTATTAAACACAAATGAAGATGAAAATTCTTCTTTTTTATAGTCCATTTCTGTACCAAGTAGGTACATCACAGCAGCTGCATCAACAAATACTTTAACACCTTTATCTTCTATAATTTCATCATTAGGATTAATTTCTTTTGCATATTCCATAACGTAAGACATGCCGGCACATCCACCAGATTTAACAGCAACTCTCACTCCTACAGAATTAGATTCTACCCCTGTCATAATTTCTTTAATTCTGTTGGCGGCATTATCACTTAATCTTATTATTTGATTCATTATAAATTTAACTCCAATTTTGCTGCCTCGGACATCATATCTTTATTCCAAGCTGGTTCAAAAACCAAATCTAGATCAACTTTTTCAATTCCTTGAACTTGCATAACACTATCTTTTACTTCTTGAGGTAAACTTTCTGCAACGGGGCAATTGGGTGAAGTTAAAGTCATTATAACTTTAGCTGTATCGTTATTTTCTACTTTAACGTCGTAAATTAAACCTAATTCATAAATATTTACTGGTATTTCAGGGTCATATATTTTTTTTATCTCTGCTATTATTTGTTCTTTTAAATCCATATTTAATCCAGAATCTCAGTATTAATTTCTTCTTGAGTATTGTCAATTGCAGAAATTAAAGTATGCCATGATAAAGTAGCACACTTAACTCTCATTGGATACTGTTTTACTCCAGATAAACACATTAATTTAGTTTTTTCATCTTCTTTTAAATTTTCAGATTTTAATTCTGGATTTTCTTTAATCATTCCCAAAAAATCATTTACAATTTCCTTAACCTCAGGTTCTTCTTTTCCTTTTATCAAATCTGTCATAATTGAAGCAGAAGCCATTGAGATGGCACAACCACTTCCTTCAAACGATATATCTTCAACTTTCTTTTTCTTATCAAGCTTTAAATAAATATGAACATTATCACCACATAAAGGATTGTTCCCTTTTGCATCTTTGTTAAAATTATCTGTTTTTCTCAAATTCCTTGGATTCTTTCCATGTTCCAAAATAATTTCTTGATAAAGTTCTTTAATATTCATTATAAATTAAAAATTTTTTTACAGTTGTTGATTGATGAGTTAAGTTGATCTAGATCATTCTTTGTATTGTAAACTCCTAATGATGCACGAGCGCTTGCAGATATTCCTAATTTATCATGTAGTATTTGACAGCAATGATGTCCAGCTCTTATTGCAACTCCGTCTTCATCTAATATTGTAGCTATATCATGTGGATGAACACCTTTTATAGTGAAAGATAGAACGGCACCTTTATTTTTTGGATTTCCAATTAATTCAACTGAATTATTTTTTCTTAGAATTTCTTGACCATATTCAATCAATTCTTTTTCATGTTTAACTATATTTTCTATTCCTATTTTTTCTAAAAATTTTATAGATTGATCGAAAGCTATTACTTGAGCTGTAGCCATTGTTCCAGCTTCGAATTTATTGGGAAGATCTCCATATGAAATATTATCTTTCTTAACTTCTTTAATCATTCCACCTCCACCTTGGTAAGGAGGTAATTCTTCTAGCCATTTCTTTTTAGCATAAAGTATTCCTAATCCAGTAGGACCATACATTTTATGGCAAGATATAGCATAGAAATCACAATCCAAGTCCTGCATATCTAATTTTAAATGAGGTGCACTCTGGCACCCATCTACTAAAACTGCTATTCCCTTTGAATGAGCAAGTTCTGTTATTTCTTTAATTGGTAAAATTGCTCCAGTAACATTAGATAAATGAGTAACAGCAATTAATTTAGTTTTTGGTGTAATTTTTTTTTTGATACTTTCAATGGTAATTTCACCCTCACTATTAATTTCAGCAAATTCAATTTTAATTCCTTTAGATATTCTTAAAAAATGCCACGGCACATAATTTGAGTGATGTTCTAATTCAGTTATGAGGATTTCATCTCCTTCTTTTAAATATTTTTGGCCAAATGTATTGGCAACAAGGTTTATTGCTTCAGTAGCGCCTTTTGTAAAAACAATTTCGTTTTTATTTTTTGCATTGATATATTTTTGTACAGAAGATCTCGTAGTTTCATATAGGTTAGTTGCTGCCACCGCTAAATAGTGAACACTTCTCCCGACATTCGAGAATTCCTTGCCATAAAAATCATTTACCCTATCTATAACAGATTGAGGTTTTTGCGATGAGTTAGCACTATCTAAATACACAAGGTCATTATTGTGGACTTTATTATCAAAAATTGGAAATTCTTTTTTTATATTTTCTATACTCATTAATCAATTCCCATTATGCTTTTAATAAAATTTTTAATTTCAATATCTGTAATTTTTTCAACAACATTTAATAAGAATCCATTAATTAAAAGTTCTCTGGATTGTTTGTAGCTCAGTCCTCTAGACATTAAATAAAATATAGAATCTCCATCTAAAGTGCCAGATGTAGATCCATGAGAACACTTTACATCATCTGCGTAAATTTCTAATTCAGGTTTTGCATCAAATTCAGTATTATCGCTTAACAGCAAAGCTTTACTAAGTTGATAGCCATCAGTTTTTTGAGCTTCTGAGTCAACAAAAATTTTACCTTGATACACGCCTTTGGCTGTGTCGTTTAAAACACATTTAATTAATTGATAACTTTTAGTATTTTCTGCTAAATGATTGATATTAGTTTTTATTTCATGATGCTTAGATTTATCTAAATTAATAATGCCATTAATAAATGCTGAGCTATGTTCGTGGTTTAAATTACAGTTTATTTCATTTTTAATAAATCTTGATCCTGCAGACAAAACAAACGTTTCAGCAAGACTATTATTACCTAAATCAATATTATTAAAAAAATATTTAATATTTAAATTGTCTTTAGAATCAATTTTGTAATTTTTTAAGATGGCATTTTTATCAATTTTAAAATTTTGGTATATATTAATAAAATTATTAGCTGAGTCATCATTAGCTATATTAATAAGTTTTAATGAACTATTTTCTTCTAAAGTAATATCTGTTCTTAGGTTTATGGTTGTAGAATCTAATTCTTTATTTGTAATATTGTAAATAATTAATGGCTTATTTAAAGAATAATTTTGCTTAATAGTTATTTTTACATAATTTGCTAAAAGAGCATTATTTAATGAAACTAAAGTATTTGTTTGATTGTTATCTTTAATTAAATCTAGGTTTTCTATTATTTCAATCTTATCTTTTTTCTCATAGTTAAAGTCAATTTTTGAAATAGAGTTATTTATAAATACAATCTTATTATGTTCAAAATTATTTATGTATATTGAGTCTTCTACATGAAAAGATTTTGAAAAATCATTAAAAAAAGTTAATTCTTTTATATTTGAGTTTATTATTTGATTTAAATCAGAAAATTTCCATTCTTCTTTTCTTCTATTGGGAAATCCACTTTTAATAAATTCATTGAGATTTTTTCTTCTAAATTTGATATTTTTATCAGAAAGTTTTAAGCCTTTAACTATTTTATCAAAATCTATTTTTAATTGTTCTTCCATTTAATTAAAATTTTCATATCCCTTTTTTTCTAATTCCAATGCTAATTCGGATCCACCAGATTTAACAATTTTCCCATCAATTAATACATGTACAAAATCAGGTTTGATGTAATCTAATAATCTTTGATAGTGAGTTATAATTAAGAAAGAACTTTTTTTACTTCTTAACGCATTAACTCCTTCTGATACAATTTTCAAAGCATCAATATCAAGGCCTGAATCTGTTTCATCTAAAATTGATAGTTTTGGGTTTAAAATAGACATTTGTAGAATTTCATTTTTTTTTTTTTCACCACCTGAAAATCCAACATTTAGCTGTCTACTTAAAATTTTTTCATCAAATTTTAAATCTAATGCTTTTTGTTTAACTAGTTTTAAAAACTCTATTGCATCTAATTCTTTTTCTCCTCTTGATTTTTTAATTGCATTTAAAGAAGTCTTTAAAAATATATTTGTATTAACGCCAGGGATTTCTAAAGGATATTGAAAGGCTAAAAATATTCCTTTATGGGCTCTTTCTTCAACTTCCAAATTTAATAAATTTTTTTCTTCAAATGTAACTTTGCCACTTATTTCATACCCCTTTTTCCCTGATAAAACATTTGATAAGGTGCTCTTTCCAGATCCATTAGGGCCCATGATTGCATGAACTTCTCCAGGTTTAATTTCAAGATTCAAGCCTTTTAAAATATCTTTATTGTCTATTTTTGCTTTAAGATCTTCAATTTTTAACATTTATCCTACACTTCCTTCCAGGCTAATTGCTACTAATTTTTGCGCTTCTACAGCAAACTCCATCGGAAGTTGTTGCAATACTTCCTTGCAAAAACCATTAACAATTAAACTTACTGCTTCTTCTTGGTTGAGGCCTCTCTGATTACAATAGAATAATTGTTCATCACTAATTTTTGAAGTTGTTGCCTCGTGTTCAATATTAGATTGTAAGTTTTTATTCTTAATATATGGAATAGTATGTGCTCCACACTTATTACCCATCAAAAGTGAGTCGCATTGTGTAAAGTTTCTAGCATTGTCTGCTTTCGAAGAAATATCCACTAAACCTCTGTACATCATATCAGAAAAGCCGGCTGAAATTCCTTTAGAAATAATTTTACTCTTAGTGTTTTTTCCTAAATGAATCATTTTTGTTCCTGTGTCAGCTTTTTGATGATTGTTAGTGATGGCTATAGAATAAAATTCTCCAATAGAATTATCACCTTTTAAAATACAGCTAGGGTATTTCCATGTTATAGCCGAACCCGTTTCAACTTGAGTCCAGGAAATTTTAGAATTTTTCCCTTCACACAATCCTCTTTTAGTTACAAAATTATAAATACCACCTTTTCCATCTTTATCTCCAGGGTACCAATTTTGTACCGTTGAATATTTAATTTCCGCATCGTCTAATGCAATTAACTCTACATTAGCAGCATGTAATTGATTTTCATCTCTCATAGGAGCAGTGCATCCTTCTAAATAACTTACATAGCTGCCCTTATCAGCAATAATTAATGTTCTTTCAAATTGGCCAGTTTCTGATGCATTAATTCTAAAATAAGTCGATAATTCCATGGGGCATCTAATGTTTTTTGGAATATAAACAAATGAACCGTCAGTAAACACTGCAGAATTTAGTGTCGCAAAAAAATGATCTGTGGTTGGTATAACTGATCCAAGATATTTCTTTACAAGTTCAGGGTGTTTTTGAATGGCCTCAGACATTGAGCAAAAAATAATTCCTTGCTTTGTTAATTCACCTTTAAAAGTTGTGGCAACAGATACTGAGTCAAACACCGCATCTACAGCTATACCATTAAGTCTTGCTTGTTCTTGTAGTGGTATTCCTAATTTTTTATAAGTTTCTAAAAGTTTTGGGTCTAGCTCATCAAGACTTTTGGGTTTATCATCCATACTCTTTGGTGCTGAGTAATAATAAAGGTCCTGGTAATCAATTTTTGGATATTTAGGTTTTTGCCAATTCGGTTCTTTCAATTGTTTAAATCTTTCAAAAGCTTTTAATCTAAAATCAAGCATCCATTTAGGCTCTTTTTTTATTTTAGAAATAAACCTTATAACTTCCTCATTTAAACCCTTGGGTGCTCTAATACTTTCAATATCGGTTATAAAACCATATTTGTATTTCTTTAATTTTTCTATTTCTTTTGCTCTTATGTCTATATTAGATTCTGTTTTCATTATTACCCTTAATTAAATCACCAAGATTCTTTTTATTAAAAAAATTCTTAATAAGTATTTCAAGTTCATCCCACAAATTATGAGTTATACATTTTGAAGATTTGCCATTACAACTTTTCTTAGATTCTTTTTTACACTGTACTGTTTTTAATTCTTCATCAACGGCTAAAAAAATAGTTGCTAATTTTATTTCATTAGGTGCTGATTTTAAAACATACCCACCATTAACTCCTCTAACACTTTTTACAATATTATTTCTTTTTAACTTTGAAAAAATTTGTTCTAAATAAAGTAAAGAAATACCTTGTCTCAAAGAAATATCTCTTAGCGAAACAGGCCTTTCATTATCAAATTGAGCTAGGTCTGCTAAAGCCATAACTGCATATCTTCCTTTAGAGGTTAATTTCATAAAATCTCTTTGTTTGTTGGGTTTTATATATATACCATACTAAAATAGTCAAGTTTAGATAATAAAAAAAATAGCGCTTTTTAACGCACATGTGATAGAGGTATTTTTTTTAAAAAAGTTTTTTTAATAATTTGAGAACAATTATCAATCGCAAATATGGACAATAAAATTGTTGAAATTTTTATACCCGGACCAGCTGGAAGATTAGAAGCTAAGTATTATAAAAGTAATAAGAGGACATCACCTATAGCATTAGTTTTACAACCACATCCTGAATACGGTGGTACGATGAATAATAAAATTGTTGTAGATACATTTAATGTTTTTATGGAAAATGATTTTTCTGTCTGTCGTGTAAATTTTAGAGGTGTAGGAAAAAGTGATGGTGATTTTGACAATGGGCAAGGAGAACTTGCTGATGCTGCGGCGTCATTAGATTGGTTAGAAAGAGAAAATTTTGATAACTCACAATGTTGGGTTTCTGGTTATTCTTTTGGTTCTTTAATTGCAATGCAATTATTAATGAGGAGACCTGAAATCAATAGATTTATTGCCATCTCACCACAACCTCATGTCTACGATTTTTCATTTTTATCACCATGCCCAACATCTGGTTTGGTCATCAGCGGAGAACAAGATGAAATAGTCCCTGTAGAACATATTAATGAATTAAATAAAAGATTGAGCGCTCAAAAAGGTATTAATGTTGATTTTCAATCAATACCAAACGGTAATCATTTTTATACAACAGTAGAAAATATATTAACTAAAAACTTAAATAAATATATCAAAAAAGAAACAGCACTATTTTAATAATTTTCCACAAGCACACCACCGGTACTAGGTTCTTTGCATCCCGTTGTACCTGGAAAAGAAATTGGTAGTTTGAGATAAGAATTAACAGCAAGATATCCAAACGCTTGTGACTCTACAAAATCTCCATCAATTCCATAATCATCTATCTTTTTAACAATGTCATAATTTTTAAAGTTTATTTTTAGTCTTTCTACTAAAAAGTTATTTTTTCTTCCACCGCCACATAAAATTATAATTGGATTATTATTTATGTTTTTAGTCATTTCAATAATGTATAGAAAATAATGAAAGATAATTTTAGCAGTGTATTCTGTCAGTGTTGCAGCTCCATCTTCTAGTGATAATCCGTGAACAAACGAAATATCAAAATCACTAATATCAAATGATTTTATATAATTTTTTTTAAGGTCTTTTTTTTTAGTATGGTAAAATTTATCTAATTCTAAATCCAAATTACTACTTATTTTCCCTAAAGCAGCTATATCACCATTTTCATCATATCTTTTTTTACTTTTTAATCTTATCCACTTGTCAATTAAACACATACCTGGACCAATATCGGTAGCTAAAAAACTGCCATTTTTCGAAATGGTTGTTGCATTAATTATTCCACCAATATTTAAAATAATTGATGGAGCTAAATTGAATTTGCAAGCTAACATTGAGTGAAACAATGGAGTCAATGGCGCTCCTTGACCTCCATTTTTAATATCATTTTTTCTAAAATCATTGATAACTTTTTTTCTAGATAGTTGTGATAAAAGTTTTCCATCTCCTAATTGTTTTGAAATTCTGTTGTCTGCATTATGATAAATTGTTTGACCGTGGAATCCTATAAAATCAATCTCAACATCTGTTTCTTTAAGAATTTTTTTTACTACTTCAGCATGAAATATCGTTATTTTTTTTTCTAGAGATTTAGTTTCGTTTGAAAAATTTTTTAAGTCTTCTAAATTATTAATTTTAGCTCTTAAACTAGTTAATTCGCTGTGTAAATTATCGTCATATTGATAATATTTGTCTAGAATTGTCTCATAATTAGTCCCACAGTCAGTTTGAATTATTGAGGCATCAACTCCATCCATTGATGTTCCGCTCATGAGGCCCAAGGCTGTATAAATTTTTTTCATTCTTATTTTTTTTTATAAAAATTTGTATATTGTGGAACTATAGACATATGAATAAATTTTTAAAAGAATTTAAAGATAGAGGTTTCTTCTATCAATGTACAAGTGAAGACACACTGTCCATGTTATTAGATAGAGAAAAAATTAATGGTTATATAGGTTTTGATTGTACCGCTGAAAGTCTTCATGTTGGTAGTTTACTTCAAATAATGTGTTTAAGACTATTACAAAAACATGGACATCGACCAATAGTATTAATTGGTGGTGGAACGACTAGAATTGGTGACCCATCAGGTAAAGATAAAACAAGAACTATACTTAGTGAAAAAGACATAAAAAAAAATATTAGAAATATAGAAAAGATACTTAAAAACTTTTTAAATAGTGAAGATCCAAAAACTAAACCTTTGTTTGTAAACAACTATTCATGGCTTAAAGGTTTAAATTATATTTCTTTTTTACGAGATATCGGAAAACATTTTACAATAAATAAAATGCTAAGTTTTGATAGTGTAAAAACTAGATTAGAAAGAGAACAATCATTAAGTTATATGGAATTTAATTATATGATCTTACAAGCCTATGATTTTTTAGAATTAAATAAAAAAGAAAACTGCGTTCTTCAAATGGGAGGTTCTGATCAATGGGGAAATATTGTCAATGGTGTTGAGTTAATAAAAAGACATTCAAATAAACAAGCGTATGGTTTAACGACACCATTAATAACCTTAGCATCTGGCGCTAAAATGGGAAAAAGTGAATCTGGAGCTGTTTGGTTAGACAAGAGGTTTTTATCACCTTATGATTATTGGCAATTTTGGAGAAACATAGATGATAGAGATGTTTTAAAATTTATTAAAATTTTTACAGATTTAAGTATTGAAGAAATTGAAAAAATTAAAGATCAAGATATTAATAAACTAAAAATTACTCTTGCCAATGAAACAACATCAATGCTTCACGGGAAAAAACAAGCTGAAGCAAGTGAAGAAACTGCAAAAGAAACATTTTCAGAAAATTCATTAGGCTCAAAATTACCTTCAATTTTACTTAACAAAAAAAAATTAGATAGTAAGATAAATATTATTGACTTAATTGTTTTATCAAAATTAGAAACCTCCAAAAGTGAAATTAGGAGATTGATTAAAGGAAATGGAATTAAGATTAACAATAATATAATTAATGATGAAAAATTGTTGATAACTAAAGAATTATTTGAAGATAATTTTATTAAACTTTCCCTTGGCAAAAAAAGGCACGTAAAAGTTAATTTATCTTAATTTTTTTTTATTTTTTCTAATGTCCTGGTTATAAATCTTGGAGTTAAAGTTTTTATTGGGTTAACAGTTGTTTTTAAATCTTTTGGTGGTCCTTTAATTTTAAAGCTAACACCAAAAACACCTTCACCTGTTTTTTTACCAACTAAAATTTTGCCAAATAAAGGGATTGAACTAATAAATTTATTAATTGTAGTTGCTGGTACCAATGTTCCTTTTAGACTAACTAGTTTTTTGCGGACAACATAACCTTCCATTAAGATGGAAATGGCAGGCCCAATAGCATAAATTTCATGAATAGTCATTAATTTGTCCTCATTAGAAAAAGACATTTCAAAGTCACTGAACCTAATGCCCTCACCTGTTAATATATCCGCAATACCTTGGAGAGAAGCCAAGGTTAAAATTTTAGTTAATGCTGGAAGTTCATTTAATTTAAAATCGTAAATTTTTAAATTGGAGCTTGAGGAGTTATCTTTTTTAATTGAATAAAAATCTAAACTACCTTCTTCAAAGCCTTTGATGAACTTATATTTTTTAACTAATGGTTCTGCTTTACTCGAAAATAAGGTGGTAATTTTTTCATTATCATCGTTTGTATTTATTGTTAATCTTAATTTTTTTTTATTAGAAAACGCTGAAGTAAGATCTAAATTTACTATGTCATTTTTTTTAAAAATTATTTTTGCAATAGTATTATTTAAATAAGAAACTTTATCTAAGTGAGTTTTATTAATTTTAATTTTTATAGTTGAATTAAAGTTATCTAATATTTTAGATAAGCCATTCTTTTCAACACCTTCCATCATATAATCTAATAAAACTTCACCATCAAAAATTTCTCCATTTATATCGTAATTTTTTTTATTTCTTTCTATAATAACTTTATTATTTATCTTGTCCTTGTTTAAAATATTTATTTTAATTTTATCAATTTGGTTGATCTGTAACTTTTTATTTAAGATTAGATTTTCAACCAAAAGTTCATTTTTGTTTTCCTTTAATAAAAT
>Ga0209709_10002076_pt1 | contig 17855 bp, 16 predicted proteins | sample ArcticOcean_MG_C_2_FD_187435 | JGI IMG/M metagenome (GOLD analysis project Ga0209709, IMG submission 187435) | Marine microbial communities from western Arctic Ocean - ArcticOcean_MG_CB4_136 (SPAdes) (version 2) | ecosystem: Environmental > Aquatic > Marine > Oceanic | place: Arctic Ocean... | reverse complement strand
GCTGAAAACAACCTTCTAAACAATTGAATGATTACTTATATGAATCTCTGATTTTTTTATAAAGCGTAGAGGAGTAAACAAAATCAGTAACAGCTTTGTTGTCAGTTTTAAAGATATTGTTCTTACTTCCTTCCCATTTTTTTAGCCCATCTTCAAGAAAAATTATTTTATCTCCAATTTCCATTACTGAATTCATATCGTGAGAATTAATGACCGTGACGATGTTGTATTCAATGGTTATTTCTTTAATTAAATTATCGATAAGAATTGCTGTTTTTGGATCTAAACCAGAGTTTGGTTCATCGCAAAATAAATATTCTGGGTTATTAACTATAGCCCTTGCAATTGCAACTCTTTTTTGCATTCCGCCAGATGCTTCGCTAGGCATTTTTTTATTTACATTGATAAGGTTTACTCTTTTTAAAACTAAGTTAACTCTATCAAGAATCTCTTCATTAGTGTAGTTTGTAAACATTTTTAACGGAAACATTACATTTTCTTCGATACTCATAGAGTCAAATAATGCACTACCCTGAAACACAGTGCCTATTTTAGATTTCAACGTCATTTTATCATTTTCATCGAGATCATTGAGTTTTTTGTTTCCGTAAATAATGTCTCCACCGTCAAAGTTGTACAGACCTAACAAGCATTTTAATAGCACTGTTTTCCCCGAACCACTTTGGCCTATTACTAGACTTGTTTCTCCCCTTTGAAACTCTGCGTCGATGCCTTTAAGTATTTCAAGTTCGTTAAATGATTTATATAGCTTGTGTATTTTTAACATTAGGATAATAGCATTTGAGTTAAAATAAAGTTGAGTAGTATAATAGAAACACTAGTCCATACAAATGCTGTAGTGCTAGCTTTACCAACTTCAAGAGCGCCACCCTTCATGTAATACCCATGAAATGAGGGGATAGTAGCTAGTATAAAAGCGAATATAAAAGTTTTAATAAAAGAATAGACCATATGAAATGGTATGAAATCCATTTGTACTCCAGTTATGAAATTATCAACAGAACTAAAGCCCCCGAAAACACAAGCAGCTAATCCTCCTAAAATACCCACAAACATAGATATTGAAATAATAAAAGGGTATAAAAGCATTGCTACTGCTTTTGGAAAAACCAAATAATTTAATGGATTTATTCCCATTACCTCAAGGGCATCAATTTGCTCAGTAACCCGCATAGATCCAATACTTGAAGTTATAAATGAACCAACTTTTCCAGCCATAATTATAGAAATAATAGTAGGTGCGAATTCTAAGACAATAGATTGTCTTGTAGCAAAACCAACCAGATAATTTGGTAGTAATGGGTTTTCCATATTTAGCGCTGTTTGAATTGTAATAACACCACCAATAAAAAATGAAACAAAAGCAATTATTCCTAATGAATTTATCACAAGGTCCTCAACGTCTTTTAAAATTAACTGTTTCATAACGCTCCATTTAGTTGGCTTATGGAACATTTTCTTAATCATAATAAAGTAAAGACCGATATTGTGAAGGTGCCGCATTGAGAAATAAATAATTTTATACTAAATTAATTTTTAATATTTATTAAAACAGTATTTTTGATATTATTTTAATCCCTCTTCAAATGAAAAATATATTTTTAATCAAAATAATACTAATTACATTACTTGGATTGACATTTGTCAATTGTAACTCTAAAAATGCTGGATTACAAAGCGATTTAGATAACCCAAAATTAGTTATTTCTATTGTTGTTGATCAAATGAGGTTTGATAATTTAGATAAATATGAAGCAAACTATTCCAATAATGGTTTCAATAGATTAATACGCGAAGGTTTTAATTTAAAAAATAATCATTTTAATTATGTACCAACAGTTACAGGTCCTGGACATGCGTCTATTTCAACTGGATCAACCCCAAAGACTCATGGTATAGCTGGTAATAATTGGTTTGATAAAAAAACACAAAAAGATGTTTATTGTACTACAGATTTAGATTATGAAAATTTAGGAGGTAACGCATATTCGGCAAAGATGTCTCCAAATAACCTTTTGGTTAACACTTTAGCTGATTTAAATAGGATTGAAAATGATATGAATTCAAAAACTATTTCTATTGCGATTAAAGATAGAGGTTCAATTCTAATGGGTGGAAAAAATGCTAATGCTGCTTATTGGTTTTATGGAAAAGATAAAGGGGAATGGGTGTCTAGTAAGTATTACATGAATAAATTACCTGAATGGGTGACTTCTTTTAATAATTCTGAATCTATTTCAAAATATTTAACTGATTGGAATACACTATATGATATAGATACTTACAAGGAAAGTAGATCAGATGATAATAACTTTGAAAAATCATTTAAGGGTGACCCTTCAGTTACATTTCCTTATGATTTAAACAAGCTTAAAGATTTAAATGATGGATATGATATGTTAAAAGAAACTCCATTTGGTAATAGTTTAACAACGGATTTTGCTATTGAAGCAATATCCAATGAAAAATTAGGAAAAGATCAATTTACAGATGTTTTAACCATCAGTTATTCTTCTACGGATTACATTGGTCACAATTTTGGAGTTGACGCTAAAGAAACTCAAGATGCTTATTTAAGACTTGATTTAGAAATAGAAAGGTTATTGAATTTTTTAGATAGTTATGTTGGAGAAAATGAGTACACATTATTTTTAACTGCTGATCATGGAGCCGCAAAAATCCCTGCATATTTGAACTCATTAGGCATTAAATCTCAAAATATTGAGGAGGGTACCGTTAAAAATATCTTAAAGAATGTTTTGTTTAAATCTTATGGCTCAAATCAATTAATTAGCAAAATTATGAACAGTCAGATTTATCTAAATAATAAAACTATTAATTCATTAAATCTTAATCTTAATAGTATTGAGAAGACAATAATTAACACGCTTACTCAGCTAGATTTTATTGATAAAGTATACACCTCAAAAGAAATAATTAATGGAAATTTTGATAGCGGATATGAACTATTAATCCAAAATGGATATAATATTCTAAGATCAGGTGATGTTATTTTTAAGCTTAAAGAAAATGTTATCAGCTATGGAAATAAGGGAACTACTCATGGGTCCGGATATTCATATGACACACATGTGCCGCTTATATTTTTCGGTAAAAAAATAGTACAAGGTGAATCTAATGTTAAAACAAAAATTACAGATATAGCACCAACTATTGCTAAATTACTTGGATTAAAAAAAATGAGTAATTCTACTGGAGATGTGTTGACTTTTGTAATTAAAGATTAGACTTTTTTTCAAGTGATAAATTTACTTCACCTATAAAATCTAAAATCTCTTCTTTGCCACGAAATTTAGAACTAGATGTTATGAAAAAATTGGGCAATATTTCCCAGTCTTCTTGTAGTTTTAGTTTGTATTTTTCAAGATTGGATTGGATTACATTTGGCTTTAATTTATCACATTTAGTGAATATTATAGAAAATGATATTGAATTTTGAGCTAGCCAATTAATAAACTCAATGTCAATAGGGAGTGGGCTGTGTCGTATGTCGATTAGTACAAATGCCGATATCAATTGCTCTCTTTCCTTAAAGTAATTAGTGATAAATTTTTGAAATATATTTTTTTGGGATCTTGATACTTTAGCGTAACCGTATCCTGGAAGATCCACTAAATTCCAACTATCGTTTATTAAAAAATGATTGATTAGCTGTGTTTTGCCTGGTCTTGAAGAGGTCTTTGCTAAATTCTTTTGATTGGTAAGCATATTTATAAGGGAAGACTTGCCTACGTTACTTCTGCCTATAAAAGCGTATTCAGGTATATTAGTCTTTGGGCAGTTAGAGACGTTCTGATTACTTACAACAAATTTTGCTGATTTAATTTGCATTATATATTAGATTTATATAATCTTTCTATCAGAAAGCCAATTGATTACAATTTTATTAAATTTATCAGGATGTTCCATCATTGCAGCATGGCCACATTTCTTTAACCAAAAGAGGTTTGAGTCTGGAAGTAATTTATGAAATTCATCAGCAACATCTGGAGGGGTTACGATGTCGTCTTCGCCCCATATTATACATACAGGTAAATTCATTTGAGTTAAATCTTTGGACATGTTATGTCTTATAGCGCTTTTAGCTATTGCTAATGTTTTAACTAATTTACGTCTGTCATTGACAGTTTCAAAAACTTCGTCAACTAATTCTTTAGTAGCTACTTTTGGATCATAAAAAACTTCTTCTACTTTCGCCTTCATTACGTCATAATCCCCTCTTCTAGTGTATCCGCTTCCCATAGCACTTTCATATAATCCAGAGCTACCAGTTAACACTAATGCAGCTGCTTTCTTTTTATATAGTTTTGTATAGTATAGGCCAACGTGTCCACCTAGAGAATTTCCAAGTAATATGAATTTGTCTAACTCTTTAAATTTGATAAAGTCATTTAAATATTCAGCAAAAGCTTTTACGGAAGTATTTAATAATGGAAGGTCATAAAGTGGTAATTCAGGAACTAGCACTTTGAAATTATTTTCACTAAAAAAAGAGATTAACTTTTCAAAGTTTGATAAACCACCCATTAGTCCATGTAGGAAAATAATTGGAGTACCATTACCTTCCTCGATGTATTTAAATTTGTTTTCTTTTTTGGGGGTAAAATTCATCCTAGCACTTTTACATTGCAAAATTACACATATTTTATTTAAGATAATACTATATGTTTTTTTATTAAATCACTTATGTTATTAACATCTTTCTTCTAGATATTGTTAATTAGTTATTACACATATTTAAGTACTTGATTATCAGTATTTTATATAAATAAATTTGTTTTTTTATCGATTTTTTCTGCGTTTAATAGAATTTTATTAACAATGTGGTATAATGTGGTAAAATGTGGTAACTTTTTTCTTAAATTTGATTGAATCAATTATTAAGAAGAAATGAAGCCACTTATTGGAACACACGAATGCAAGGCTGATGTTAAAGGCAGGGTTATGTTACCTTCTTCATTAAAAAAACAATTATCTGGCGTTTTGCAAGATGGTTTTGTTTTAAAGCGTGCAGTATTTCAAAATTGCTTAGAGTTATATCCTATCACTGAATGGAATGATTTAATTGAAAAGGTAAATTCCTTAAATAGATTTAAGAAGAAGAACAATGATTTTATAAGAAGATTTACTGCTGGTGTTAGATTACTAGAATTAGATTCTTCAGGAAGGTTTTTAATACCTAGAGATCTGGTTGACTTCGCTGGTATTTCTAAAGATATTGTTATTTCTTCCTCTGTTAATATTATAGAGATATGGGATAAAAACAGCTATGAAAAAGTTTTGCAAGATTCCGCTATTGATTTTGCTGAATTAGCAGAGGATGTAATGGGAAACGATGAATAGGCTATGAAATACCATACTCCTGTATTGTTAAATGAGTCTGTAGCAGGGTTAAATATTATTGAGAATGGAACTTATGTAGATGTCACTTTCGGAGGAGGGGGTCATAGTAAAGAAATATTAAAAAAATTAGGTCCAAAGGGAAGGTTAATTGCTTTTGATCAGGACCTAGATTCAATAGATAATATAATTGAGGACGATAGATTTTTATTAATAAACAAGAATTTCATGTATTTAAAAGAAAATCTGATTTCTAACAATATCGATAAGGTTGATGGGATTCTTGCTGATTTTGGAATTTCTTCACACCAAATTGATGTTCCTGAAAGAGGGTTTTCAATCAGATATGAGGCTGATTTAGATATGCGAATGGATCAAAACAGTGAGCTAAAAGCATTTGATATTGTGAATAGTTACTCTTATGATCAATTGTGTAACATATTTTTTGATTATGGCGAATTAAGAATGTCTCGTATTATTTCTGCAAAAATTATAGAAGCAAGGTTGGTTTCTGAAATCAAAACAACTTTAGATTTAAACAACTTACTATCGACTATACTTCCGAAGAAAAGGAGCATCAAATTATTAGCTCAAATATACCAAGCTTTAAGAATTGAAGTTAACTCTGAACTTAATGTTATTAAATCTTTTTTAATTCAATCCCAAGATGTATTAAAGACAAACGGTAGACTTAGCGTCATTTCATATCACTCTCTAGAGGATAGGTTAGTGAAACGATTTATTAGAAGCGGATTGTTTGAGGGGGATGCTAAAAAAGATTTTTATGGAAATGTGGAAGTTCCATTTAATAAAGTCGGCAAATTAATTACTCCCTCCGTAGCAGAGGTAAAAGAAAATAACAGGGCTAGAAGTGCAAAGTTAAGAATCGCAGAAAAAAATTAAAAATGAAAAATAGAATTATCCAATTTGTTAGAGGCTCGTTTCTTTTAAGCGACGACTCATCAAAAAATTGGAGTTTAATTTTGTTCTTCTCCTTTCTGAGTTTACTAATGATATATAGTTCACACAGTGTAGATAGAAAAATTCATAATATCGCTCAAATTAACGAAAGTGTAAAATCACTACGATCGGAGTTTGTAGATACTAGAACTATACTTATTAAATATAAGATGGAATCATCAGTGTCAAGAAAAATAAATCAAATGGGAATTGCTACATCAACTGAACCTCCTGTGAAAATAATAATAATTAAATAAATTGGCTACAACAAAAAAACATATTATTAATAGAACATATATCGTGTCTATATTGATACTTATACTTGCTGTATCCGTTGTTTTCAAGCTGGTAAACATACAGTTTGTCAAAGGAGACTACTATATAGGTTTATCAGAACAAAATAATATTAAAAATATTATAATTCCTGCAAACAGAGGAAGTGTTTATTCTAGTGGAGGTAAACTTCTAGCTACTTCTGTTCCAAAATATGATATTCGTTTTGATGCTTTAGCTCCTTCAGATAAAAATTTTAACGAAAACCTGACAGATTTATCGAATAGCCTTTCTGAATATTACAATAAGCCTGCTAGTTTTTATATGCAACTACTTAGAAACGCTAGAGAGTCTAAGAATAGATATTTATTAATTGCAAGGAATCTTGGTTATAATGATCATTTATTAATAAAAAACTTCCCACTATTTAAACTTGGTTCTTATAGAGGAGGGGTAATTATAGAGCAGAAAACAAAAAGAGATTACCCTATGGGTGGGGTAGCGCAAAGGACTATCGGTTATGAGAGAAAAGATGACCAAGGAAATATAACCAGGCCTGGGATTGACGGAGCTTTTGGATCGAAATACCTAAAAGGAACAGACGGAAAAAGATTATCTCAAAAGATTGGTAAAGGGCAATGGAAGCCAATTGAAGATTTTAATCAAATTGAACCTCAAGATGGTCTTGATATTTACACCACAATAGACGTAAAGATTCAAGATGTTGCTCATTTTGCTCTGTTAGAGCAGTTGGAAAAGTTTAAGGCTGATCATGGAAGTGTAGTTGTTATGGAGGTTTCTACTGGAGAAGTTAAGGCAATTTCAAATTTAGGAAGAACTTCAATCGGAACATATTACGAAAAATTAAATTATGCAATCGGAGAATCTCATGAGCCAGGATCAACTTTCAAATTAATGGGAATGGTTGCTGCCCTTGAAGATAAAGTTGTGGATACCAGTGATGTTATTGATACAGAAGCTGGCGTTTTGACTTTTTATGGCAGAAATGTAAGAGATTCTAAAAGAGGTGGCTATGGTAAAATTTCCGTAGCAAAAGCATTTGAAGTTTCTTCTAATACTGCGATGGTTAAATTGATTACTGATAATTATAAAGAAAATCCAACAAAATTTATTGATAGGTTATATAGCATGGGGCTAAACAAAACTCTCAACTTGCCAATTCTTGGAGAAGGAATACCTAAGATAACGCACCCTTCTGATAAAAAGAATTGGGACGGACTAGACTTGCCGTGGATGGCCTTTGGGTATGGTATTTCACTTACTCCGCTCCAAACCTTAGCATTTTACAATGCGATAGCTAATGATGGCGTTATGCTAAAGCCAAGATTCTTAAGAGAGGTTAAAGATTTTGATAAAACGGTTGAAGTTTTTAATAAGGAAATTATTAATCCATCTATATGCTCAAAAGAAACCGCAAAAAAAGTTCAAAAGATGATGCAAAATGTTGTGGAAAAAAAGCATGGAACTGCCCATAATATTTACTCTCCAAGTTTTTCAATGGCTGGTAAAACAGGAACTTGTCAGACTGAATATTGGAAAGAATCTGGACTTTATATTTCTTCATTTGCAGGATATTTTCCTGTTGAAAACCCAAAATACTCTTGTATAGTGGTTATACACAAGCCAGACAAGAAAATTGGATACTACGGGAATATTGTTGCCGCTCCAGTTTTTAAAAAAATCGCACAAAAGATTTATTCCGAAACTGCTATAGAAGACAGGTTAAAAGGAATTGAAATTACAGAATTAGAGTCCGAAAATAAGACACACATAAACTCAATTGAAAATCGATCCTTAATGCCTAATGTTACCAAATTAAATTTATCAGATGCTATAGCTCTATTAGAAAACCTAGGTTTAGTAGTTGAAATATCTGGTAATGGTATTAAAATAAATCAATCTGTAAAATCTGGCTCTAAAATAAAAAAGAATCAAAAGGTAATACTAAAGCTAACTTGAAAGAATTAAAAGAAATATTGTATAAAGTTAAAATCTCTAAGGTAATTGGTCCTACTTCAATTTCTATTAGTAAACTATGTATTGATTCAAGAGAAATACAAGCCAATGATTTGTTCATTGCAATTAAAGGAAATATTATAGATGGGCATGAATTTATAGCTAATGCTATTAAACTGGGTGCGAAATCTATTATTTGTGAATCAATCCCAAGTGATATTCAAAATGGAATTACTTATTTAGAAGTTAACTGCTCTAGAGAAGCTCTTTCTGTTATTTCTTCAAATTATTACGATAATCCATCCGGAAAATTAAAATTAATTGGAGTAACTGGAACTAATGGTAAAACTACAATTGCTACACTCTTGTTTGACTTATTTAAACTTGCTGGATTTAAGACAGGTCTTATATCAACCGTTAAAATATGTATAGATGATGATACTTTAAATTCATCACAAACCACACCAGATTCCCTTAGTGTAAATTCTTTATTATCTCAAATGTTTGATAAAGGAGTCCAGTATTGCTTTATGGAAATAAGTTCTCATGGAATCCATCAAAAGAGAATTAATGGATTGAGTTTTTCTGGAGGAATATTTTCAAATTTAACTCATGACCATTTAGATTATCATTCTAGCTTTTCTAATTACAGAGATATTAAAAAAGAATTTTTTGACAACCTTCCAAAAGAGTCGTTTTCCCTTATAAATAAAGATGATAAAAACGGCAAATTCATGATTCAAAATACTGCTTCTAAGGTATCCTTTTATGCATTAAATTCTTATGCTGATTTTAAGATTAAAATCTTAGAAAAATCAATAGAAGGAATGCTATTGAAAATTGATCAAACTGAATTTTGGACCACATTATCCGGGAAGTTTAATGCGTATAATTTATTGTCCGTTATTTCTACTGCTATATTATTGGGGATTCCAAAAGAAAAGGCTTTAGAGTATGCAAGTTTATTAAAGAGTGTAAGGGGGAGGTTTGAGTATGTGATTGTTAATGGTATTACAGCAGTAGTGGATTATGCACATACTCCAGATGCACTTAAAAATGTTATAGAAACAATAAATGATATTAGAACAGGTAATGAGTCATTAATCACTGTTGTAGGCTGTGGAGGAGATAGAGACACTATTAAAAGACCTTTGATGGGGGAGATATCTAGTTCGCTTAGTTCAAAAGTAATATTTACAAGCGATAACCCAAGATCTGAATCTGCAGAGTCAATTATCGAGCAGATGAATACTGGTGTGAACCCAGTTGATTTTAAAAAAGTACTATCAATATCTAATAGAGAAGAAGCAATAAAGACGGCATGTCAATTAGCAAACCCAAAAGACATCATTTTAATTGCAGGTAAAGGGCACGAAACGTACCAAGAAATAAATGGAATAAAAAATCACTTTGATGATTATGAAATTGTAAAAAATTATTTAACAAAAATCATATAATATGCTTTATTATTTATTTGAATACCTAGAACAACAATATCAATTACCTGGAGCATCCCTATTTGGTTACATCTCTTTTAGATCGGCTGCTGCAATAATAACCTCTCTTTTGATTTCTACAATATTCGGAAAAAAAATAATTGAATTTTTGAAATTCAAACAAATTGGTGAATCTATTCGTGATTTAGGTTTAGAAGGACAAAAAGAAAAAGCAGGCACTCCAACTATGGGGGGTATAATTATAATAATTGCAACATTGATACCAGTACTTTTATTTTCTAAACTAGAAAATATTTATATCATTCTGTTGATTGTTACAATGCTCTGGATGGGTTTAATTGGATTTGCGGATGATTATATCAAGAAATTTAAATCGGATAAAGACGGGCTTAAAGGGTATTTAAAAATTATTGGTCAGGTTATTTTAGGTATAGTTGTAGGATCTGTTCTTTATTTTCATCCAGAAGTTACAATAAAAGATAAGCCACAAAATCCAAACACAATAGTTAATGTTGTAAATAGTGAAATAAATGACTTGAGACTTGAGGAAAAGTCTACAAGAACTACTATTCCTTTTTTTAAAAACAATGAATTTGATTATTCTAAATTGATTACGTGGATAAGCCCTGGTATGAAAAAATATTCATGGATTATTTTCATTCCTTTTGTAATATTTATTGTAACAGCTGTTTCAAATGGAGCAAATCTAACCGATGGAATTGATGGTTTGGCAGCCGGAACTTCTGCAATAATTGTACTAACACTGGGGATTTTTACATGGGTTTCAGGGAATGTTATTTTCTCAGAATATCTAAACATAATGTACATCCCAAGAGTAGAAGAAATGACAATTTTTATTGCTGCTTTTGTAGGTTCTTTAATCGGATTTTTATGGTACAACACTTATCCAGCTCAAGTTTTTATGGGAGATACAGGTAGTTTGGCAATTGGAGGAGTTATTGCTGTTATCGCGATTGCAGTTAGAAAAGAATGGCTAATTCCAATACTATGTGGAATATTTTTAGTGGAAAATTTATCTGTTATTCTACAGGTTTCATATTTCAAGTTTACTAGAAAAAAATATGGCACCGGCAAAAGAATATTTAAAATGTCTCCGCTTCATCATCATTACCAAGTTAGTGGATTTCACGAAAGTAAAATAGTAACCAGATTTTGGATAGTAGGTATTCTATTAGCTATTATTTCAATAGTAACCTTAAAAATTAGATAAAAATGATATTAGTTTTAGGTTCAGGGGAGAGTGGAGTTGGTTCAGCGCTATTAGCTAAATCAAAAGGGCTTCCTGTATTTGTTTCTGATAGTAGTCTAATTAAAAAAGTTTATAAAGAATTACTTATAAAAAATGAAATTAATTTTGAAGAAAAAGGACATTTACATGCGACTACACTAGACATAGATTATGTGATAAAAAGTCCTGGGATTCCAGATTCTTCTGAAATTGTCCAACAATTAATTAATAAAAATATTCAAGTTATATCGGAAATAGAATTTGCATACAAATTTATTAACGCTAAGATTATTGGTGTAACTGGTAGTAATGGTAAAACCACAACTTCTTCTCTTATTTACGAAATTTTAATAAATGCAGAATTTGATGTGGATATAGCGGGAAACATTGGCACTAGTTTTGCTACAAAAATCAACGATAAACAGAAAAAAAACTATGTACTTGAATTAAGCAGTTTTCAGTTAGATGGGATTGTGAAATTTAACCCACATATTGCTGTTATGACTAGTCTATCACCAGACCATCTTGATAGATATGAAGATAATTATGAAAATTATATTAATTCAAAATTTAATATAATAAAAAATCAAACTGCAGCAGATTACTTTATTTATGACTCTGAGGATTTGCAGATTATAAAATTCATTAAAAACAACTCAGAAAAAATTAAATCTACTCTTTTACCTTTTTCAATTTCAAAAACACATGAGAGTGTGACATATATAGAAGACAAAAATATTATTTCAATTATTAATAAAAAAAAATTAATTATGCCAACAAATAATTTTCCTTTAATAGGCACCCATAACTTAAAAAATGCTATGGCTGCAACTACGGTTGCTAATCTGTTAAAAATTAGAAAAGATACAATTCGAAAAAGCTTAGAGCATTTTCAGGCTGTAGAACATAGACTTGAACATGTTTTGAAAATTAATAAAGTGAATTACATTAATGACTCAAAGGCTACAAATGTTAATGCTGCTTATTATGCTCTTGATAGCATGGAATCTTCTACTGTATGGATTGTTGGTGGTATTGATAAAGGGAATAAATATGAGGAACTTTTTTCACTTGTTAACGAAAAAGTTAAAGCCATTATTTGTCTTGGAAAGGATAATAAAAAAATAATTGAAAATTTTGAAAATTTAGTTGAGTATATAACAGAAGTTAAGACTATGTCTGAAGCGGTTAAGGAAGCTTATGCAATAGCAAAATCTAATGATAGTGTATTATTATCTCCAGCTTGTGCAAGTTTTGATTTATTTAAAAATTACGAGGATAGAGGTAGACAATTTAAAGCAGAGGTTAGAAAATTATAATGAGAAGAATTTTAAATCATATAAGCGGAGATAGGCCTATTTGGGCAATTGCTACCTTGTTGGCAATCTTTTCCTTTTTACCCGTTTATAGCTCTTCCAGTAATCTAGCTTATTTATATGGTAATGGAAACACTCTAGGCTATATTTTTAAGCATCTTGTGCATCTTTTTCTTGGTTTTTCAATTATGTATGGTGCACATAAAATCCCATATAATTACTATAAGGGAATTTCTATGCTAATGATACCAGTTATTATCGTATTACTTGCTTATACAATTTTTCAACCAGTGATGTCAGACTCAATGACTAATACAAGTAGATGGATTAAAATTCCAGTCTTAGGCTTTACTTTTCAGCCATCCACTTTAGCTTCTAGTATATTGTTGATATACATTGCTAGATACCTAGCTAAAATTAAAGATGATGTTGTGACTTTTTCAAAAACTATTCTGCCACTTTGGGTACCTGTATTTATAGTAGTAGCTTTGATTTTTCCTGCTAATTTCTCCACTGCTGCCATTTTGTTTGTATTGGTTTTAATCATTTGTTTTTTAGGGGGATACCCTATTAAATACCTTTCTCTAATTATTGCCTCTGGATTTCTTCTTTTGACTTTATTTGTTTTAACTGTAAAAGCTTATCCTGAGTTAATGCCTAACAGGGTTGATACTTGGACAAACAGAATTGAAAATTTTATTAATTCAGAAAATACCGAATCTAACTATCAAATAGAAAAAGCTAAGATAGCTATAGCTACTGGTGGAATTAAGGGCTTAGGCCCAGGAAAGAGCATTCAAAAGAATTTTTTACCTCAATCTTCTTCAGATTTTATTTATGCCATTATAATTGAAGAGTTTGGTTTAATTGGTGGCTTGTTTTTAGTAATTCTTTATCTGTGGTTTTTGTTTAGGGTGGTAATTATTTCTAATAAGTCTGAATCTATATTTGGATCTCTTTTGGCTATATCTATGGGACTTCCAATTGTATTTCAAGCATTTATTAATATGTCTGTTTCAGTTGAACTAATGCCTGTTACTGGACAAACCTTACCGCTAATTAGTAGCGGTGGTACTTCTATATGGATGACTTGTTTATCTATTGGAATTATTCTAAGTGTTAGTAAAAATTACGAATTAGAAAATGAAATAATTGATCAAAATAATCCATTAGAAATTTTAAAAGAAACTATTTAAATGAGACAATTTAAGTTTATAATATCAGGAGGAGGAACAGGAGGGCATATTTACCCTGCTATTTCTATTTCTAATGAATTAAAGCTTAGATATCCTAATTCAAAAATAGTATTTGTTGGCGCAAGGGATAGAATGGAAATGCAGATAGTCCCTAAACATGGTTTTGAAATTATAGGATTATGGATATCTGGATTTACTAGAAGTTTATCGCTAAAGAATTTTATTTTTCCAATAAAACTTTTAACTAGTTTATTAAGGTCGCTATTTATAATAAAATACAATAAACCTGACGTAGTAATTGGTACGGGTGGTTTTGCTAGTGGTCCAATTTTATATATTGCTTCACTATTTGGTATTCCTACTCTAATACAAGAACAAAATTCATATCCCGGTATTACAAATAAAATACTAGCTAAAAGAGCAAGTAAAATATGTGTTGCATATGATAATCTTGATAGGTTTTTTGATAAAAATAAATTGATACTTACAGGCAACCCTGTGAGATCAGATTTGCAAAATTTAGCTATAGATAGTGTTGGAGCTGCACTAAAATTTGGTTTAGAAGAAAACAAAAAAACTTTATTAATAATTGGAGGCAGTAATGGTTCCAGAGAGATTAATAAGCTAATCTTTAATAATTTGAATTTATTTGAATCGCTAAATATTCAACTCTTATGGCAGTGTGGTAAAATTTACTATGAACATTATAAAAAATTAAACAACAATAAAAATATTAAAGTTTATGATTTTATAGATAAAATGAATTTAGCATATGAGGTTGCGGATATTATTATCTCTAGAGCAGGAGCAAGTTCAATATCTGAATTATGTATAGTTGGTAAGCCTGTTATTTTCTTGCCATCTCCTAATGTTGCAGAAGATCATCAAAGCAAAAATGCTCTTAGTTTAGTAAACAATAAAGCTGCATTGATGATTGAAGAAAAAAACATGAATAAGGATTTTAAAAATTCTTTTTCTGAATTAATTAATGATAGGGAGCTTCAGAATGAATTATCACGGAACATCAAAAAACAAGCAAAAATTAATGCTACAAGAGATATTGTTAACGAAATAGAAAAATTACTATAATGAAATTAAACAATTATAATAATATATTTTTTATTGGCATAGGAGGATCAGGAATGAGCGCCTTAGCAAATTATTTTGTTGGTGAAAACAAAAGAGTTATAGGGTATGATAAATTTGAATCAACAAATACAAATAATTTAGAGTCTAAAGGAGTTGAAATCATTTATAATGATGATATAGAAGAAGTAGGTATTGAATATTTAGAGCCAGAAAATACACTTGTTATATATACTCCTGCGATACCTAAAATGTCTAAACTCTTACAGTATTTTATATCCAGTGGTTTTGTGGTACTAAAAAGAGCAGAAGCTCTAGGGTTAATTGCTAATTCTAGTTTTTGTGTAGCAATTGCTGGTACTCACGGTAAAACTACAACAACAAGTATTTTAGGTCATTTACTTAAATCATGTAATAAATCAGCTACTATATTTTTAGGCGGAATTTCCGAAAATTATAATTCTAATTTAATTGCAAATGGTAAAGATATCTGCGTTGTTGAAGCCGATGAGTTTGATAAATCTTTTCTTACCCTAAAACCAAATATTGCCTGTATTACTTCTATAGATGCAGATCATTTAGACATCTACAATGGATTAGACGATCTAAAAGATAATTTTAACTTATTTATTAAAAACATTGCTCCAACTGGAGCCCTTATAGCCAACGAAGACTTAGAAATTGGGGGAGAATCATTTGGATTTAAAAGTACTTCGAAGTATAATATTCAGAATATTAATTTACATAATGGTTGTTACAATTTTGATGTATGTATGGATGGTGAAATGACACAAAATTTCAAATTTAAATTGCCTGGTAAACATAATTTATCAAATGCTTTGGCTGCAATAGTTATTGCCTTAAAATTGGATTGTAAAATAGAGGACCTAAAACTAGGTCTATCTACTTTTATAGGAGTAAAAAGAAGATATTCATTCCATATTAATTCTAAAGACTTGGTCTATATTGATGATTATGCACATCATCCTGAAGAAATTAATGCTATTTATAATTCTCTTGTTGAGTCTTATCCTGATGAAAATTATCTTGTGGCATTTCAACCACACCTATACTCAAGGACAAGAGATTTTATAGAAGAATTTTCAACTGCACTATCTAAGTTCCACACAGTTCTTTTGTTAGATATATACCCTGCTAGAGAATTACCTATTGACGGCGTGGATGCTAATTGGTTGTTATCAAAGATTAGTAGTCCAGTTAAAAAGACTGTAAAATTGAAAGATTTAGATAAACAAATATATAATTGTAAAATGAAGATTAATGTAACCCTAGGTGCTGGAAATATTGGTAACGAGGCTTTAAAAATAAAAAAACAGTTGTTGGAATATGCGATTTAATTGGATAAAAATAAAATTGATTTTGCTGCTAGTATTAATTTCTGGCCTTTTTTACAGTACTGTCTCTGTAAATAATTTAAGAGATATTAAAAGTACAAATATCTATATGGATAGTTATGAAAATTTATTTATTAGTAAAGATTCTATTGCAAACGTGATTTTGGAAATAGTTACAAATAAAAAAATTAACAAATCTAATGTTCATAATAATAATTTAGAATCTGAACTAAATAAGATTGAATTAATTAATAGATCAGATGTATTTATTGATGTAAATGGAAATATGAGTGTAAATATTAAACAAAGAAAACCTATTGCTAGATTTTTAGACAATAAATATTACTTAGACGAGGAAGGTTTACTAATGCCGAAATCTAAGAATTACTCCGCTAGAGTGCCCGTTATTGTTGGTTTTAATAATAATGAGATGCAATTAAAGTCAGTTTATAAATTATCCAATTTTATTTATAAGGATGAATTCTTAAGTAAAAATATTACTGAAATAAGAATCGACTCCACTAATAATTTTAGTATAAAATTAAGGACACATAAATTTAAAATTAGCATAGGTAAGCTAAATAAATTAAATGCAAAAGTGAATAATTTTAAAGCATTCTACGTGAAGGCTATAAAAGATGAGCTATTAGATAAATACAGTACAATTAACTTACAATTTGATAATCAAGTTGTTTGTGTTAAAAAATAGATTATGAATGAAAATAAAATTTCAGTAGGATTAGATATAGGGACAACTAAAATTGTTGCGATGTCTGGAGTAAAAAATGAGTATGGAAAGACTCAAATCTTGGGACAAGGAAAGTCCATTAGCCTTGGTGTACACAGGGGTGTTGTTAATAATATCACCCAAACGATCCAATCCATTCAACAAGCTATTCAGGAAGCAGAGCAGTCTTCAGGTGAAAAAATCACCTCTGTAACTGTTGGGATTGCAGGTCAGCACATTAGAAGCCTGCAACATAGCGATTATATAACAAGATCTAATTCAGAGCTAGTTATAGATGAAGCGGATATTGAAAGGTTAATCAATCAGGTTCATAAACTTGTAATGTTACCTGGAGAGGAAATTATTCATGTCTTGCCTCAGGAGTTTAAAGTAGATGGACAAGGAGAAATAAAAGAGCCCGTTGGAATGTATGGAGGAAGGTTAGAAGCAAATTTTCATGTTGTCGTAGGCCAAGTGTCGTCTATTAGAAATATAGGCAGATGCATTAAGAGTGCAGGTCTAGATTTAGAGGGGATTACTTTAGAGCCTTTAGCTTCTGCAAACGCTGTACTTAGTAGTGAAGAAAAAGAGGCAGGAGTAGCGCTGATTGATATTGGTGGAGGTACTACCGACTTAGCTATATTTAGAGATGGTATTATTAGACATACTGCTGTTGTCCCTTTTGGAGGGAATGTAATTACTGAGGATATAAAGGAAGGCTGTTCGATAATTGAAAAACAAGCAGAACTGTTAAAAATTAAATTTGGTTCGGCATGGCCAGGAGAAAATAAAGATAATGAGATTGTTTCCATTCCTGGACTCAGAGGTAGAGACCCTAAAGAAATAACCCTTAAAAACTTATCTAAAATTATTCATG
>Ga0209709_10002075_pt1 | contig 17867 bp, 18 predicted proteins | sample ArcticOcean_MG_C_2_FD_187435 | JGI IMG/M metagenome (GOLD analysis project Ga0209709, IMG submission 187435) | Marine microbial communities from western Arctic Ocean - ArcticOcean_MG_CB4_136 (SPAdes) (version 2) | ecosystem: Environmental > Aquatic > Marine > Oceanic | place: Arctic Ocean... | reverse complement strand
CGCAGTTATTGACTACAATAGCAGTCCCTTACAGGAGATTGGTTTTGCAAAGTATCAGTTCCATAGGTTTTGATTTCCAACGCCATTGTTGGCGATGGCGCAACTAGAGCGACCTAGGTGTCGCGAACGCCCCTATGAATCAAACAGCTATCGAACAAGGAAACTGGTATGACCCCGGACAAATTTGCCCAATTGGCACGCCAAAATTTTAATCGAATCCCCGTGACACGCGAGGTCTTGGCTGATCTTGAAACGCCTCTCAGCGTTTATCTAAAGCTCGCATTCGGGCCCAACTCATACCTGTTTGAATCCGTGCAGGGTGGCGAGAAATGGGGCCGTTACTCACTCATTGGCCTGCAAACCTCTACTGTGCTTAAAGTCTATGGGAACCAGCTAGAAATTGTGCGCGACGGCAAGCCCATGGTTAATCGTACGACCGCCGACCCCCTAGGCGAAGTCGAACGCTTTCGGCAATTGTTTAGCATGCCTGACCTGCCTGACCTGCCGCGGTTTACCGGAGGCCTAGTAGGTTACTTTGGCTATGACACCGTACGATATGTTGAATCGCGGCTCGCAAACAGCGTACCAAAGGATGAATTAGGCACGCCAGATATCTTTTTAATGGCCTCAGATGAGGTGGCCATCTTCGACAATCTGTCAGGCACAATTATGCTGGTGGTACATGTGGACGCCAAAGAAACGGGCGCGCTGCAAAGGGCAGAAGCTAGGCTCGATAAGTTAGAGAGGAAGCTAGCGCAGCCGACGCCGACGTTACCGCCAATGAATAGTCAGGCCGACGGTATTTCAGAGAAAGACTTTGTCAGCAGTTTCAGTAAAGAAAATTACAAACTTGCTGTAGAGAAAGTCAAAGAATACACCTTGGCGGGTGATGTGATGCAGGTTGTCCCATCACAGCGGTTTTCCGCCCCCTTTGACGCGGAGCCGGTCAATCTCTATAGAGCCCTGAGGCGCCTCAATCCATCACCCTACATGTACCTGCTAAATCTGGGTGATTTCCATATCGTGGGTTCATCGCCCGAGGTATTGGCGCGCCTAGAAGATGGTGAGGTCACTGTGCGGCCTATTGCCGGCACCCGCCGTCGAGGCGAAACGGCAGATGATGATCTCCTGCTGGAAAAGGAAATGTTGGCGGACCCGAAAGAACTCGCAGAGCATCTTATGCTGATCGATTTAGGGCGCAATGATGTTGGCCGTATCTGTAAGCCTGGCACCGTTGAAGTGACCGAAAAAATGGTGGTGGAGCGCTATTCCCATGTTATGCACATCACCTCCAATGTAGTTGGCGCCGTTACAGAAGGAATGGGCGCGCTAGAGGTACTGAAAGCGACTTTGCCGGCGGGCACGTTAAGTGGGGCACCCAAGATCCGCGCAATGGAAATCATTGATGAATTGGAGCCCGTTAAGCGTGGCATCTATGGTGGTGCCGTGGGCTATATTGGCTGGAATGGTAATATGGACACTGCCATTGCCATCCGCACTGCCGTGATTAAAGGGGGCATGCTGCACGTGCAGTCTGGCGGTGGCGTTGTCGCTGATTCCGTTCCCGAGCTGGAGTGGGAAGAGACAATGAATAAGGCGCGCGCATTAATGCGTGCTGCGGCAATGGTGTGCGGCGCACCTAAAGGAGAGTCCGTATGATATTAATGATCGATAACTACGACTCATTTACCTACAACATCGTGCAGTATTTAGCCGAGTTGAAAGCAGACGTCAAAGTGTATCGCAATGACGAGCTAACACTATCCGATATCGAAAGACTGTCGCCAGAGAAAATAGTGATTTCTCCGGGCCCCTGCACGCCGAATGAAGCCGGAGTCTCTGTTGACACCATAAAAACCTTCGCCGGACAAATTCCAATCCTCGGCATTTGTCTGGGTCATCAAAGTATCGGTCAAGCATTTGGTGGGCAGATTGTTCGAGCCAAGAAAGTTATGCACGGCAAAACATCCTTGATACACCACGGTGATAGTGGCGTATTTAAAAATCTTAGTAATCCTTTTCAAGCCACTCGTTATCATTCATTGGTGATTGATCAGACAACGCTTCCCGATTGCTTAGAAGTTACGGCTTGGACTGAAAATACAGATGGCCGCCTGGATGAAATAATGGGCGTCAGGCACAAAGAACTCTGCATCGAAGGGGTGCAGTTTCATCCTGAGTCTATACTGACTCAGCATGGACATGACTTGTTAAGTAACTTTCTGAACAGCTAATTGAGGGTAAAAGTAGTGGATATTCAGCAGGCACTGGAACTCATTGTTAATGGGCAAAACCTCAGCGCTGTCGAGATGAAAGACGTGATGCGTCAGGTCATGACCGGCAATGCCACAGACGCTCAGATTGGTGCTTTTTTGATTGCCCTGCGAGTAAAAGGCGAAAACATCGATGAGATCGCCGGTGCCGTAGAAGTCATGCGTGAACTGGTGACGGGGGTGCAGGTATCGGGCCAATATTTGGTGGACATCGTTGGCACCGGTGGCGATGAGTCCAATCTATTTAATGTCTCCACGGCATCGACATTTGTTGTTGCAGCCGCTGGCGGGCGGGTCGCTAAACATGGCAATCGCTCTGTCAGTAGCAATAGCGGCGCAGCCGATTTACTTGAAGCTGCTGGGGTTAATTTAGCATTAAGTCCCGAGCAGGTAGGCCTCTGTGTGCAAGAGCTTGGCGTTGGCTTTATGTTTGCGCCAGCACATCACAGCGCCATGAAATATGCGATTGGACCGAGGCGAGAGCTTGGCTTGCGAACAATCTTTAATATACTCGGCCCTATGACAAACCCGGCAGGAGTTAAGCGACAGTTGATTGGCGTATATGACAAAACGCTGTGCAAGCCCATGGCCGAAGTGCTTGGACGTTTGGGGGCCGAACATATAATGATTGTCCATTCTGTCGATGGACTCGATGAAATCAGTATTGCTGCAGAGACCTATGTAGCAGAATATAAAAATGGTGCGCTGACTGAGTACAACATTGCGCCTGAGCAGTTTGCGATCGAACGTCAAAGTCTTGAAGGTCTTGACGTTAACAATGCGGAGCAATCTTTGGCATTAATTGTTGATGCTCTGGGTAAACGCATTGGCCCCCATGCGGCAAAAGCCGCCGACCTTATTGCCCTTAATGCCGGCGCGGCGCTTTATGTTGCGGGTTGCGCAGTGGACATAAATGAAGGCGTTGCGATGGCGCAGGACGCCATAGGTGCTGGCTTAGCCCGGGCTAAAATAACTGATCTTGCGACCTTTACACAGGTCCAGCAAGACGCCTAAATAATTTAAGAGACACAAAGATGAGAATAGAAACGCCAACAATACTGAAAAAAATTCTTGATCGTAAGCGAGAAGAAGTTACCGAGCGAAAATTGTTGGTGCCTATGGTAAAGCTGAAAGAAAAAGCGGCATTGGCATCCCCGCCTCGCGGTTTTGCAGCAGCCATCACCGCTAACGTTATGAGAGGTCAATCCGCTGTTATTGCCGAAATTAAAAAAGCCTCACCCAGTAAAGGCGTTATTCGCGAAAGCTTTGATCCGGCTGCCATTGCGCAAAGTTATGAACAGGGTGGTGCAGTTTGCCTATCCGTTTTAACTGACGTCGATTTCTTTCAAGGCGCCGATGAGCATTTGAGGCTGGCCCGACGTGCCACTAGCCTGCCGGTGATTCGAAAAGATTTTATAATTGACGAATATCAAATTTACGAAGCTAGAGCTATGTCTGCTGACTGCATTCTATTAATTGTCTCGGCGCTCGAGGAGCAGCAGCTCTATCAATTACATGAGGTCGCACTTTCGCTGGGAATGGATGTCATTATTGAAGTCCATGATGAGGCGGAACTCGACGCCGCCCTCAAATTAAAAAATCCAATGGTCGGAATTAATAATCGTAACCTGAATACCTTCGAAGTCTCTCTAGAAAACACCTATCAGCTACTTGGTAAAGTCCCTGTCGGGAAAATAGTGATCACGGAAAGCGGTATTCATAGCCGCGACGATGTCGCCGCTATGCGCACACATAATGTGCACGCATTTTTAGTCGGCGAAGCTTTTATGCGGAGTGATGACCCCGGCAAAAAGCTTAAGGAATTTTTTAAATAATTGGGATTCAGGCCGTGTTGTCAGGTCCAATTGTAACAAGGTATGATATATCCATAAAAATTAAAATGATTAGGAGTGTTACATGCAACTAACATTAAAGGTTAACGGCACCGCCAGAAAAATCGATGCAGATGCCGACACACCTCTGCTCTGGGTGCTTCGAGATACCATTGAGATGACCGGGACTAAATATGGCTGCGGTATTGCGCAGTGCGGTGCCTGTACAGTACATTTAAATGGTGCGGCTGTTCGATCCTGTGTCATACCGATCAGTCAGGTTGGAGACCAAGAAATTACTACTATAGAAGGTCTAGCTACGCCAGAAGGCATGGCCATTAAAGCGGCCTGGGATGATCTGTCTGTCGTGCAATGCGGCTATTGCCAGTCAGGACAAATTATGTCAGCGACTGCTCTTTTGAGCGTCAACGCCACCCCCAATGATGATGATATTGATGGCGCCATGTCCGGCAATATTTGTCGATGTGGCACCTATGGGCGCATTCGTGCTGCGGTAAAGCAGGCGTCTCAGGCCATGATTAAAAAGGACGCGTAGTTTATGAAAGCAATAGATGATATCCATAAAACAGGCGTTACTGAGATTTCTCGAAGAGTCTTCTTGAAAAAGACAGCCACGATTGGTGCGGGTTTTACCTTAGCGATGAGTTTGCCATCGCCCGTCCTCGCTCAGTTGGCAGGCGAGTCATTTTTAGACCGGCAGGATGATACAGTCTGTAACGCGTTTGTACGTATCGGTTCAGACAACAGCGTGACCATTATGATTAAACACGCCGAACTTGGCCAGGGGACCTTCACAGGTCTTGCAACCATTGTTGCGGAAGAAATGGATGCTGATTGGACTCAAGTTGTAGCTGAAGCCGCTCCCGCAAATAAGGCGCTTTATTCAAACAACTTTTTGGGTATGCAGCTCACAGGCGGAAGTACGGCAATAGCGAATTCTTATACCCAGATGCGTGAAGCCGGCGCTAGCGCAAGGCATATGCTTGTGTCTGCTGCGGCCAAGGAGTGGCAGGTGCCCGCCAGCGAAATAAGTGTGAGTAAAGGTGGGCTCTCCCATGGTAGTGGTCGTTCAGCAAGTTTTGGTGATATGGCTGAAGCGGCGGCCACGGAGGATGTCCCTCAAAAGATAACTTTAAAAGACCCAAAGAATTTTACGCTGATTGGCTCCGTGTTGTTGCCGAGAAAAGATTTGGGAAAAACCGATGGCAGTGCCACTTTCACTCAAGATCTAAAACTCCCAGGAATGCTCACTGCGTTAGTCGCACATCCGCCGCGCTTTGGTGCGACCGTCAGGGCATTTAGCGACCAAAAGGCTAAATCCCTAAAAGGAGTTGTCAATGTATTACAAATCCCCAATGGCATCGCAGTAATTGCAGATACGTTCTGGAATGCCAAGAAAGGTCGCGACGCGCTGGAAGTAGACTGGGACTTGAGCGCCGCGATGACCGACGATTCGGACGATCAAATGCATCGGTATCGCGAGCTGGCTAAAGAACCGGGCGTATCAGCAAAAGTCTATGGTGATTTAAAGGTAGGATTTAAAGCTGCGGTACAGATTATTGAGGCAGAGTATGAGTACCCCTATTTGGCCCACGCCACAATGGAGCCCATGAACTGTGTCGTGCAGATCTCCGAAACTGGCGTGGAACTCTGGTACGGCTGTCAGGGACATACCCTCGATCAGGATGGTGTTGCCGCTGCGCTTAAGATTGCACCAGATAAAGTTAAGATAAATAGCTTATTTGCAGGTGGTAGCTTTGGGCGACGCGCTAATATTCATAGTGATTACGTGATAGAAGCGGCTCTGATTGCTCAAGCTAACAAATCAGATGCTCCTATTAAATTAGTCTGGACACGTGAGGACGACACTAAATCAGGCTATTTTAGGCCAATGTATTTGCACAAACTCAAGGCGGGTATAGACAGTAACGGCAAAATTGTGGCGTGGGAACACAGGATTGTCGGTCAATCCTTAATGGCCAATAGTGCCTTTTCGGCCTACATCGAAAACGGCGTAGATGGCACCTCGGTAGAGGGTGCTACGTTACTGCCTTATAAGATTGCCAACTTTGCTGTGGGCTTACATACTGTGGAGTCGCAGGTTCCGGTACTATGGTGGCGAAGCGTGGGTAGCACCCATACGGCTCATTCAGTTGAAACCTTTATGGATCAATTGGCCGCCGCCGCCGGTCAGGACCCTCTGGCGTTTCGTTTTGCTCATTTGGGTGATGATGACCGCTACAAAGGTGTGCTCGAACTAGTTGCCGACAAATCAGGCTGGGGAGTGAGGCAGTCAGAGGGGCGAATAAAAGGCATTGCAGTACATAAGTCATTCGGGACATACGTTGCGCAAGTTGTCGATCTCTCTATCGCTGAAAGTGGCGAGTACAGGGTTGAGAAGGTTGTGTGCGCGGTGGACTGTGGTTTGGCGATTAATCCAGATGTGATTCGAGCTCAGATGGAAGGGGGTATTGCATATGGTTTGTCCCCCGCGCTGATGAGTGAAATAATTATTAAAGGTGGGGTGGTGATCGACAGTAATTTTGATCGTTATCAAGTCGTGCGTATGAAGGACATGCCTGAAGTCGAGGTGCATATTGTGTCTTCGCCTGCACCACCAAGCGGTGTTGGAGAGCCGGGCACACCGGTGATAGCGCCAGCAGTTGCCAATGCTATCTTTTCAGCAACGGGTAAACCAAAAACGAGCCTGCCAATTGGCCGAAAGGTTTAACGAAAGTTATTGCACATGTGGAACATTACACCAGGCTTTTTAGATTGATCTGACATAGCGCAGACAACTCGATCGGTAACATCAGCAGGGCCAGATTTATTCCTTTATGAGTTAAGTCCTGCTTAGTGATAACCGCTCGTGACCCTTTGATTATGTGATAGAGCGGATCATACCGATTTTTAGCGCAAATGATGACGTTGTTTTGCGGGAGACCGCCGCCCGTGGCAGTGTGGTTCCCCTTAACCCGTTCCCTTAAGCGCTGCCGATCGCTTTACTTGTATAAGCAAAAGTATTCGATTGCTGACTAAATATTTATGGCCGCTGTATGCTAATCTTCCGCCCTTAAAAGTGAGGTAACGTATGAACGCGACAATTAAATGGGTAGATGGGGTCATGTTTCTCGGTGAGTCCGGTAGTGGACATTCCATCGTTATGGATGGCGCGCCAGATCAGGGGGGACGGAACATGGGAAGCCGGCCCATGGAAATGGTTCTGATGGGATTGGGGGGCTGTGCATCTTTTGATGTTATGACGATACTGAAAAAGGGCAGGCAGCAGGTCTCAGAGTGCAAAACTGAGCTGAAGGCCGAGCGAGTGGATGCGGTTCCCGCTGTTTTCAGCAAGATCCACCTGCACTTTATTGTCAGTGGCAGCAATTTAAAAGAGGCTCAGGTAAAAAGAGCGGTTGAGCTCTCGGCCGAGAAGTACTGCTCTGCATCTATTATGCTGGGAGCTGCTGGCGTAGAGATGACCCACAGTTATGTCGTTGAGTCGACCTAAGGTGCCAAGACAAGGACTTTGCGAAAGTAGCAGGCAAAAAAAAGGAGCCTAAGAAAGGCTCCTTAAAAATCTTTGGATGAATCACAAAGAAGGGGGGTAAACTTGTACAAAGTGGCGACACGGCTAAAGTCAAAACCCAGACACATACTCAAGTACGTATAATAGAAAGCACCGGATCTTAATGCTAATGTATTATTAACATCTATATTATGCATTTTTGTAATGCGCCGGCCTTTCCCTGCCGTCATAAAAATGGCCATAAAAAAAGGGACCCTTTCGGGTCCCTAACAAAGAATCCTGTAAGAAGGATTAGAGGGGTAATGCTGTCTACTGCGAATTTGGTAAATCTGTAAATCAAGTTTGGCCCGACGCTACTAACACTAGCCCTAAACTCACTTATCAGAAGCTTCCAACTTAGGTGCTTCCAACTTAACGAAATCGTCTTTCGCAATTGCAGCACCCGCTAATCCGATAAAACCGATTAGTACATATACGAGTGTCATGGGGTATCTCCTTGGTTAAAATTAAGAGCCGCTGCTCTATGAGTCGTAATATAGGCCATTGAATGTCATAATCCAAATGCATTGATTGCATCAATAGTATGTTATTATGTAATACCACTTTATAACACTGCTGAGGTTTTCATTATGAATCTGCAAAAGCTAACTCGCCTTGATCTTAATTTATTAGTGTCTCTTCAAGCATTACTCGAAGAAAAGAGCGTGACGCGTGCAGCCCAGCGCCTGTTTATAACCCAGCCTGCTATGAGTAGGGTGCTGCAGCGCTTGAGACATCAATTGGATGATCCGTTGTTTACGCGAACTGGCAACGCGTTAGTGGCCACACCCAAGGCGCGGGAGTTACAGTTGCGTCTGCCACGCCTGCTCGACAGTATTTTGGAGATGGTCACAGAGGGTGAGTTTGACCCAGCGGCCTACGTGGGAGAGATCACTATTGCGGTTCCTGAATTCGTGGCTATTTCGCTAGTATCAGAACTGACTAAGGTCGTCACTCAGTATGCCCCCGGTGTGATTCTATCTATATCAAGTGAAACAGACTCCGTTGAGAGAGAGCTGTCAGATGGCATGCTCGATTTCGCCATCGATATTGACAAGGGTATTACCGAAGATATCAGTGCTCGTAAGCTTGCTATATTCACCCCATCCATTTGGATGCGAGAGGGTCATCCGCTGGCTAAAAAGGCCCGAGTCACTCTCGATGAAATACTAGAATACCCCTTTATCCAATATTACCTGTTGATTTCAAAGCGTGTGAGCGCCAGAACCGATGCTCGATTCGACCGGGTACTGCGGGATCTTGGGCGTAAAAGGAAAAAAGCGATGGTCACAAACCAGTTGATGACCGCCATGGAAACTGTCTGTGATACCGATTGCCTGATGGTAGCTGCCAAATATGGCCTGACTATGGAGCGTGAAATGTACCGCATTGTGCGTAAGCGCTACCCCGTCGAATTACCACATGAAGGCACCATCCGGCTGGTTCTGTTGCAGCATAAGCGAACGTCAGGCTCCCCGATTCATCGCTGGTTGGGTGACAAAATTGTCGGCTTAATGCGCGAGTGGGATAAAGACCTGGCGACTGACAAAGAGTCCTTTTAAAGTCGGTAACTACTTTGCGTCATAACTGAAGAAACCACAGTCATGAGTCTTTTTGCCGGCTCTGGAAATCGCTGGCCGCCGGCATCTAGAGCACTCTGCGCGTGCCGTTCCTCATCCGACAGCATCTGCTCGACGATCGCGCGGCTTTTCTGATCACCGCTAGGCAATTGATTAAGGTGCGTTTTTAAATGGTCACAGACCTGATCCTCGGTCGCGGCCACAAAGCCCAAACTCAGTTTGTCGCTGACCAACCCTGCCGCAGCGCCAAGACCAAACGACATAGCGTACCAAACAGGATTGAGTAGGCTGGTACGACCACCTAGCTCAGTAATCCGCTCCTCACACCAGGCCAAATGATCCAGCTCTTCGGCTGCAGCATGTTCCATCTGAGCGCCTACTTCTGGCAATTTAGCCGTTAGCGCCTGTCCCTGATAAAGAGCCTGTGCGCAAACTTCTCCCGCGTGATTAACCCGCATCAAACCGAGTGCCTTTTTACGCTCATGCGCCGACAGCTCAACATCATCTAGCTCAATTGCTGGGGAAGGGCGCTGAGGTGCTGGAGCATTCCCCATTAGGATTCTTAAGCCCTGATCTAATTGGGTTACTAACTTATCCAGTCCCGAAAGTTGTCGATTTAACATAGTGCTTTACTTGTCATACTCTATTATCCAGGGGCTATTGTAGCGGTATCTTAAAAGTATTTCTTGCTGCCCGAATAGGCAGCGTGCTCTTTGACTTAAACGGTTGTTCGCTGCTCGCGCTGAATAGCTCGCCAGGCAATGTCGTCCCTAAAATAGATGCCATTCCAATGAATCTCTGACGCCAGCTGGTAGGCTTTGCGCTGAGCATCTAAAACCGAATCTCCAATCGCTGTTGCACAAAGTACACGACCGCCACTGGTTACCACGGTTTCACCGACTTGTGCCGTCCCCGCATGGAATACCTTTTCATTCTGGTTTCCACTGGAGACGGGGCGCAGCCCAGTAATCTCATCACCTCCCCGATAGGCTTCAGGGTAGCCACCAGCCGCCAGCACCACACCCACTGCTGGACGCGGATCCCATTGTACCTTTTGTGTGTTTAGGTCACCGGTTAGCGCCGCGACACAATGACCGACCAGATCGGACTGCAGTCGCAGTAATATAGGCTGTGTCTCAGGATCGCCAAACCGACAGTTAAACTCGATTACCTTAGGCGTACCATCCGGCATAATCATAAGGCCCGCATAGAGAAAGCCGGTATATTCATTGCCTTCGGCGGCCATACCTCTAACTGTCGGGTATATCACCTCATCCATGATTCGCTGGTAAATTGTGCTGTTCACCACTGGTGCAGGGGAGTAGGCACCCATCCCGCCGGTATTGGGCCCGGTATCACCGTTTGCGGCACGCTTATGATCCTGACTTGTGGCCATGGGCAAGACATTGCTGCCATCTACCATGACAATAAAGCTGGCTTCTTCGCCATCGAGAAATTCTTCAATCACCACACGGTGACCAGCTTCACCAAAAGCATTGCTAGACAGCATGTCGCGCACAGCGTCCTCAGCTTCGATCATGGTCATAGCCACAATTACCCCTTTACCCGCCGCCAAGCCATCGGCCTTAATGACAATGGGTGCGCCAACGGCATGCAGATACGTCAGTGCCGCATCGAGATCAGTAAAGTTTCCATAGCCAGCCGTCGGTATCTTTTGGCGCTCAAGAAAATCCTTAGTAAAGGCCTTAGAGCCCTCTAGCTGAGAAGCCCTTTTCGAGGGGCCAAATATTGGGAGGTCGCGCCCTTGGAAATAATCTACCACGCCATCCACTAGCGGCTGCTCTGGGCCTACAATAGTCAGCCCAACATTTTCAGACTCGGCAAAATCAGCCAGTGCAGCGAAGTCATTGACGCTAATAGCCACATTTTTTAGATTGGGCTCGATTGCCGTACCCGCATTACCCGGTGCCACATACACAGTATCAACACCAGCACTCTGCGCCGCCTTCCAAGCCAAGGCATGTTCGCGACCACCAGAGCCAATAACCAGTACGTTCATTGCTTGTCTTCCACCTAAAAATTTGAAAGCGAATTGTAGCAGAGTGAAACTTTTGCGCAGTAAAAAAAGCAATCGCCAAGGCCCTAGTCTGAACCCCTCCAAAAATGCTAATCTGACTTACAGTCAATCTAAACAGAATGCCACGCCGCGGTGGCAGCTCAGAAAAATAAGAAGGAACTACCCATCTCAGATTCTAATCGCCCCTCAATTGTTTGGTTCCGTCAGGATCTGAGACTTGCCGATAATCCCGCGCTTTGCGCTGCCTGCGAAAAAGGTAAAATCATTCCAGTCTATATACTCGACGATAACACCGCCGGTGACTGGAGAATGGGAGGCGCCAGTCGCTGGTGGTTACATCATGCGTTGGAGTCTTTAAATATATCCCTCCATGGCAAACTGCAACTTTATCTGGGTGAGCCATTGGCCATCTTGAGCAAGCTCGTCAGTGACACATCGGCACAGGGCGTGTATTGGAATCGTTGCTATGAGCCCTGGAGAATTGCCCGCGACGGTGACATAAAAACTGCCTTAAAGGCAGCTGACATTGAGGTCCAAAGTTTTAATGGATCGCTGCTATGGGAGCCCTGGCAAGTGCTTAAGAAAGACCAGACACCTTATAAGGTATTCACACCTTATTATCGCCGTGGCTGCTTGTCTAAAGTGCCCCCGCGCAAGCCCCTGGCTATGCCAAATAGTATTAGCTCACTTGATGTAAGTAAGGAATCACTTCCGCTGGAAGATTTTGATTTACTACCTACTATAAAATGGGATTCCCATATGCAGGCCCGATGGAATATTGGTGAAGAGGCCGCCCAAGACCGTCTCGACGCCTTTGTCACGGCCGAGCTAGAGGATTACCGAGAAGGCCGCAATTTCCCCAACAAAGCTAATGTTTCACGACTCTCACCTTATCTGCATTTTGGCCAAATCTCACCCAATACTGCCTGGCACCGCGCCGCAGATGCCGCAGCCGTGATCAATAATGAAGCAAGCCTAGACACATTCCTAAGCGAGCTGGGCTGGCGAGAATTTTCCTATTACCTGCTCTACCATTTTCCCCAGCTTCCGACTAAAAACCTGCAGGCGCGCTTTGATCTTTTCCCATGGGCAACCGACACCGAATCAAGCCTAAAGGCCTGGCAGCAGGGCAAGACGGGCTACCCGTTAGTTGATGCGGGTATGCGAGAACTATACAGTACAGGGTATATGCACAACCGCGTGCGCATGGTGGTGGGATCATTCCTAGTCAAGAATTTATTGATTCACTGGCACAAGGGCGAAGAGTGGTTTTGGGACTGTCTAGTTGACGCTGACCTCGCAAGCAACAGCGCGGGTTGGCAGTGGATTGCCGGATGCGGCGCTGACGCGGCACCGTTCTTTAGAATATTTAACCCAATTACCCAGAGCGAAAAGTTCGACAAGCAGGGTGACTACATTCGTCGTTATGTCCCAGAACTGGGCAACATGCCAGACAAATACATCCATGCCCCTTGGTTGGCGCCAGAGGAGGTGTTAGGTCTCGCAGGCGTGGAGATTGCTGTCAATTATCCTGCACCCATTATCGACATTAAGGAATCCAGAGAGTGCGCCCTAGCGGCTTTTTCTGTGACCAAAACTATAATGTAATCTGCAAATAAAAACTAAGGAGGCGCCCACCACAGTTATTAAATGTCGTCGACTACGTTTGTGCAATCTATGTCGCAGTTTTTGTGTTAGTTTAATTGGGCTGTTCGATCAGTAAAGGGCTTTCAAATAAAGGCCCACCGTAGGTCCGTGAGGCCAAATTACGATACCATTCGCAGTATTATTTTGCAGATATAGTCTAGACTACAGATATTTCATATTTTAATAATAAAGAAAAGGAGTAACTTATGGCCAAGGGTCAAGATTCAAAAAAAGCGGCTAAAAAGAAACCTGAAAAAACAATGAAGGAAAAGCGTATGGAAAAAAAGGAGAAAAAAGCCAGTAAAAACTAATTGGCCTTCTTTAATTAGAGTTACACGAACTAAGCGATCTTTCGGAACGCACGACTGCCGCATATGGTTCAAAAATGCTCCCTGACCGTTGTATCGAGCCAGCCTGGAGTAAACAAACGCGGTTACGTTTGATGCGGACTATCTGACATTCAATAGGCCCATAGAGGATAAAATTTTAATACTTTTTCCATCCCTTAAAACATAACAATTGCGCCGCCATCAACATTCAACCCAACCCCAGTAATGAATGATGACTTTTCGCTGGCCAGGAAAAGCGCCGCATGAGCGACATCCTCTGGTTGCCCCAACCTTCCGACAGGCGCTTTACCCTCCCAATATTTCTTAAAGTCTTCGTCGTCAAAGAAAGGCTTGGATAAAGCGGTTACTATCGCACCAGGTTGCAGGTAGTTCGCTGTAATACCGTATTTTCCTAGGTCGACCGACATAGACTTAGTCATGCCTGCTACCGCATGTTTAGTTGTCCCGTACGCAAAGAAATTTGGACCTGCCATATCTGACATAATAGATCCAAGATTTATGATTCGACCTGCTTTGCTCTCTTTAAGCAGGGGCAAAGCTTTCCGAGTAAGGCGAAACATAGCGGTCACATTAATATCCATCATACTTTGCCACATATCATCTGTTGTGGTGCCAATTTCGCCCGGCAATGCACGACCGGCGTTATTGACAAGAATATCTAAACGGCCAGCATTTTCTTCCAGCCAGTTAACGATGTTCTCCGCAGCTTTTTCTTGGGTTAGATCCTGCTCGAGGGGGAGCGCTAAGGGGTAACCTGAGAAGCAATTAGTTAAGGATACGATGTCTAGGTCCACCACCATCACTTGTGCGCCCTGTTCAAGAAAAGCCTTCGCAATAGCCTCTCCAATTCCGCTTGCCGCGCCGGTCACCATAACTATTTTATTTTTAAACTCATCCTGATGCATTCGTCCACCCTTTAAGTATTATGCAAATGTTGACCTCCAAGTAACGTATCCCCGAAGGTAATCAGTTCGCCTATGAGGGTAGCAAAAGTGTCATAATCAGACAACGTATAACCACACCGAAGTGGCATGGTGTTACGCAGCAATTACTCACTAATGCTCAGTGTTTAAAGTGGCGCATCCCCGTAAATACCATAGCCATGCCATGTTCATCTGCAGCGGCAATGACTTCATTATCTCGCATTGAACCGCCGGGCTGAATAATACAGCTAATGCCGGCTGCCCCTGCGTTATCAATGCCATCCCGGAAGGGGAAGAATGCATCAGACGCCATCACTGCGCCGACCACTTCTAGCCCTGCGTGCTCGGCTTTAATGCTGGCAATGCGTGCGCTGTTAATACGGCTCATCTGGCCTGCCCCAACCCCAACAGTTTGATGATCCTTGGCGTATATAATGGCATTCGATTTGACCATCTTGGACACCTTCCAAGCAAATAGCATGTCGTCAATTTCTGTCTCAGTTGGTACACGCGCCGTAACAACTTTGAGGTCTTGGTGGGTAATCATGCCATTATCACGGTCTTGAATTAGCAGACCCCCGTTGACGCGTTTGTAATCGAAGTCTTGAGGCCGCTGACTGCCCCAGCTACCGCACTGCAGCAGGCGCACATTTTTCTTGGCGTTAATCACAGCTACGGCGGCCGCAGAGACTGAAGGAGCAATAATAACTTCAACAAACTGTTTTTCGCAGATAGCTTCAGCTGTCTTGGCATCCAACTCACGGTTAAAGGCAATAATGCCGCCAAAGGCAGATTCCGGATCTGTGGCAAAAGCCAGACCATAGGCTGCACCGATATTTGCGGCTAAGGCGACACCGCAGGGATTGGCGTGCTTAACAATCACGCAGGCGGGTTGATCAAACTGTTTGACGCACTCTAATGCCGCATCGGTATCGGCTATATTGTTAAATGACAGTTCTTTACCCTGTAGCTGAATGGCGGTTGCAACGCTGGCTTCGGTTGGATTGGCTTCGCTGTAAAAGGCGGCTTTTTGATGGGGATTTTCCCCGTAACGCATTTCCTGAGTTTTAAAGTACTGCACGTTAAAGGTATCGGAAAAACAGCGTTTTTCATTTTCGACGTTTCTTGCACCAAAGTGATTCGCGATCATCCCATCGTAACTAGCGGTGTGCTCAAAGGCTTTCACCATTAGCCTGTAGCGAGTCTGATAGTCAAGCTGACCATCCTTGGACTCCAGCTCTTCGATTACGGTCATGTAGTCATTGGCGTTAACCACGACGGCGACATCTTTGTGATTCTTAGCCGCTGACCGGACCATAGTTGGGCCGCCGATATCAATATTTTCAATTGCGTTTGGCAGGCTACAATTGGGATCCGCGACGGTTGCTGCGAAGGGGTAGAGGTTAACCACGACCATGTCGATTGGCTTGATGCCATGCTCTTCCATTACGTCATCATCTTGGCCACGACGACCCAAAATGCCGCCGTGAATTTTTGGGTGTAAGGTCTTAACACGCCCATGCATTATCTCGGGAAATCCAGTGTAATCGGCGACTTCTACGACCGCGATATCATTGTCACTTAAAAGTCGAAAGGTTCCACCAGTAGACAGTAGTTCGACACCCTGTGCCCGCAGGGCTAGGGCAAATTCAACAATGCCAGTTTTATCTGAAACGCTGATTAGGGCGCGTGAGACTTTTCGTAGGTCGCTCATGGATTCCTCAAATTGAAACATTGATTACAGAAGGCTATATTGTTTTAATTTCTTGCGCAGGGTGCCGCGGTTGACGCCGAGTATTTCGGCGGTCCTAGTTTGGTTTTGGTGAGTGTATTGCATCGCGGCTGAAAGTAGCGGTGGCTCAACTTCATTCATGACTAATTCATAGAGACCTGTGGTGTCTTGCCCGTCAAGGTCATAGAAATAGCGTTGCATGGCTTCTGCAACACTGTAGCGCAGAGACTGTTGGGACTGTGTAATATGATTGTTGTCTGAGCCAATACTTGCTTCTACAGGCTGTTCTGGACTGTCACGCTCTATATTTTCTTCTGATTTCATGCGGCTTGTTCCTGATACTGAGCACCTTCGAAAAACGCCTGCAGAGACACCTGCTGATCCATAGTGCTTTCTAGTTTATTGAATTCCTGGATGAAGTTCTTGCCTCCGGCCATAGGGTTTATATACCAGCCAATATGCTTTCTTGATATCAATCGACCACCGACCTCACCATAGAAGTCATGTAGAGCTATCAGATGCCGCATCATTATGGCCCCTGCTTCATATAAGCTCGGCGGGGGCAGTAATGTTCCGGTCTCAAGATAGTGATTGATCTGCTTAAATATCCAGGGATTGCCCTGAGCCGCACGACCAATCATTACGGCCGCAGCGCCCGTATGTTCGAGCACGAACTGGGCTTTTTCTGGGTTGCTAATATCGCCATTGGCAAGAACAGGAATGGATACTGCCTCAACGACCTGTGCAATAGTGTCATATTCCACTTCGCCGACAAAGCGGCAGGCGCGTGTGCGTCCGTGAACGGCTAGAGCGCATATGCCGGCTTCTTCGGCTATCTTGGCGATGGTAACTGCATTGCGATTCTGACGATCCCAGCCGGTGCGGATTTTTAAGGTGACAGGCACATCGACGGACTCAACGACTGCATACAGAATGTCGCTTACCAGCTGTGGATCTTGCAGCAGTGCGGACCCTGCAGCGCGCTTGCAGACTTTCTTTGCCGGACAGCCCATATTGATATCGATAATTTCTGCGCCCTGACCGACATTAAAGCGCGCAGCCTCAGCCATCATCAGGGGATCGTAACCGGCAATCTGCACCGAGCGAGGGGCCGGTTCATCGCCAAACTGAATACGCAGGCGAGATTTTCTAGTGCCCCAGGTGCTGGGGTCAGAGGCCACCATCTCAGAGACCACAAGCCCAGCACCCATCTCTCGACAAAGTTGTCGGAATGGTAGGTCGGTCACGCCGGCCATTGGCGCTAAGATTGTTTTATTCTGAACTGTGTAGGGGCCAATAGTAAACAAGCGGTTCTCTAAATTATTTTGACCTTAGCTTATAAAGCTGAAGCCAGGAGGAAGGCAATAGTAACCTCTGCGCACCTGATTAAAAAGTGATCAATTGCAAAAAAGCAGTAATTAGTCTTCTCGGGATTGTTGTGTTGCCCGCGGGGGCTAAAATTTATTCATTGGTTGTCTTATTGGGGCGTAGCTCCCTTCCTTTGACCAACACCCCCTATTTACACAAAACACCGTTAAGCTCCGTGCAATAGCTAGCGTACCTTGACGGCGCTTAGTTGGCTCCAGTCAGATTCGACTGCGGCTGTTAAAAAGTCAAAATGCGCTAGATAGGGTTCTGACACATCATCTGTCTGGCTTTCTAGTAGGCCCGATAGGCAAAGTAGGCCGTCGGCGGCAGTGAGGTCGCTGATGATGGGCGCCAGCTGCATTAACGGTGCGGCCAGGATATTTGCCAGCATGACCTCGGCGTAGAGGCCGCTGGGTACTTCCTCAGGCAAAAATGTCATTAGTCGATCGTCGGCAATCTGGTTGCGCTGGGCATTGTCGCGACTGGCTAGCAGCGCCTGAGGATCGTTATCTACGGCATAGACTTTTTCCGCACC
>Ga0209709_10002074_pt1 | contig 17873 bp, 17 predicted proteins | sample ArcticOcean_MG_C_2_FD_187435 | JGI IMG/M metagenome (GOLD analysis project Ga0209709, IMG submission 187435) | Marine microbial communities from western Arctic Ocean - ArcticOcean_MG_CB4_136 (SPAdes) (version 2) | ecosystem: Environmental > Aquatic > Marine > Oceanic | place: Arctic Ocean... | reverse complement strand
CGCAGTTATTGACTACAATAGCAGTCCCTTACAGGAGATTGGTTTTGCAAAGTATCAGTTCCATAGGTTTTGATTTCCAACGCCATTGTTGGCGATGGCGCAACTAGAGCGACCTAGGTGTCGCGAATGCCCCTATGAATCAAACAGCTATCGAACAAGGAAACTGGTATGACCCCGGACAAATTTACCCAATTGGCACGCCAAAATTTTAATCGAATCCCCGTGACACGTGAGGTGTTGGCTGATCTTGAAACGCCTCTCAGCGTTTATCTAAAGCTTGCATTCGGACCCAACTCATACCTGTTTGAATCCGTGCAAGGCGGTGAGAAATGGGGCCGTTACTCACTCATTGGCCTGCAGACCTCTACGGTGCTTAAAGTCTATGGGAACCGGCTAGAAATTGTCCGCGACGGCAAGCCCATGGTTATTCGTACGACCGCCGACCCCCTAGGCGAAGTCGAACGCTTTCGGCAATTGTTTAGCATGCCTGACCTGCCTGACCTGCCGCGGTTTACCGGCGGCCTAGTAGGTTACTTTGGCTATGACACCGTGCGATATGTTGAATCGCGGCTCGCAAACAGCGCACCAAAGGATGAGTTAGGCACGCCAGATATCTTTTTGATGGCCTCAGATGAGGTGGCCATCTTCGACAATCTGTCAGGCACAATTATGCTGGTGGTGCATGTGGACGCCAAAGAAACGGGCGCGCTGCAAAGGGCAGAAGCTAGGCTCGATAAGTTAGAGAGGAAGCTAGCGCAACCGACGCCGACGTTACCGCCCATGAATAGTCAGGCCGACGGCATTTCAGAGAAAGACTTTGTCAGCAGTTTCAGTAAAGAAAATTACAAGCTTGCTGTAGACAAAGTCAAAGAATACACCTTGGCGGGTGATGTGATGCAGGTTGTCCCATCACAGCGGTTTTCCGCCCCCTTCGACGCGGAGCCGGTCAATCTCTATAGAGCTCTGAGGCGCCTCAATCCATCACCCTATATGTACCTGCTAAATCTGGGTGATTTTCATATCGTGGGTTCATCGCCTGAGGTATTGGCGCGCTTAGAAGATGGCGAGGTCACGGTGCGGCCTATTGCCGGCACTCGCCGTCGAGGCGAAACGGCAGATGATGATCTCTTGCTGGAAAAGGAAATGTTGGCGGACCCGAAAGAACTCGCAGAGCATCTCATGCTGATCGATTTAGGGCGCAATGATGTTGGTCGTATCTGTAAACCTGGCACCGTTGAGGTGACCGAAAAAATGGTGGTAGAGCGCTATTCCCATGTTATGCACATCACCTCCAATGTAGTTGGCGCAGTTACGGAAGGAATGGGCGCGCTAGAGGTACTGAAAGCGACTTTGCCGGCGGGCACGTTAAGTGGTGCACCCAAGATCCGCGCAATGGAAATCATTGATGAATTGGAGCCCGTTAAGCGTGGCATCTATGGTGGTGCCGTGGGCTACATTGGCTGGAATGGTAATATGGACACTGCCATTGCCATCCGCACTGCCGTGATTAAAGGGGGCATGCTGCACATACAGTCTGGCGGCGGCGTTGTCGCTGATTCCGTTCCCGAGTTGGAGTGGGAAGAGACAATGAATAAGGCGCGCGCATTAATGCGTGCTGCGGCAATGGTGTGCGACGCACCCAAAGGAGAGTCCGCATGATATTAATGATCGATAACTACGACTCATTTACCTACAACATCGTGCAGTATTTAGCCGAGTTGAAAGCAGACGTCAAAGTGTATCGCAATGACGAGCTAACACTATCCGATATCGAAAGACTGTCGCCAGAGAAAATAGTGATTTCTCCTGGCCCCTGCACGCCGACTGAAGCCGGAGTCTCTGTCGACACAATAAAAACCTTCGCCGGACAAATTCCAATCCTCGGCATTTGTCTGGGTCATCAAAGTATCGGTCAAGCATTTGGTGGGCAGATTGTTCGAGCCAAGCAAGTTATGCACGGGAAAACATCCTTTATACATCACGGTGATAGCGGCGTATTTAAAGATCTTAGTAATCCTTTTCAAGCCACTCGTTATCATTCATTGGTGATTGAACAGACAACGCTTCCCGATTGTTTAGAAGTTACGGCCTGGACTGAAAATGCAGATGGCCGCCTGGATGAAATAATGGGCGTCAGGCACAAAGAACTCAGCATCGAAGGGGTACAGTTTCATCCTGAGTCTATACTAACTCAGCATGGACATGACTTGTTAAGTAACTTTCTGAAAAGCTAATTGAGGTTAAAAGTAGTGGATATTCAGCAGGCACTGGAACTAATTGTTAATGGGCAAAACCTCAGCGCTGTAGAAATGAGTGAGGTGATGCGTCAGGTCATGACCGGCAATGCCACAGACGCCCAGATTGGTGCTTTTTTGATTGCCCTGCGAGTAAAAGGCGAAAACATCGATGAGATCGCTGGTGCCGTAAAAGTCATGCGTGAATTGGTGACGGGGGTGCAGGTATCGGGCCAATATTTGGTGGATATCGTTGGCACCGGTGGCGATGAGTCTAATCTATTTAATGTTTCCACGGCATCGACATTTGTTGTTGCAGCAGCTGGCGGGCGGGTCGCTAAACATGGCAATCGTTCTGTAAGTAGCAATAGCGGAGCCGCCGATTTGCTTGAAGCTGCTGGGGTTAATTTAGCATTAAGTCCCGAGCAGGTAGCCCTCTGTGTGCAAGAGCTTGGCGTTGGCTTTATGTTTGCGCCAGCACATCACAGCGCCATGAAATATGCGATTGGACCGAGACGAGAGCTTGGTTTGCGAACAATCTTTAATATTCTCGGTCCTATGACAAACCCGGCAGGAGTTAAGCGACAGTTGATTGGCGTATATGACAAAACGCTGTGCAAGCCCATGGCCGAAGTGCTTGGACGTTTGGGGGCCGAACATATAATGATTGTCCATTCTGTCGATGGGCTCGATGAAATCAGTATTGCTGCAGAGACCTATGTAGCAGAATATAAAAATGGTGTGCTGACTGAGTACACTATCGCGCCAGAGCAGTTTGCGATCGAACGTCAAAGTCTTGAAGGTCTGGACGTTAACAATGCGGAGCAATCTTTGGCATTGATTGTTGATGCTCTGGGTAAACGCATTGGTCCCCATGCGGCAAAAGCCGCCGATCTTATTGCCCTTAATGCCGGCGCGGCGCTTTATGTTGCGGGTTGCGCAGGGGACATAAATGAAGGCGTTATGATGGCGCAGGACGCCATAGGTGCTGGCTTAGCCCGGGCTAAAATAACCGATCTTGCGATCTTTACACAGGTCCAGCAAGATGCCTGAATAATTTAAGAGATACAAAAATGAAAACAGAAACGCCGACAATACTGAAAAAAATTCTTGACCGTAAGCGAGAAGAAGTTGCCGAGCGAAAATTTTTGGTGCCGATGGTAAAGCTGAAAGAAAAAGCGGCATTGGCATCCCCGCCTCGCGGTTTTGCAGCGGCCATCATCGCTAAAGTTATGAAAGGTCAATCCGCTGTTATTGCCGAAATTAAGAAAGCCTCACCCAGTAAAGGCGTTATTCGTGAAAGCTTTGATCCGGCTGCCATTGCGCAAAGTTATGAGCAGGGTGGCGCAGTTTGCCTATCTGTTTTAACTGACGTCGATTTCTTTCAGGGCGCCGATGAGCATTTGAGGCAGGCCCGGCATGCCACTAGCCTGCCGGTAATTCGAAAAGATTTTATAATTGACGAATATCAAATTTACGAAGCTAGAGCTATGTCTGCTGACTGCATTCTATTAATTGTCTCGGCACTCGAGGAGCAGCAGCTCTATCAATTACATGAGGTCGCACTTTCGCTGGGAATGGATGTCATTATTGAAGTTCATAATGAGGCGGAACTCGACGTCGCCCTCAAATTAGAAAATCCAATGGTCGGAATTAATAATCGTAACCTGAATACCTTCGAAGTCTCTCTAGAAAACACCTATCAGCTACTTGGTAAAATCCCTGTCGGGAAAATAGTGATCACGGAAAGCGGCATTCATAGCCGCGACGATGTCGCCGCTATGCGTACACATAATGTGCATGCGTTTTTAGTCGGCGAGGCTTTTATGCGCAGTGATCACCCCGGCAAAAAGCTCAAAGAATTTTTTAAATAATTGAGATCCAGACAGTGTTGACGAACCCAATAGTAGCAGAATATTATATATCCATAAAAATTAAAATGTTCAGGAGTGTTAAATGCAACTAACATTAAGAGTTAACGGCATAGCCAGAAAAATCGATGAAGATGACGACACACCTCTGCTCTGGGTGCTTCGAGATACCATTGAGATGACCGGAACTAAATATGGCTGTGGTATCGCGCAGTGCGGTGCCTGTACAGTACATTTAAATGGCGCGGCTGTTCGATCCTGTGTCATACCGATCAGTCAGGTTGGCGACCGAGAAATTACTACTATAGAAGGTCTAGCTACGCCAGAAGGCATGGCCATTAAAGCGGCCTGGGACGATCTGTCTGTCGTGCAATGCGGCTATTGCCAGTCAGGACAAATTATGTCGGCGACTGCTCTTTTGAGTGTCAACGCCGCCCCCAATGATGATGATATTGATGGCGCCATGTCCGGTAATATTTGTCGATGTGGCACTTATGGGCGTATTCGTGCTGCGGTAAAGCAGGCGGCTCAGTCCATGACTGCAAAGGACGTGTGATTTATGAAAGCAATAGATGATATCCATAAAACAGGCGTTACCGAGATTTCTCGAAGAGTCTTCTTGAAGAAGACGGCTACGATCGGTGCGGGTTTTACCTTAGCCTTGAGTTTGCCATCGCCCGTCCTCGCGCAGTCGGCAGGCGAGTCATTTTTAGACCGGCAAGATGACCCAGTCTCCAACGCCTTCGTACGTATCGGTTCAGACAACAGCGTGACCATTATCATTAAACACGCCGAACTTGGTCAGGGGACCTTCACAGGTCTTGCAACCATTGTTGCGGAAGAAATGGATGCTGATTGGTCTCAAGTTGTAGCTGAAGCCGCGCCCGCAAATAAAGCGCTTTATTCAAACAACTTTTTGGGTATGCAGCTCACAGGCGGAAGTACGGCAATAGCGAATTCTTACACCCAGATGCGTGAAGCCGGCGCTAGCGCAAGGCATATGCTTGTGTCTGCTGCGGCCAAGGAGTGGCAGGTGCCCGCCAGCGAAATAAGTGTGAGTAAAGGCAGGCTCTCCCATGGTAGTGGTCGTTCAATAAGTTTTGGTGATATGGCTGAAGCGGCGGCCACGGAGGATGTACCTCAAAAAATAACTTTAAAAGACCCAAAGAATTTTACGCTGATTGGCTCCGAATTGTTGCCACGAAAAGATTTGGGAAAAACCGATGGCAGTGCCATCTTCACTCAAGATCTAAAACTCCCAGGAATGCTAACTGCGCTAGTCGCACACCCGCCGCGCTTTGGTGCGACGGTCAGGACATTTAGCGATCAAAAGGCTAAAGCCCTAAAAGGAGTTGTCAATGTATTACAAATCCCCAATGGCATCGCAGTAATTGCAGATACGTTCTGGAATGCCAAGAAAGGTCGCGACGCGCTGGAAGTAGACTGGGACTTGAGCGCCGCGATGAGCGACGATTCGGACGATCAAATGCGTCGGTATCGTGAGTTGGCTAAAGAGCCGGGCGTATCAGCAATAGTGCATGGTGATTTGAAGGTAGGATTTAAAGCGGCGGTACAGATTATTGAGGCAGAGTATGAATACCCCTATTTGGCTCACGCCACCATGGAGCCAATGAACTGTGTTGTGCAGATCTCCGAAACCGGCGTGGAACTCTGGTACGGCTGTCAGGGACATACCCTCGATCAGGGTGGTGTTGCCGCTGCGCTTAAGATTGCACCAGATAAGATTAAGATAAATAGCTTATTTGCGGGTGGTAGCTTTGGGCGACGCGCTAATATTCATAGTGATTACGTGATAGAAGCGGTTTTGATTGCTCAAGCTAACAAATCAGATGTTCCTATTAAATTAGTCTGGACGCGTGAGGACGACACTAAATCAGGCTATTTTAGGCCAATGTATTTGCACAAACTAAAGGCGGGTATAGACAGCAACGGCAAAATTGTAGCGTGGGAACACAGGATTGTCGGTCAATCCGTAGCAGCCAATAGTGCTTTTGCGGCATTCATCGAAAACGGTGTAGACGGCACCTCGGTAGAGGGTGCTACATTATTGCCTTATAAAATGCCTAACTTTGCTGTGAACTTACATACTGTGGAGTCTCAGGTGCCGGTACTATGGTGGCGAAGCGTGGGTAGCACCCATACGGCTCATTCAGTTGAAACCTTTATGGATCAATTGGCCGCCGCCGCCGGCCAAGACCCTCTGGCGTTTCGTTTTGCTCATTTGGGTGATGATGACCGCTACAAAGCGGTACTCGAACTAGTTGCCGACAAATCAGGCTGGGGAGAGAGTCAGTCAGAGGGGCGAATAAAAGGCATTGCAGTACATAAGTCATTCGGGACATACGTTGCGCAAGTTGTCGATCTCTCTGTCGCTGAAAGTGGCGAGTACAGGGTTGAGAAGGTTGTGTGCGCGGTGGACTGCGGTTTGGCGATTAATCCAGATGTGATTCGATCTCAGATGGAGGGGGGTATTGCATATGGTTTGTCCCCCGCGCTGATGAGTGAAATAACTATTAAAGGTGGGGTGGTGATCGAGAGTAATTTTGATCGTTATCAAGTCGTGCGTATGAAGGACATGCCTGAAGTCGAGGTGCATATTATGTCTTCGCCTGCACCACCAAGCGGTGTTGGAGAGCCGGGCACACCGGTGATAGCGCCAGCAGTTGCCAACGCGATCTTTTCAGCAACGGGTAAACCAAAAATCAGCCTGCCAATTGGCCGAAAGGTTTAACGAAAGTTATTGCACATGTGGAACATTACACCAGGCTGTTCAGATGGATCTGACATAGCGCAGACAACCCGATCGGTGCGATCAGAAGGGCCAGATGTATTCCTTTATAGGTTAAGTTCTGTTCAGTGACAACCGCTAGTGACCCTTGGATTATGTAATAGTGCGGATCGCACCGACTTTCAGCACAAATGACGACGTTTTTTTTCGGGATACGGCCGTCAGTGTCAGTGTGGTTCTCCTTAACCCGTTCCCTTAAGCGCTGCCGATCGCTTTACTTGCATAAGCAAAAGTATTCGATTGCTGACCAAATATTTATGGCCACTATATGCTAATCTTCCGCCCTTAAAAGTGAGGTAACGTATGAACGCGACAATTAAATGGGTAGATGGGGTCATGTTTCTCGGTGAGTCCGCTAGTGGACATTCTATCGTTATGGATGGCGCGCCAGATCAGGGGGGACGGAACATGGGAAGCCGGCCCATGGAAATGGTTCTGATGGGATTGGGGGGCTGTGCTTCTTTTGATGTTATGACGATACTGAAAAAGGGCAGGCAGCAGGTCTCAGGGTGCAAAACTGAGCTGAAGGCCGAGCGAGTGGATGCGGTTCCTGCTGTTTTCAGCAAGATCCACCTGCATTTTATTGTCAGTGGCAGCAATTTAAAAGAGGCTCAGGTAAAAAGAGCGGTTGAGCTCTCAGCCGAGAAGTACTGCTCTGCATCTATCATGCTGGGAGCTGCTGGCGTAGAGATGACCCACAGTTATGTCGTTGAGTCGACCTAAGGCGCCAAGACAAGGACTTTGCGAAAGTAGCAGGCAAAAAAAGGAGCCTAAGAAAGGCTCCTTAAAAAATCTTTGGATGAATCACAAAGAAGGAGGGGGGTAAACTTGTATAAAGTGGCGACAGGGCTACTTTTAAATGACTCAACCTACTGCCTAGTTACGAATAATAGAGAGCATCGGATCATGATGCTAATGTATTTTTAACATTTATATTATGTGTTTTTGTAATGCGCCGGTCTTTCCCTGCCGTCATAAAAATGGCCAAAAAAAAGGGACCCTTCCGGGTCCCTAACAAAGAATCCTGTAAGAAGGATTAGAGGGGTAATGCTGTCTACTACGAATTTGGTAAATCTGTAAATCAAGTTTGACCCGGCGCTACTAACACTAGCCTTAACCTTACTTATCAGAAGCTTCCAACTTAGGTGCTTCCAACTTAACGAAATCGTCTTTCGCAATTGCAGCACCCGCTAATCCGATAAAACCGATTAGTATATATACGAGTGTCATGAGATATCTCCTTAGTTAAATTTACGAGTCATTGCTCTAAGAAACCTACAATAGGGTATTCAATGTCATAATCCAAATGCATTGTTTGCATTAATAGTATGTTATTGTGTAATATCACTTTATAACACTGCTAAGGTTTTTATTATGAATCTGCAAAAGCTATCTCGCCTTGATCTTAATTTATTGGTGTCTCTTCAAGCATTACTCGAAGAAAAGAGCGTGACGCGTGCAGCCCAGCGCCTGTTTATAACCCAGCCTGCTATGAGTAGGGTGCTGCAGCGCCTGAGACATCAATTGGATGATCCGTTGTTTACGCGAGCTGGCAACGCGTTAGTGGCCACACCCAAGGCGAGGGAGTTACAGTTGCGCCTGCCACGCCTGCTCGACAGTATTTTGGAGATGGTCACAGAGGGTGAGTTTGACCCAGCGGCCTACGTGGGAGAGATCACTATTGCGGTTCCTGAATTCGTGGCTATTTCGCTAGTATCAGAACTGACTAAGGTCGTCACTCAGTATGCCCCCGGTGTGATTCTATCTATATCAAGTGAAACAGACTCCGTTGAGAGAGAGCTGTCAGATGGCATGCTCGATTTCGCCATCGATATTGACAAGGGTATTACCGAAGATATCAGTGCTCGTAAGCTTGCTATATTCACCCCATCCATTTGGATGCGAGAGGGTCATCCGCTGGCTAAAAAGGCCCGAGTCACTCTCGATGAAATACTAGAATACCCCTTTATCCAATATTACCTGTTGATTTCAAAGCGTGTGAGCGCCAGAACCGATGCTCGATTCGACCGGGTACTGCGGGATCTTGGGCGTAAAAGGAAAAAAGCGATGGTCACAAACCAGTTGATGACCGCCATGGAAACTGTCTGTGATACCGATTGCCTGATGGTAGCTGCCAAATATGGCCTGACTATGGAGCGTGAAATGTACCGCATTGTGCGTAAGCGCTACCCCGTCGAATTACCACATGAAGGCACCATCCGGCTGGTTCTGTTGCAGCATAAGCGAACGTCAGGCTCCCCGATTCATCGCTGGTTGGGTGACAAAATTGTCGGCTTAATGCGCGAGTGGGATAAAGACCTGGCGAGTGACAAAGAGTCCTTTTAAAGTCGGTAACTACTTTGCGTCATGGCTGAAGAAACCACAGTCATTAGTCTTTTTGCTGGCTCTGGAAATCGCTGGCCGCCGGCATCTAGAGCACTCTGCGCGTGCCGTTCCTCATCTGACAGCATCTGCTCGACGATCGCGCGGCTTTTCTGATCACCGCTGGGCAATTGATTAAGGTGCGTTTTTAAATGGTCACAGACCTGATCTTCGGTCGCGGCCACGAAGCCCAAACTCAGTTTGTCGCTGACCAACCCAGCCGCAGCGCCAAGACCGAACGACATAGCGTACCAAACAGGATTGAGCAGGCTGGTACGACCACCAAGCTCAGTAATCCGCTCCTCACACCAGGCCAAATGATCCAGCTCTTCGGCTGCAGCATGTTCCATCTGAGCGCCAACTTCTGGCAATTTAGCCGTTAGCGCCTGTCCCTGATAAAGAGCCTGTGCGCACACTTCTCCCGCGTGATTAACCCGCATCAACCCGAGTGCCTTTTTACGCTCATGCGCCGACAGCTCAACATCATCTAGCTCAATTGCTGGGGAAGGGCGCTGAGGTGCTGGAGCATTCCCCACTAGGATTCTTAAGCCCTGATCTAATTGGGTTACTAACTGATCCAGTCCCGAAAGTTGTCGATTTAACATAGTACTTTACTTGTCATACTCTATTATCCAGTGGCTATTGTAGCTGCATCTTAAAAGTATTTCTTGCTGCCGGAATAGGCAACATGCTCTTTGACTTAATCGGTTGTTCGCTGCTCGCGCTGAATAGCTCGCCAGGCAATGTCGTCCCTAAAATAGACGCCATTCCAATGAATTTCTGACGCCAGCTGGTAGGCTTTGCGCTGAGCATCTAAAACCGAATCTCCAATCGCTGTTGCACAAAGTACACGACCGCCACTGGTTACCACGGTTTCACCGACTTGTGCCGTGCCCGCATGGAATACCTTTTCATTCTGGTTGCCACTGGAGACGGGGCGCAGCCCAGTAATCTCATCACCTCTCCGATAGGCCTCAGGGTAGCCAACAGCCGCCAGCACCACACCCACTGCTGGACGCGGATCCCATTGTGCCTTTTGTGTGTTTAGGTCACCGGTTAGCGCTGCGACACAATGACCGACCAGATCGGACTGCAGTCGCAGTAATATAGGCTGTGTCTCAGGATCGCCAAACCGACAGTTAAACTCAATTACCTTAGGCGTACCATCCGGCATAATCATAAGGCCCGCATAGAGAAAGCCGGTATAGTCATTGCCTTCGGCGGCCATGCCTCTGACTGTCGGGTATATCACTTCATCCATAATTCGCTGGTAAATTGTGCTGTTCACCACTGGTGCAGGTGAGTAGGCACCCATCCCGCCGGTATTGGGCCCGGTGTCGCCGTTTGCGGCACGCTTATGATCCTGACTTGTGGCCATGGGCAAGACATTGCTGCCATCTACCATGACAATAAAGCTGGCTTCTTCGCCATCGAGAAATTCTTCAATCACCACACGGTGACCAGCTTCACCAAAAGCATTGCTAGACAGCATGTCGCGCACAGCGTCCTCAGCTTCGATCATGGTCATGGCCACAATTACCCCTTTACCCGCCGCCAAGCCATCGGCCTTAATGACAATGGGTGCGCCAACGTCATGCAGATACGTCAGTGCCGCGTCGAGATCAGTAAAGTTTCCATAGCCAGCCGTCGGTATCTTCTGGCGCTCAAGAAAATCCTTAGTAAAGGCCTTGGAGCCCTCTAGCTGAGAAGCCCTTTTCGAGGGGCCAAATATTGGGAGGTCGCGCCCGCGGAAATAATCCACCACGCCATCCACTAGCGGCTGCTCTGGGCCTACAATAGTCAGCCCAACATTTTCAGACTCGGCAAAATCAGCCAGTGCAGCGAAGTCATTGACGCTAATAGCCACATTTTTTAGGTTGGGCTCGATTGCCGTACCCGCATTACCTGGTGCCACATACACGGTATCAACACCAGCACTCTGCGCCGCCTTCCAAGCCAAGGCATGTTCGCGACCACCAGAGCCAATAACCAGTACGTTCATTGCTTGTCTTCCACCTAAAAATTTGAAAGCGAAGTGTAGCAGAGTGAGACTTTTGCGCAGTAAAAAAAGCAATCGCCAAGGCCCTAGTCTGAACCCCTCCAAAAATGCTAATCTGACTTACAGTCAATCTAAACAGAATGCCACGCCGTAATGGCAGCTCAGAAAAATAAGAAGGAACCACCCATCTCAGATTCTAATCGCCCCTCAATTGTTTGGTTCCGTCAGGATCTGAGACTTGCCGATAATCCCGCGCTTTGCGCTGCCTGCGAAAAAGGTAAAATCATTCCAGTCTATATACTCGACGATAACACCGCCGGTGACTGGAGAATGGGAGGCGCCAGTCGCTGGTGGTTACATCATGCGTTGGAGTCTTTAAATATATCCCTCCATGGCAAACTGCAACTTTATCGGGGTGAGCCATTGGCCATCTTGAGCAAGCTCGCCAGTGCCGCATCGGCACAGGGCGTGTATTGGAATCGTTGCTATGAGCCCTGGAGAATTGCCCGCGATGGTGACATAAAAACTGCCTTAAAGGCAGCTGACATTGAGGTTCAAAGTTTTAATGGATCGCTGCTATGGGAGCCCTGGCAAGTGCTTAAGAAAGACCATACACCTTATAAGGTATTCACACCTTACTATCGCCGTGGCTGCTTGTCTAAAGTGCCCCCGCGCGAGCCCCTGGCCATGCCAAATAGCATTAGCTCACTCGATGTAAGTAAGGAATCACTTCTATTGGAAGATCTTGATTTACTACCTACTATAAAATGGGATTCTCATATGCAGGCCCGATGGAATATTGGTGAAGAGGCCGCCCAAGACCGTCTCGATGCCTTTGTCACGGCCGAGTTAGAGGACTACCGAGAAGGCCGCAATTTCCCCAGCAAAGCTAATGTTTCACGACTCTCACCTTATCTGCATTTTGGCCAAATCTCACCCAATACCGCCTGGCACCGCGCCGCAGATGCCGCAGCCATGATCAATAATGAAGCAAGCCTAGACACATTCCTAAGCGAGCTGGGCTGGCGAGAATTTTCCTATTATCTGCTCTACCATTTTCCCCAGCTTCCGACTAAAAACCTGCAGGCGCGCTTTGATCTTTTCCCATGGGCAACTAACACTGAATCAAAACTAAAGGCCTGGCAGCAGGGCAAGACGGGCTACCCGCTGGTTGATGCGGGTATGCGAGAACTTTACAGTACAGGGTATATGCACAACCGCGTGCGCATGGTGGTGGGATCATTCCTAGTCAAGAATTTATTGATTCACTGGCACAAGGGAGAAGAGTGGTTTTGGGACTGTTTGGTTGACGCTGATCTCGCAAGCAACAGCGCGGGTTGGCAGTGGATTGCCGGATGCGGCGCAGACGCGGCACCGTTCTTTAGAATCTTTAACCCACTTACCCAGAGTGAAAAGTTCGACAAACAGGGTGACTACATTCGTCGTTATGTCCCAGAACTGGTCAACATGCCAGACAAATACATCCATGCCCCCTGGTTGGCTCCAGAGGAGGTGTTAGGTCTCGCGGGCGTGGAGATTGCTGTCAATTATCCTGCACCCATTGTCGACATTAAGGAATCCAGAGAGTGCGCCCTAGCGGCTTTTTCTGTGACTAAAACTTTAATGTCATCGACAAATAAAAGCTAAGGAGGTGCCCACGGTATCTATAAAATGCCGTGGACTAAGTTTGTGCAATCTTTGTCGGAGTTTTTGTGTTAATTTAGTGTGGTTTACCGGCCAGTAAAGGGTTTCCAAATAAAGGCCCACCGCAGGTCCGCGGGGTCATATCACGATACCGTTTGCAGTATTATTTTGCACATACAGCTTGGACTGCAGACATTTCATATCTTAATAATAAAGAAAAAGGACTATTGTATGGCTAAGGGTCAAGATTCAAAAAAAGCGGCTAAAAAGAAACCTGAAAAAACAATGAAGGAAAAGCGTATGGACAAAAAAGAGAAAAAGGCCAGTAAAAACTAATTGGCCTTCCTTAAATAGAGTTATATGAACTAAGCGATCTGTCGGAAGGCGCGACTGCCGCATTTGGTTCAAAAATGCTCTCTAACCTTATATATCGAGCCAGTCTGGAGTAAATAAACGCGGTTACATTTGATGAGGATCACCTTATATTCATTAGGCTCATAGAAGATGAAACTTTTATACTTTTTCCATCCCTTAAAACATAACAATTGCGCCGCCATCAATATTTAGCCCAACCCCTGTAATGAACGATGACTTTTCGCTGGCCAGAAAAAGTGCCGCGTGAGCGACATCCTCTGGTTGCCCTAACCTTCCGACAGGCGCTTTGCCCTCCCAGTATTTTTTGAAGTCTTCGTCGTCAAAGAAAGGCTTGGATAAAGCGGTTACTATCGCACCAGGTTGCAGGTAGTTCGCTGTAATACCGTATTTTCCTAAGTCGACCGACATAGACTTAGTCATGCCCGCTACCGCATGTTTAGTTGTCCCGTAAGCAAAGAAATTTGGTCCTGCCATGTCTGACATAATAGATCCAAGATTTATGATTCGACCTGCTCCGCTCTCTTTAAGCAGGGGCAGAGCTTTCCGAGTAAGGCGAAACATAGCGGTCACATTAATATCCATCATACTTTGCCACATCTCATCTGTTGTGGTGCCAATTTCGCCGGGCAATGCACGGCCGGCGTTGTTGACAAGAATATCTAGACGGACAGCATTTGCTTCCAGCCAGTTAACGATGTTCTCCGAGGCTTTTTCTTGGGTTAGGTCTTGTTCGAGGGGGAGCGCTAAAGTGTAATCTGAGAAGCATTCAGTTAAGGATACAATGTCTAGGTCCACCACCATCACTTGTGCGCCCTGTTCCAGAAAAGCCTTCGCAATAGCCTCTCCAATTCCGCTTGCCGCGCCGGTTACCAATACTATTTTATTTTTAAACTGATCCTGATGCATTCGTCCACCCTTCAATTATTATGCAAATATTGACCGCCAGGTAACGTATCCCCGAAGGTACTTAGTTAGCCCACGAGGGTAGCAAAAGTCTCATAACCTAACAACGTATAACCAGACAAAAAGCGGCATGGTCTTAAGGGGCTAGTACCGACTAATACTCAGTGTCTAAAGTGGCGCATGCCAGTGAATACCATCGCCATGCCATGTGCGTTAGCGGCGGCAATAACCTCTTCATCACGCATAGAACCGCCGGGCTGAATAATACAGCTAATGCCGGCTGCCCCTGCGTTATCAATGCCATCCCGGAACGGGAAGAATGCATCAGACGCCATCACTGCGCCGACCACTTCTAGCCCTGCGTGCTCGGCTTTAATGCCGGCAATGCGTGCGCTGTTAATACGGCTCATCTGGCCTGCGCCAACCCCAACGGTTTGATGATCCTTGGCGTAGATAATGGCATTCGATTTGACCATCTTGGACACCTTCCAAGCAAATAGCATGTCGTCAATTTCTGTCTCAGTGGGTACACGCGCCGTCACAACTTTGAGGTCTTGGTGGGTAATCATGCCATTATCACGATCTTGAATTAGCAGACCCCCGTTGACGCGTTTGTAATCGAAGTCTTGAGGCCGCTGACTGCCCCAGCTACCGCTTTGCAGCAGGCGCACATTTTTCTTGGCGCTAATCACAGCTATTGCGTCAGCGGAGACTGAAGGAGCAATAATAACCTCAACAAACTGTTTTTCGCAGATAGCTTCAGCTGTCTTGGCATCCAACTCACGGTTAAAGGCAATAATGCCGCCAAAGGCAGATTCCGGATCTGTGGCAAAAGCCAGACCATAGGCGGCACCGATATCTGCGGCTAAGGCCACACCACAGGGATTGGCGTGCTTAACAATCACGCAGGCGGGTTGATCAAACTGTTTGACGCACTCTAATGCTGCATCGGTATCGGCTATATTGTTAAATGACAGTTCTTTACCCTGTAGCTGAATGGCGTTTGCAGCGCTGGCTTCGGTTGGATTGGCTTCGCTGTAAAAGGCGGCTTTTTGATGGGGGTTTTCCCCGTAACGCATTTCCTGAGTTTTAAAGTACTGCACGTTAAAGGTATCGGAAAAATAGCGTTTTTCATTTTCGACGTTTCTTGCACCAAAGTGATTCGCGATCATCCCGTCGTAACTAGCGGTGTGTTCAAAGGCTTTCACCATTAGCCGGTAGCGAGCCTGATAGTCAAGCTGACCGTCCTTAGACTCCAGCTCTTCGATTACGGTCATGTAGTCACTGGCGTTAACCACGATGGCGACATCTTTGTGATTCTTAGCCGCTGACCGGACCATAGTTGGGCCGCCGATATCAATATTTTCAATTGCGTTTGGCAGGCTACAATTGGGATCCGCGACGGTTGCTGCGAAGGGGTAAAGGTTAACCACGACCATGTCGATTGGCTTGATGCCATGCTCTTTCATTACGTCATCATCTTGGCCACGACGACCCAAAATGCCGCCGTGAATTTTTGGGTGTAAGGTCTTAATACGCCCATCCATCATCTCCGGAAATCCAGTGTAATCGGCGACTTCTGTGACCGCGATATCATTGTCACTTAAAAGTCGAAAGGTTCCGCCAGTAGACAGTAGTTCGACACCCTGTGCTCGCAGGGCTAGGGCAAATTCAACAATGCCAGTTTTATCTGAAACGCTGATTAGGGCGCGTGAGACTTTTCGTAGGTCGGTCATGGATTCCTCAAATTGAAACATTGATTACAGAAGGTTGTATTGTTTTAATTTTTTGCGCAGGGTGCCGCGGTTGACGCCGAGTATTTCGGCGGTCCTAGTTTGGTTTTGGTGAGTGTATTGCATCGCGGCTGAAAGTAGAGGCGGCTCAACTTCATTCATGACTAATTCATAGAGACCTGTGGTGTCTTGCCCGTCAAGGTCCTTGAAATAGCGTTGCATGGCTTCTGCAACACTGTAGCGCAGAGACTGTTGGGATTGTGTAATATGACTGATGTCTGAGCCAATATTTGCTTCTACAGGTTGTTCTGGATTGTCACGCTCTATATTTTCTTCTGATGTCATGCGACTTGTTCCTGATACTGAGCACCTTCGAAAAACGCCTGCAGCGACGCCTGCTGATCCATAGTGCTTTCTAGTTTATTGAATTCTTGGGTGAAGCTCTTGCCTCCGGCCATAGGGTTTATATACCAGCCAATATGTTTTCTTGATATCAATCGACCACCGACCTCACCATAGAAGTCATGTAGAGCTATCAAATGCCGCATCATTATGGCTCCTGCTTCATATAAGCTCGGCGGAGGCAATAATGTTCCGGTCTCAAGATAGTGATTGATCTGCTTAAATATCCAGGGATTACCCTGAGCCGCACGACCAATCATTACGGCCGCAGCGCCCGTATGTTCCAGCACGAACTGGGCTTTTTCTGGGGTGCTAATATCGCCATTGGCAAGAACAGGAATGGATACTGCCTCAACCACCTGTGCAATGGTGTCATATTCCACTTCGCCGGCAAAGCGGCAGGCGCGTGTGCGTCCGTGAACGGCTAGAGTGGATATGCCGGCTTCTTCGGCTATCTTGGCGATGGTAACTGCATTGCGATTCTGACGATCCCAGCCGGTGCGGATTTTTAAGGTGACAGGCACAGCGACGGACTCAACGACTGCATGCAGAATCTCGCTTACCAGCTGTGGATCTTGCAGCAGTGCGGACCCTGCAGCGCGCTTGCAGACTTTCTTTGCCGGACAGCCCATATTGATATCGATAATTTCGGCGCCCTGACCGACATTAAAGCGCGCAGCCTCAGCCATCATCAGAGGATCGTAACCGGCAATCTGCACCGAGCGAGGGGCCGGTTCATCACCAAACTGAATACGCAGGCGAGATTTTCTAGTACCCCAGGTGCTGGGGTCAGAGGCCACCATCTCAGAGACCACAAGCCCGGCACCCATTTCTCGACAAAGCTGTCGGAATGGTAGATCGGTCACGCCGGCCATTGGCGCTAAGATTGTTTTATTCTGAACGGTGTAGGGGCCAATAGTAAACAAGCGGTTCTCTAAATTATTTTGAACTTAGCTGTTAAGCTGAAGCCGGTTGGGAAGCAATAGTAACCTCTGCGCACCTGATTAAAAAGTGATCAATTGCAAAAAAGCAGTAATTAGTCTTATCGGGATTGTTGTGTTGCCCGTGGGGGCTAAAATTTATTCATTGGTTGTCTTATTGGGGCGTAGCTTCCTTCCTTTGACCAACACCCCCTATTTACACAAAACACCGTTAAGCTCTGTGCCATAGTTAGCGTACCTTGACGGCGCTTAGTTGGCTCCAGTCAGATTCGACTGCGGCTGTTGAAAAGTCAAAATGCGCTAGATAGGGTTCTGACACATCATCTGTCTGGCTTTCTAGTAGGCCCGATAGGCAAAGTAGGCCGTCGGCGGCAGTGAGGTCGCTGATGACGGGAGCCAGCTGCATTAGCGGCGCGGCCAGAATATTTGCCAGCATGACCTCGGCGTAGAGGTCGCTGGGTACTTCCTCAGGCAAAAATGTCATTAGTCGATCGTCGGCAATCTGGTTGCGCTGGGCATTGTCGCGACTGGCTAGCAGCGCCTGAGGATCGTTATCTACGGCATAGACTTTTTCCGCACC
>Ga0209709_10002071_pt1 | contig 17879 bp, 20 predicted proteins | sample ArcticOcean_MG_C_2_FD_187435 | JGI IMG/M metagenome (GOLD analysis project Ga0209709, IMG submission 187435) | Marine microbial communities from western Arctic Ocean - ArcticOcean_MG_CB4_136 (SPAdes) (version 2) | ecosystem: Environmental > Aquatic > Marine > Oceanic | place: Arctic Ocean... | reverse complement strand
ATGTTGTGGCTAGTTTAAGTGCGCCATCATAAAAAATAGTTATAGCACCCCCATCATTGCCATTTAAGTATGATTTTGTCTGTGCTGGGTTTTTAATTCGTAGGTCAGCAGCATGTATTTCAAGATTGCCCGTACCTGCATCCCTGATAACACTATTAGAACCATTATGATAAATCTGTAGGTCTGAGCTAGTACCAAAGGTAGCTTTAACGCTATCTGAAAAGTTTAAATCGCCATAGCTTTTTGTGTCAGCCGCGTTACTTCTTAAGAAATAAGCTGAGTTATACCCATTAAGCATATCCGCATCTAAACCACTAGAAGTACCGTCAACAGTTTTTATTGCTGTTAATATCTGAGCCGCTGTTTGGTCTGCTGTAGCACTGGCTTCTATGCCGTCTAGTTTAGTTTGATCAGCAGTTAAGAATGTACCAGTAGTTGCTTTAACAGCAGCTATACCAGCTAGTTCACTATCCATCAATGCTCCAGCTGCAGTTACATTAGCTGTATCAGTAACATCTGCACTTGCTTCAATAGCATTTAACTTAGTATGATCTGCATCTGTAAAAACATTAGAGTCAGTCGCAGCCTCTACAGCTGTACGTATCTCTGTATTACTTTGATCTGCTGTAGCACTAGCTTCTATTGCGTTTAGTTTAGTATGATCTGCATCTGTGAATGCGTTAGAGTCTGTTGCAGCTTCTACTGCCGCTCTAATTTCTGCATTAGTTTGATCAGCAGTCGCACTAGCTTCTATCGCATCGAGTTTAGTTTTAAGAGCAGATGTAAATGATTGCTGTGTACCAGCTAGTACTGAGGTGTACGCTTGTACGTCAGAGCCTATTGCTACTCCTAAATTAGTTCTTGAAGTACCTGCATTGCTTACATCAGATAAATTATTTGAACCAATTAAAGCACCAGACAAAGAAGCATAAGCCGAAAGCCAAGCACTTCCTGACCATACTTTCATAGCAGTTGTAACACTATCGAAGTATAAAGCTCCAGTTGCTAGAGTATTACCATCGTTATCAACAGATGGTGCAGAACCCTTAACACCTAAGTATCTATCATCAAATGAATCAAGTGCTGCTAATGTTGCGTCCTTTGCTGCTGTTGTAGCAGTCAAAGAGGTTGCAGCAGATGATGCGCTTGTTGATGCACCTGATGCACTTGTAGCTGCTTCACTAGCTTTAGTTGTAGCTGTTGATGCCTGAGTTGTAGCTGTAGTTGCCTGAGTAGTAGCTGTAGCTGCTTTAGTTGTTGCTGTTGCTGCACTCGCTGCCGCTGATACTCTATCAGCTTCTGCTAGTACTACGTCAGCATTAGTCAGAACTAAGTCTGCTGCTACTGCTGCTCTATCTACACCTGTTTGAACTTTGTCTGCTTCCGCAAGCACAACGTCTGCGTGAGTTAATACGACATCTGCGGCTGTGTCAATAGTATCTTGATTAGTTAATACCAAATCTGCTGCTACTGCTGCTCTGTCTACACCCGTTTGTACTTTATCAGCTTCTGCTAATACAACATCTGCATTTGTTAATACTACATCAGCATGTGTTAATACTACATCAGCATTAGTTAATACTACATCAGCGTGAGTTAACACAACGTCTGCATTTGTTAAACCTAAATCTGTTGCTGCATCGTCTTCCGATGATTGAGCTGCTGTTGCAGAAGATGCTGCACCTGTTGCACTAGACGCTGAGGCTGTTGCACTTGTTGCCGCAGCTGTTGCGCTTGATGCAGAGGCCGTTGCACTTGTTGCCGCTTCACTAGCTTTTGTTGTAGCTGTAGCTGCCTGAGTAGTTGCAGTTGCTGCTTTAGTTGTAGCCGTAGCCGCTTGTGTTGTAGCTGTGGATGCTTGTGTTGTTGCAGTTGATGCGCTAGCTGCTGCCGATACTCTGTCAGCCTCTGCTAATACTACATCAGCGTTAGTTAGAACTACATCCGCGTTAGTAGCAACCTTATCTGCTGCTGTTGCAACTCTGTCTAAACCTGTTTGTACTTTATCAGCTTCAGCTAATACTACGTCTGCTGCTGTATCGATAGTATCTTGGTTGGTAGCAACTAAGTCTGCTGCGACTGCAATTCTATCTAAACCTGTTTGAACTTTATCAGCTTCTGCCAATACTACGTCAGCACCAGTTAGAACTACATCTGCGTTAGTAGCAACTTTATCTGCTGCTGTTGCAACTCTATCTAAACCTGTTTGTACTTTGTCAGCCTCTACTAGAATTACATCTGCAGCAGTACCAATAGTATCTTGACTAGTAGCAACTAAGTCCGCTGCAACCGCAATTCTATCTAGACCCGTCTGTACTTTGTCTGCCTCAGCAGATACCACATCAGCGTTAGTTAGAACTACGTCTGCGTTAGTAGCAACCTTGTCGGCTGCTGTCGCAACTCTATCTAGACCCGTCTGTACCTTATCAGCCTCTGCTAAAACTACATCAGCGTTAGTTAATACCACGTCTGCGTTTGTTAATACAACGTCTGCATGTGTAAGCACTACATCAGCATTAGTTAATGCTAAGTCTATTGCCGCATCATCTTCTGATGATTGAGCTGCTGTGGCAGATGCAGCAGATGCTGTAACCGAACTAGTTATACCTGATGCACTTGTAGCTGCTGCGGATGCGCTTGTAGCCGCTTCACTAGCTTTAGTACTAGCTGTTACCGCTGATGCCGCAGCTGCTGTTTCACTAGCTTCTGCTGCTATTTTAGATTGTTCTGCTGTAGCTGATATTATAGCTGAAGTTGAAGAGCTACCTGATGCTGTTGCAGAGTTTGCTGAAGATGTCGCTACAATACCGCCTTGTGTTGTAGTATCAGATGAGAACATACCACCCGGTGACTGTTCAGTTGTTGTACCTGCCATTTCAATACCTCTATATTAAATGTGAATCGAAATGTGCTGATAATGTACCACCACTCCAATTTCTAGAATTGTTTTCATCATTAAGTGATGATATCTCTTGATTAAACTTTGCCATGTACATTTGATTTTGTGATGGCTCGTTTAGATAGGTAAATACTTCTGCTAACGCACCATACAAAATAATCTTTTCATTACTATCTCTTAACCAGTTAGCCGCTAGTTTACCTAAGTAGAAACCTACAGGTAAATCTGATGTTGCGTTACCTGATGTCACTTCAAATATCTGATCTTCTAATGCAGGATCTCTAGTAAATATATTTGGACCTTCTGCTGAATAAGTCGCTGCGTTAGTTGCAACCTTCATACCATTCATAAGATTTACTTGAGTAGATCCTTTCCACAAATAAGCATTTTGTTGAAATGTGTTATCTGCTTTATGATTAGCAAAAGCACTAGCTGCATTACCATTACCAGTTACTACAGAGTACCTAGCGTTAGCTTCAGGTAATCTTCTGTAATAAAGTAACTCATATAGCTCTCCAACTTTCTGATCTGGAAATACCACAAGATCATTCTGTTCTCTTGTATAGAAATACCTTTGATCAGTATCCATCCAGTCTTGGTAGAAACTTTTTATATCTAGTTTACTAGCGTATATATCATAGTCAGAATATACATGATCAGATGATGTCTTACGTAATTGTATAAATTCTATAGCATCACTTGGTATTGCTAACCTATTATTTGTTATTGTTGAATCGATAACTATTGCATCATATTGTTTTAAATATTCTAATGCTGGAACTCTTAAAGTTCTATAAGCATTATCTGCTGCAAAGTTTATCATTGTCTTTATAGTTGCATATGATAGTACTGATGTGTCTCTATTAGACCAGTCAGATACCATATCAACCATTTCTGTATACGTTGCCATTCGACCCCTCCTAAGTGCTGATGAGCAAGTATGGATACTCCGTCTTTATTATATATTTAAGCTTTCTCATTCTGTCTTTATCCTTAAAGAAAGATGGTTCATGTACATCTAACAAGTAGTTTTCCATGATTTCAATTGCTACAATATCAGGTATGGTAAAAGCTTTACGCCATCCAAGTTGATTCTTATTCCCTGCTTTTGCTAACATTTCTTTATCCGTCTTTACTTCTGCTAGGATTTGATCTACATCTTGGTAGATCCCATAACGAGTATCTTCAGGGTTATCTCCATACGAGATAGACGCCTGAAAGTTTTCAGCTTTATTTGTTTCTGGAGTTACTATCCATTTAGCCATTGTCCTCTTCTCCTATCTTACTTAAGCGTCTAGTCCTGAGGTTGTCTCATTAGTAATGGCAACAAATCTACCAGACTTACCAATATAACCTAGGGTCACTTTAACAAATGTGGCATCACTATTGTCATCTGCAAGAGGAGACAAAGCTACCCCTGCCGCATGACCAGTATAGAATGACACTGTTCCTAATTCGTATCCACCACCAGATGTTGCAACTGTTGTAAACGTGCACATGTCTGCTGGGATAAATGTTGTAGTATCATTAGCAAAGCCTGATACAGTCCCACCTGTTTTATTATAATATCTTATTACATACATATCTTTCTCCTATCGATAATGTTATAAAAAAAAGAGAGGAAGGTATTACCCCTCCCCTCTAAATAGTTTATGCTAAACCGTAGATAGCACCTGAACCCAATGGGTTCTTACACTCTAGTGTACATTCTTCAACGAACATACCTACAGTTGAGTCACCTTTCTGACCAACTTCTACTTCCTGCATAGGACGTAGAGTTGCTATAGCCCACCACTGTGGATCATAGATAAACGCAGCTTCGTTTGCAAGCGTTCCAAGACCCATTATGTAGTTTGGAACTACCATTAGATCTCCAAAGTCAGACATGTAAACGTCTACTGATTGACGTAGTTTACCGTCAGAGTCCATATTTCTACGAACACCTGTATCGGAAACCATCAAGTCAGAGAAGTCACGTCTTAATTTTGGTGAAAGCATTACGCGAGAAGCATTACCACCTTCTTCATAGATTGACTGCATCACTGCGTCAATGTCTGCAAGAGATAGAGATACGTCGGTTACAGAAGAACCAGCATGCTCAAGATTTGAACCAGCAGGAACTGTTGAACCTTCACCTTGCGATCCAGAAGCTACAGCAGCAACACCATTTCTTTGAACGGTTGAAGCTCCAGCAGATAGCCAAGAACGAAGTGTTCCCATAGATCTGATGTTAGTTCCTGTTACAGCAATGTTAGCTGTGTTTACAAGATCAGACTCAATATCGCGACGCATTTCTGTGCCACGCTTTTTAAGTTGATATGCATACTCATCAGCTACACCAGCTTGATCGACAGCTCTACGTGTACCAGATACAGTAATTGTTTTACCATTAATCTGACATACGTTGTTCAATCTTGTACGACTTGGACCAACAGTTGTCATACCTGCTGGGAATTCGTTAGATGATGCTGAAGTTCCAGCGTCTGCGTAGTCTACACCCTCTGCGATTCTTGAATCGGCAGGTGCGGCTAGCGTATCTGTTTGCCATTCGTGACGAATAGCGGTTGCTTTTGATTTACCAATAGATGCTAGGAATGGCGTTTCATCCCTTGTAATCATACTGATAAAGTTAGAGAGGTCTTCTCTCTGTGACACCATTGCATCGGATGTACCTGACGCTATGTCAGTTCCACCACGACCAGTGGCTACGGCTCGTGAGCCTATTGTCTTTGCCATTTTATTACTCCTAGGGTTTATACCCTATATTATAGATTTAGAGAATTAGAAGCAAGTTGTTTTAAGAAAGCGTCTTGGTCAGATTTAGAAGAGTCTTTAGCGAATGCTTTAGCTCTTAATGAATTTGCTCTATCAGCTGCTTTCTTTTGAAGGGATTTAGGCTTCTTAGTAGGGAGTGCTTTCTTAGCAGGGTTAATCTTTCGTTTAGCCGCTCCTTTTGTAGTACTCTCTTTAAGTCTCCTGAAATCATCAACGAATTTAACTATAGCAGGATCAGTGATTGTGTCTAATGCAGTGGGATCTATCCCTTCTTTAATAGCAAATTCACGTATCTTATTAGCTACGTCTTCGTTAAAGTCTGGTATCATAGAAGGAATTGTAGTCTGGAAATGTTTAACTTCCTTTTCCCAATTCTCTTGAGTAAGCTTTTGCCTTTGCTCATCTACTGTTTTTACCATACCTTCACGTTGATTACGAACATCCCAATATTTCTTTTGAACTTGTTCGCGTTTATCTTTAAGTTCGTTAACCTCATAAGTATCACCATCATCTCTAGCTGTTTGAATTTTAGCTTCAATATCATGATAATCTTTTGCAAGCACTTGTTCATTTTGTCCCATAATCATAGCAGCTCCAGAAGCAACTTTCTCAAGCTCATCTGTTTTCTGTTTGACTAAGTTATCAAAATCTTTTCTCGCTTCTCCGAGTTCACGACCCTTCTTAGAAAGACTTTGCTCAGTTGTGTAACCCTTAAGTAGGTCACCAAAAGATACTTCAGATTCTTCACCGTCAATTTTGACAGAAACTTTAGCATCCAAATCGAGATCATCAGCTGTATAGACTTCAGCTTCTTGGGTAGCGGCTTCTTCAGCGGCATCCTCAACTTCATCTACATCTTCTGATTCAATTTCTTCACCTTCATCTTCACTAACGGCCTCATCAGCATCTTGGTCTTCTTCTTGTTCATCTGACTCCACCGGGCCATCTTCGACAATCTCCTCATCGGGTAGCGGCACAAGTCCGGCAGCTTGCGCTAGCTCAGATCCTTGCATTACAGCATCCAGAAGTTGTTTTTCAGATTGACCATCAACTTGAACATCATCCATTCCGGGTAGAGATTCTTTGTTGTCCATTTATTAACCCTCCTTTTTTGTAGGGGTAGGTTTCTGTTTAACTACCTTATCTTGATAGATAGGTAGTAATTTGTATAAAGCTAAAATTTGATTAGAATTCATTTTCATCTTTCCAGATGATCTCATTGAGTCATGCTCAAGAGTGTTAATGATATCCATCGTATTTGTAACTAACATATTATAATCTATTGTCCTCGACATTTAGTCCTCCATGTCTTTCATATAAGGTATATTCTTACCTAATGTTTCTACTGCTATTAATCTTGCCTTAACATCTCCAAGTGCTAATGCACTATTGTAGATAAACTCACGATGTTTAATTTCGTGAGGAGCAGTCTTTAACCACTCAACAAAATAATCAGCAAGTAAATCTCCGTATGCCCTATCAAAGAAGTACTCCCTTTCACGCGAAGAGAACTCTGCAGTTTCCAAAGCTTCTTGTGCTATTATATCGGGATGTACTTTATCGCCCAGCTTCTTCTCAGCTGCTCTACGATATTTTTCCATATTCTTAAGTTACTAGTGTTAGGTAAACAATCTCTCCAGACTGCGCTGCAGTACCGTGAGGTGTTGATAGAACTGTTAATGTAGTTGCACCATTGTTTAAACCTGTAACTAGTTTAAAACTTTTAGCATCACAATACTGATCAGTTAAAACAACTGCTCCAGCTGTTGATACTTTAAATGTTATTGGTGCGTCACTATCGTTTGCGACTATTACTTTACCAGCACCAGCTCCACCTGCTGTTGTGATTGTTCCTGATTGTGTACCGCCTATACCTGCGGCTGTTAATGTTACTGTTGCCATTACTAAACTCCTGTTTGTTGTTGTTGTGCTGGCTGTGGTTGTTGAACTTCATCAACTGCACCAATTAATTGTTTAGCCATCATAAGTATTTGCGTGTAATCAGGTCGATCTTCTAATTGAACACCTTCTTTTTCTGATTTAATTTTTAGTTCACTCCACTCTTGGAAGTGTTTATCAATAGATACTGCAAGTTGTTTTGCATTATCATCTGTTGTATTCTTAGTCTGAGCCTTAGTGAACATAATGTTAGCTTCATTTTGCATGGACTCTGTTTCTAATTTCTTTTGTTCAGCCACAGCAGCTTGTTCTGCTTGAGCTGATTGCTCTTGAAGAGCTTTAGAAGCTTTTTGCATAAACTCGTCTGTTGTGTAATCTTCTAAGAAATCATTTGAATCAACACCTAATGCCTCTATAATTTTAGTTGCTAAGACAGCAGGTGCTGAAGGTTTTACAACCATACCTTGACCTTGCTGATTTAATGCTGGTAATATTTCAGTACCAATCTTACTATACTTAGCTAATAGATTACTATTAGAATTCTCACCAAGATCTAAGAAAATATCACAATCCATTTCTTGTGGTAAGTCTGTTGGGTTTATAGAGTAGAATACACCACCGTCCATCATACCGATTTTACGATTAACACAATCTTGCATAGTTAAATATACACCTTGTACTAATCTTTTTAAACCAGTTTCAGCAAATCTTCTAGCTATATGCTGTATACGTTTCTGAGATGCTGTTTGCACAGCTGCCACTTTAGCTTCTGAATTTCCAGAAACATATAACGTATCATTTAGCCCTTGAGCTGCTTTGCTCATACCTGTAGCTTGTTCTTTTATTGTTTGCAAATGCTGCAACAAAGGAACAGTACCAGTAGATATAACTTCAGGAGGTAGTGCAGCTACTGCACCATTAGGGTTTCCGTTTGTAGGTATGATTTGTTTAGGTCGCATGTTCTGCAACGCTGAGAAATCAACTACATTTGGATCTGCTAATTTAGGTGAGTAATTAGATAAATAAGTATTCTCTACAAAACCACGTAGGATAGCTGTTGACGCAAGAGTTGAACTCCTTGTAAAGTCAGCCATTGATAAACCATAGAATTCATGAGGTATGTCTATAGGAGTTATGGATGCTAACGGTATCATGTCTACATCTTCTTCTAATAAGACATGTTTACCTGCAGATATAATATGTTTAAGTTCAGCAATACCATCACCGTCCCTATCTACACTTATCCAACATTCAGTCACTATAACTTGTCTACTAGCCTCTAATTCGTTTGTAGAACTATTAGCTCCTTTCCAATACTCTTGACCAGTCACACGCTTACGAGCAGCAACTTCTTCAGAGTATCCACTAGCTCCTAACCAGTTCTCATCATCACCTAGTTCATCCCATTCATCATCGTCAATACTAGAAGCTACATCAGGCCAATACTTTCGTATCTCCGATCTAGTCATCTCAGATTGCATACCAACAAAAGAAGCATCTTCTATACATGTTGCATCACGAGATATCCTAAATGACTCAGGTGGAATATTATCTATTTTAACTCTAGATTTATCTATCTTACGTCTTGTTCTAACATTAACGTAAACAAGTTTTGCATCTGGATCTTGACCCCCTAAAGGATCTGTGACACCAAACTTATTTTCAAACTCTAGATCTCCTACTATCTCTATATTCTCGTCAGATAATAGTACATCTAATCTGTCTTGATCTATCTCTTCATATTCTTCTATTTTATATTGATGGTCTTCTACATAGTCCCATCTGATTATACTATTCTTCCAGAGTAATGCTGATTTAAACCAAGTCTGTAATACTTCCCACCCTTTATTCTGTTTGAACAAAGCGTAGTTTGTAAGTAAAGATGCATTCCTTGCTTGTAGATACGAGGATGCATTATCATCTATAGGTATAAACCTTGCCAGTTTTTGGTTAGATAGGAATAAATCTGACAGTACAGAAGTATAAGCCTCCACCACTTCTGTGGTAGATGAGTCAACAATAGAGGAAACTCCAGCCGGAGCTAGGTGCATCTGTGCGATACCTGCATATTCGTATGTAGACTTCTGACGTTCTTTCTGTAAGTCTGATGAGTTAAGCCAATCGCCTGATGTGTTAGCTATACCTGACTCTATTAAGTTAAGTAGTTGTTCATCTGTTACTTTTTCTTTATATCCTGTACTAGCCATTCATTGACCCTCTCGACCATATTGGTGTTTTAGTAGACTCTAAATCTTCAATAGAATACTTACCTGCTTTTGGCATTTCTCTTTCTTTTTCTTTAGGTTCTTCTTCAGTCTCTAAAGACTCTTGTATATATCTCGACATAGCAACCCTCCTAGGTTCTAACAATCTAACAGGCTACTCGCCTAATTATGTGGTGGTCTATCCGCTGACTACCACCGGAGTCGTGAGGACATTGCGGAAACTCTTAATCCGAGAGAGGATTATCTAAAGCTTCTTGTAACCTTTTGGTTAACTTTTCCTCTAGTTGTCTCATACTAGAATCTATTCTATCTTCAGTTTCTCTCATCGTATTCCTAACATCTTTCTCAGTCTCTCGATTTAACGATTCAACTTCTCTTAAAGATGATGTTGTATCTTTTTGTAGTTGGTTCATTGAACTCAACATATTCTCTAAGGATGCGTCTATTAGTGTCTTAGTATCCTTAACACTATCTACAGACTTCTCAACTTTAGAATCTATCTTATCAATGTATCCTTCCATCTTCATGATGTCTTCTCTTAAGTCATCTTTAATATCTCGTGTGTAATCTATTGCACTTTCTAATTTTGTCTCGATAATATTGTTACGTGCCTCAATAGCATCTGTATCAATATTTTGTATGATCTCTTTCATATCCATGTAGTCTTTATAGAATTCAAAACCACCCCATAGTCCACCACCTAGTGCTGAAACAATTGGTATAACTAGCATTAGCTTACCGCCTTTTATAGTAGCTCCACCAATCTCTACCTCTGCCATATTATCCTCCTAGTTCTCAAAGGATAAACTTCTTAATTGGTTTATCTCTTGTTGTAGTTTCATTACTTCTAATTGTTTAATCTGAAGTTCAAGTTCGTATAAACGATTACAATCAATTCTATTCTTTGCTCTTTTTCCAAGAGGAATAGTTATCTTAGAGTATACTCCAATATCACCAACTTGTTGTCTACTACCACTACTACCTTGTATAATACCTGTAACACCAAACTCAAGTTGTGTTGCAGATCCTATAGCATTACTACAGTCTAACTCTCCTGCTCTAAACTTATCAGCTTGGTAACTTGTACTAGAGTTAGGTATAGACAAACTCAATGAGTTAGATGTTGAGTCTGCCTTTACATAACTAGATGTCGAACAAGCGAACAAAAGAAAAACAAGAAGTATAAACACAGTGGTCTTTACCCACATACGTATATACATCATCTTTGCAGCTCGTTCTTTTGATTGTAAATATTTCATATACTTTACCTTATCTTTGAACAAATCCTCGAAGTTATTAATGTAATCTGATCTTTACTTTTAAATAGTTTTGATTGTGTACATATATAAACTACTTTCTTTATATCACTATCTCTAATGTATACATCAAATAGTTTTGATTTATGATATCCTATATTTATTGTTTTGTATTCTGAAGCGAATGGAATTGGTTTCCAATCAAATGTGAATACCTCAATGTCGTAATACTCCACATCCTCTCGTCTATTAAACAACTTCATAGAAGTAACTGATACATCTTTTATATATGAAGGTTTTAACTTAAAGTAAGCTGGAGTCATTTCGTGAGCATAGCTACTAAAGCTTATGCACATAAAACAGAGTGTTAATATTATTTTGCTATACATTCTGCTTTTATAATAGCCGTATAGTTACCTGCTGGTAGTGACTTAGTACTACCATAACTAGCTGTAGATGCAACAGAAAACCATGTTGATCCTGCAAGTGTCATGTTAAATTCTGTTACATTGTTATATGTAACCTTAGCTGCTTCGTAAGCTGACATACCTGCCACACCTACTACACCTACCACTGTACTACCTGTCCATGCAACCGCATCGGTTAACGTAGGGCTAGATGAAAAACTAGCAGGGTGTGTAAAGCGAGTCTTATAGTAATCAGCCTGTGCAACATCTACTCTAATAGATGCTACTACTCCACCATCAGCTGGAAGAGTTGATAGTTTGTACGGAAGTGGATGCCCATAGACACCAGTTGTTTCCGTCCATACACTACATTTAGGTGCTACGGTTCCACCAATAGGTGAGTCTACTGCTAATGCAGCACTCGCTGGCATCAAGAACACTAATGTTGTTATTGTTTTTATATCCATTGTTGTCTCCGTTTATTTGTCGTATTGAGAACGCACCATTATATTATGATTTTTATCCTGCGCTAAGTTCCTTAGTGCTTTAAAATTATCTATAATAATACCATCTGTTAATTCTATTGTTTCATTATACGTACCACCTTCTATAGTAGCATCGTAGTATACATCTAATGTCCCTGCTGAAGCCATCTGAACCATCATTAACATTTGACGTGTTGGATCTGCCATCTCTATAGCAGCACCAGCAACTGCAAGAGCAGTCTCGATTTCTGATTCTTTCTTTTCTTCTTCAGCTTTCTTTTCTTCTTTAGCGTCCTCTTTTTCTTTAATATCAGCCTTACGTTCTAACTGGAACTTAAGCCACTCATCGTAGTAAGGATCATTTATATCCGCTTGACCATTAATTAATCCGTTATCAAGTAAGTACTTCATTAAAGCATCTTTATAAGTAGGGCAAGAAGGATCTGTTAAAGGAATAGCACATGTATCATACATATAGTTATACGCGATTGTTACATCGCTTAACGTCGCATCTCCTGTAGAACTTATACTACCTGCACCCCACGATGTACCCAACGAAGGATTAACAACATCAAACCCTATCTTAGTATTACCGGGTATTTGATCCCAGTTATCATGTCTTTCGTATATATTACCTTCACCAACACTATACTTATTAACTATAGATACTGTAGCATTTGTATCAGTATCTTTTGTAACAGTATACTTATGGTATACCCCTTGTACTTTTAGACCAGCTTCAGGTGGAAGTACGCTTAACATATTCCAAACATAACTAGTCTTTGCTACATTATCAGTCCTTTCGTATATTACATCAGAGAAGCAATAGGAGGAATGCAAGCAAACCGCCAACACCAGCGGCACCTTTTGCAGTGTTCTTGTCATCATCACTCCACTCCTTTTTATTTCCAGATTTAGCACCGGGTACTAGATGAGGGTTATTAAGCCAAGCTTGTTTAGCTGGTGAACCTACAAGTCCATCGAATGGACAGGGAGTTCCAGCATTAAGCATGCTCGAAAATATTCTTTTATCTTGACACATAACACTTACTGCAGCTACTTTCATACCCATATCATATAGTACCTTAGCATTCTTTAGTCTCTCGCAGTTCATATCACGTACAGTTTTACCTGCAGAGATACCTAGTATCTGTGTCTGTACTGCACCACTTACACCTACTGTACACAGGTCAGAGTTAGACATACTAAGACTAGGTGAGATAGCTGAGGGTGGTGGAGAGTTGATTGTTGTCGTAGACTTTAAATTACTATCTACTGTAGAGTTTGTTGTGCTGTCAGTTATAATCGTTTCTGATGTAGCGTATATAGAACTTGCTAGTACTATGATAGCTACTGCCCAAACAAACAAAAACATTCTTTCTGTTTTAAACATTATGTGTCCTCCGGTATTGCAATGCACCAAGTTTTAATAGTTGATGCATTATCTGGAGCGTACTTATACAGACTCTTATTGACATCTTCTTTAATATTAAGACAAGTCTCAAAGGTTGGTATTATGTTTGGGTAAGTCTTAACCATACACTCTTGATCTAAGTTTGTGCATAGCAAAGCTAATACAACATACATTGTGTCCTCCTCTATATATAGTGTTCTCTTTAAGGGGTATATACAATTAGCATTCGTACCACTGCACTCTTACCCACGGTTCTCCATGATGTTCCTCAATTAAAATACATTCTGGAGGTACACATTTGTCCCCTTTCATGAAGTAATCTATTAGATCATCAACCATTGCAGTCTCTGCTCTAACTATAGCCATTTGGTCCTGTCTTGATCCCATTCTGCTGTCCTCTGTTTCCAACTTACGTTGTTTGTTTGTAGTTTATCCCAGTGTGTACGTAGAACCTCTGCACATATGGCTAGAGATATCACAGTATCATCGTAACAACCGGGGGCTGCCCCAGTTTTACCAGTCTCTGAGGAGATATAGTCCTTTAATTCCTGTATCATGATGGGTGAAGGGATTAATAGGTCCTCATTTTCTATAAGATTCTTTAAATTCCCTATAATTGCAGGTTTTGTAGCAGATGTAGTCCTAAAACCTAGTCTAGTACCCTCTTCATTGCTAACATTAGCTATCTTAGTCTGTCTGTACAGGTTAATGTAGTCCATTGACTCCAATCTTTGCAGTGTAGCTATACCCATAGAGTTAGACTCCACAGCAAGCAGCGCATTGTTGTAGTATCTACCAAGATAAAACAATAACTCTCCCCACATTGAGGGATCTATACGATTATTCCTATATACTGCTACAACTTCTCTATCTTTATTCATAACAACACAAGCTGAATAGTCTTGACCTACCCCTAGTGACACATCAGCACCTATAACATAAGGTTCTTCCCACTTAGGGAAGTCATATATGTACAATGTACCTTCTCTATGCTCATCAAACATCTTACTATGTGGGTCCCACTCAGATCTTCTCTGATGTGGTTGAGGTACTAAGGAGTCCAAACGCTCCACGTTGAACACGTTAGATCCACTGACAATAAATGCTTCGTCAGCTGTAGCTGGGTACTCTTGCTTAAACTTAAGCTCACCACCTTCAGCAATTTTAAGTCTTCTCCAGTATAATTGGTCATTATCTAATCCATATTTTTCTTCTATTATCTCTTCTTCTATCGTTAACTCCATACCCTCAGGTGCACTTCGTCTATACTCGTCAGTTATATACCACGGTAGGAATATAGGAACATATTCATTCTCCCCTGCAACAGCCCCCTTCCATAATCTATAGAACTCCCCTTGAGAACCATTAGCTGTGGACTCTAAGATAACTTCAGTACCCTCAGCCTGTGATATACCTTGGAACAAACCAGCCAATATCTTCTCATCATGCATCCAGAAAGCAACCTCTGACAGGTGTGCAATAGTAGGAGTAGTCCCCCTACCTGCTTCAGGAGAACCTGCAGTGTAGAGCCTGTAAGAAGCTGTAGCATCTTTATCAGGCATCCAAGGACTATTAATAATAATCTCTTTAGCATTACTACGAATCTCTGTAGGACTCAGAGAACCACTCATATTACGTATTAAGTTTTTAGACATAGCGAATAGAGCATCCGATGTAGCTGAATCATGGGCCATAACAACTGATCTAGCATAGGCTGTAAAGTATGACTTCCAAAACACTCTCCCAGAACAGTAAGTGCTTATACCTTGTTGTCTGGCTTTGAGTATAATTGCTCTTACCTTACCAGTCTCCTCTATCTGCTTACTAAGAACATCTGTTATGATCTGTTGACATCTGTTAAATGTGAAAGGTACAAAGCCCTGTGCAGCATCCTTAGTGATAATCTGTATCTGTTCTTCTGCGAACTTAGTAAAGTCCTGTGAGTATCCTTTAAGACTATCTCTTTTCTTTTTCTCTATTAATAATTTCTGTATTTCTTGTTTATTCATGTTGTCCTCATGGTAATTAAGTACCCCCCTAAGAGTTTCTTAGAGAGACTGTGAGAGAGAAAGCGAAAGAGTTACATTTTAAAACAGTATACCCTCATTTATTTTTAGGACCCCCCAGTTTCTCTCAGAACTCTCCCAGCTCTCATAGTAACTCTCCGGGGGGTGTAGGTCTCTATAAGGGGTATATAGGGCTCAGAGCCTCTAAGAGAGCCTCTAAGCACTACTATTATAAGAGACTTAGCGTGGGGAGGATACTGGGAGAGACTGAGAGGATACTCTGAAAGGGAACTATGCACCACACGCATAACTAATAGTATAAGCTATGCATTAATGTATATACCCCTTAAAGAGAGAGACTTCCTAATAGTCTCTAAGTTCTCTCATAGTTCTCTTATAGTTATCTCATAGTACTCTCATAGTTCTCTCATAGTTAAGTAAGAAAGCTAATATACATAACAGTTTACTAAAAGAAACAGACAGATAGTAATAGGGATACTACTAATAGTATACTAGTAGTTAAACTAATATAACTAACAGACTAAGAGTAAGCAAGTGGTTGAGCACTAAGCAGTACTCAAGTTTGTAGAGTTGTAATATCTTAACCACTTCCGTGTGAAAAACACTACAGTTGGATTAGAGAAAAGTTTTCTCAAATCCTTAAGACATTCCTTATCTACAAACAAGTAAGAAAGAGTTGTGTTAGCTCTATTGATGTGTTGAGTAATCCTTCGGATCACTATATTGGTGAAGCAGTGGAAGTTCTATTTGTGGTTGAGTTGGTTCATGATGTTGTTATAGCACAACTAGATCAACCTTTGATGAATAGAATCTCCACTGTGACAATATTTTTTTTTGGCTCATCTACGTGAGCATAATCATTTAACACTCTTGAAAGGAGTTTACTATGACTACAATACATGGACCATTTACAGTTGATGACATTGATATGGCATACGACTATCTAGATCACAATCATCCAGATGGTTATATGTTCTATGGTGAAGTAGGTGATGCTAGCTTGTTAAAAGAAGCTAGAGTAATCATAGACACTCAGTATATTCCAGATTCTACTACTGAATCACAACTACTCTATGATGAGAGTGATCCAACAAGTGAAGTATCTTGGAGTCATGATGAGAATGGTTATTGTTAATTCAAACTCTTGAAAGGAGTACACTATGTTACATTATAATAACGATAGGATTCAACATTCAGATCTATGGATTAAAGATAATTATGATCAACTAGTATCTGAGTATGAAAAAGAAGCTCAAATGCACAATCCTAAAGGAGCTTTTCTAGGTTACGCTGACGAGTATATGGAGTATATGGAAATACAACAATATTTGGTTTGGAGTAATTTATTCCCTGAAAAGGCAAAAGAGGCAAAATATCAGGGAGACATGCCTCCTCATTCATTTCCAATATCTAGTAATCCACGTATTGATGATTGTTGGTAAAAATGGTTATTGTTAATTCAAACTCTAGAAAGGAGTATACTATGCTTACTAAAAAAGTTTATGAAGATGAAGACTGGTCTGATGGTAGTGAACTATATTGTCAATTCGAAGATCAAAGGCAACTTGAATTAGAAGCCTATTATGATAAAATCGAAGAGGGCTATCATGAGCACTGTGAGAATGTAGGGTTCACTTTAGAAACTACAATGTAAATAATTTAATTCGAAACAGCTGTAGTGGCTGTCTGTTACCTTAAGCAAGTAGCACTGATGATGATAGCTTATGCTCGTGAAAGGAGTAAATTATGTTTGATCGTGATGAATACACTGGAATGTTCATAGGCTTCGTCTGTGTTGTTTCATTCATAGGAATCTGTTGGATAACTTTTCCTATGGCCTCTGAGAAGGATAAGTCTGGCATGTATGGTGCTGATGTCCTTACACTTCCACATTACAACTTCGAAATTGACGGTGTTGTATACAATTGTAACGAAAGGTGATACAATGGCTAGTAAAGAACAAGCTATTTTAGCTACTCTAAAGAAGTATCCAACAATGTCTAAGACTCAAGCTTCATTCTACGTTGAAGAGGTCTTGGGATACTTTAATAGAAAATAATCTATCCTAGATTATGATCGCGTCGCGATCCTATGGTTGTGGACATTCGAATCCACTATAAACTTTAATCTGTACAGAAAGAAAAGGAATTTTAAAATGACAGATATGATAACAGAACCGAGAGACATTTATGTTGAAGGTACAGCACGATTTGATAAGACTATTACACCAGTTACCAACGACTACACAAATGGTAATCCAAGGTGGGAGCTTCAAATATCTACTACTGATCCAGTAGTTGCTCAAAAATGGAAAGATCTATGGTTGCTAACTAAACAGGATAAGAACGATCCTGACCGTACTGTAGTCTCTCTTAGTAGGAATAGTCTAAAGAAAGATGGCTCTCCTAACTCACCAGTAGTTAAGTTCCATGCAGATGCTGTAACTCCATTTACAGAAACTATTGGCTATGACTCAATAGTCGCTGTACAAC
>Ga0209709_10002069_pt1 | contig 17880 bp, 15 predicted proteins | sample ArcticOcean_MG_C_2_FD_187435 | JGI IMG/M metagenome (GOLD analysis project Ga0209709, IMG submission 187435) | Marine microbial communities from western Arctic Ocean - ArcticOcean_MG_CB4_136 (SPAdes) (version 2) | ecosystem: Environmental > Aquatic > Marine > Oceanic | place: Arctic Ocean... | reverse complement strand
TTATTCTTTTTGTCATTTGATAGTTGGGGTTATAAACTTACTCATTATTTTGTCAATCAACCTTTTTTGGCTAAACTAGCAAATACACTGGATAAAATACGTGTTTCTTTCTCGGATAGCTCCATTTTAGAGAAAATAATTCTTAAGTTTTCAAGCATAATAGGTCTCTTCTCTAAAGGTTTAAAAAAGTGTTTTTCCTCTAATTTTTTGATACATAAATTGGTCATAGCCTGCACATCTTTCTTGCTGGCTAAAGTAACTTTTTTTGATTTTGAATATTTTGTTCCCTTTAGATTAATGATACTTGCTACTGTGTGAGCAATAATAATGACACTGTGAGATAAATTTAAAGATTTAAAATCAGGGTTAGTTGGTATTTGCATAGTATAATTAGCATAACTAATTTCATTATTAGATAGGCCAGACGCTTCAGAACCAAATAAAAAAGCTATCTTTTTATTAAAATCAATTTTTTTTAAATCTTCAAGATTAATGTGTTTAATGTTTTTGTTTCTAAATCTTGCAGATGTTGCAATAATATAGTCTACCTTTTTTACAGCAGATTCTAAAGTTTCATACACTTTAGCATTAATAATTAGATCTTTTGCACCAACGGAAGTCGCTAAAATTTTATCATTTGGGAAAATTGGTTTTGGATTAACAATGACTAGTTTTTTAAAGTTAAAGTTTTTTATAGCCCTAGCGCATGCACCTATATTTTCAGATAATTGAGGTTGATGTAAAATAAATGAAATATTATTAAATGTCATTAAAGACTTGCTGGGGCATTATCTTTAAATAATTTGTAATCCAAACTATCTACTAATGCTTTAAATGAAGCATCAATTATATTTGCAGATACTCCAATGGTAAACCAGTTCTTACCCTTTGCGTCTGTACTCTCTATTGAAACTCTAGTAATAGCTTCTGTACCCGTGTTTAAAATTCTAACTTTATAATCCACTAATTTTAAATCCTTTAAATATTTTGAGTATTTGTTCAATCGATCTACATTTTGTCTAATAGCATTATCTAATGCATTTACCGGGCCGTTACCCTCACCAGTACACATAATTTTTTCACCATCTACTTCAAGTTGTGCTTTTGCAGAAGAAACAATTACTCCTGATGAATCTTTTTTAACCGAAACATCATACTCTTTAATCAGTATATATCTTGGTATTTTACTAATAATTCTTCTAGCTAATAATTCAAAAGATGCATCAGCACCGTCATAACTATAGCCAATAAATTCTCTATCTTTTACTTCATCTAAAAGTTTTTTAATTTTAGGATCATTTTCTTCTATTTCAATACCTATAGTTTTTAATCTAGAAATTATATTAGATTTCCCTGATTGATCTGACACTACAATGTTTCGAGAATTTCCAACTTCTTCTGGATTAATATGCTCGTATGTTTTTGGATCTTTTTGAACGGCTGACACGTGTAATCCTCCTTTATGGGAAAAAGCAGCTGCACCAACATAGGGTAGATGCATATTAGGTTTTCTATTTAATATTTCATCTAACAATCTAGAACACTGAGTTAAATTTTTAATGTTGTCAGGTTTAATTTTTAATTGAAATTTAGAAGAAAAATCATCTTTTAAAAAAAAAGTTGGAATTAATGACATTAAATTAGCATTCCCACATCTTTCACCCAAACCATTAATAGTTCCTTGCACTTGCCTAACACCAGCCCATACTGCAGCTAAAGAGTTAGCAACCGCATTACCAGTATCGTTGTGCGCATGAATGCCTAAGTTTTTTCCAGGTATAACTTTAGAAACTTCTATAACTATTTTTGTTATTTCGTGAGGTAAAGTACCCCCATTGGTATCACATAAAACTACCCATCTTGCTCCTTGATCGAATGCTGTTTTAAGACAAGATAAAGCGTAACTTGGATTAGCTTTGTATCCATCAAAAAAATGTTCTGCATCAAACATGAACTCTTTATTTTCTTTAACAAAATGTTTGGCAGTTTCTCTTATATTTTCTAAATTTTCCTCATTAGAAATACCAAGAGCTATATCAACATGAAAATCCCAAGTCTTGCCCACAACGCACACTGCTGGTGTATTTGAGTTTAAAAGTGCGGATAAACCAGGGTCATTATCAGCACTTCGGCCAGTTTTTTTTGTCATGCCAAAAGATGTTAATTTTGCATTAGTATATTTGTGTTTTTTTTGAAAAAACTCAGTATCAGTAGGATTTGCTCCAGGCCATCCACCTTCTATATAATCAACACCTAAATTATCTAAAGCTGAGGCAATTTTTATTTTATCATCTACAGAGAAATCGACACCTTGAGTCTGTGCTCCATCTCTAAGTGTCGTATCAAAAATATATAATTGCTCTTTATTCATGTAATGTAATTAAGTTTATCACTAAAGTAAAAAAAATCACAATAATTTTGCAATCGATTAGTATTAATGATTAAATTTTATTCTATAATAAGGTGTCAAGCTGCCACCAAATCCTAATTTCCAGAAACCTCTTTTTGGGCTGTTAACACCTTCTAAATCTATTTTAGTAACACCTAGTTTTCTTAATGAAAAAAAACTGTTAATCAAATTATAAGTTGTTGAAAAATCTTGATTAGATTTCTCAAGTCTTCCACCATTTAAATAAATAGCTTTATCACCTATAACTGAAAAAATTGAAAATGCTAAATTAGTTTTGTCTTTAGAGGTAATATACATTTGGAGCAAACCTAGTTTGTGATAATAATCATATATATCAAAAATTTCTTCTATATCGGGAAAGTCAAAACTTTGTTTGATAATTTTTTTTGCAAAATTGGCATCAAATGAATTTTTAAAAGAATAATTTTTTGTGTTAGCAGATTTTAATTGTTGTTTAATGCTTCTTGATAAATTTGAGTAGAATAAGGACTTTTCTAAATTGTTATAATCCATATGAAAGTTTTCAATATTTATCAAACTGGTGTACCTAATTTCATCAATTTGAAATATGATCTTGTTTTTATCATAATTTACCCAATGAAATGGCCTCATATCATCAGTACTCAGATCAAAAGTTACCTCACCCTTATTAAAATTTTCATTCAAAAAATTTGCATATTTTTCAATGATTAGAAATTTTTTATAGGTTAGACCTGATTTTGTTATTTTGTCAATTTGTTTAAAATTTAAAGGTGAGTATATTGTGTGTCCATCATTAACCATATTATTATCTATAAAGAGGTGAAAAGAACCAAAAATTTCATCATTTTTTTTTATAAAAAATTTTTTTTTAGTTTTCGTGTAATTATTAATAACTCTCGATAAAGAATAAAAACTTTTATTTTCTGATTTAAAAATAAACTGATCCCATAAATCATCATCTTTGACTTCTTCTATTGTTAATAAATTATTCATTTTATAAAAGTTTATTTTTTAATAAAATTTTATAGATTTTTAAAACTTTTAAAGGTCGCAACTTAATCAGTTGAGATATACTCTCTATATCATTTTTACCATCAGCATATTGTAAAAAATTTAAAAAATCTCTAGCAGTAATTATTTTTTTTATATTAACACCTGATATATTTTCATACAAATTTCTTTTACCAAGTTGTGGTTCACATAAAACTTTATACTTCGGTATTATTTTTTTTAGTAAAATCTCAATAGATTTTTTTGCAACCTTATAACCTCCTGTTATACCTTGCTCTGAAACTATATCAAAATTATCAAGGGATGTGTGATATTCCGGATATCTTCCATGCTTGGTTCTACATATAGATGCGATTGGCAAATCTATGCCTGGTGAATTGTATTGTCTTTCATCAGAACCTCTTTCTAAAAAAGAATACTTACGATATTTAATCTTTAATCTTTTGTACGCTTCTAGTAATGCTCTATCTGAAGGTGTGTTTTCATTTTTACTGAGTATACATGAGTGTTGTCTGTCATCACCCACACAGCTCAAATTATATCCACCAATAACATTAGTTTTTAAATGATCCAAATTTTTACTCAAATAAGTAATTGACCCTATGGTTTCAGGTATAAATATAAATCGTAGGGTTTTTTCTAATTTTTTTATCTTCCTAAAATAATTTATTAAACACATTGTAACTATAGGTCCGGATAACTCATTATTAGCCATTGAGGGATGACACACATAGGTAGAAATTAAAATTTCTTGTTTTGTTTTACCTTTAAGTATTACCTCTCCATAATTTAAATTGCCATTTGAATTAAACTCAGATTTTATAACAACTCTAAACAAATCTGAATCTTTATACTTCTTCATTAATTTTGATTTTTCATTATAACTTAAGCAAAAACCCCAATATTTTGTATAGTATGCTGTTATATAGGGTATTGCATTGGGCAGATCTTTTCGAACATGTATTCGTTTAAATAATTCATTTTTTTTAATACTTTTATTTATTGGATCTGAATACCCAACTAAATGTAAATTATTTATTTTAAAATCAATTATTTTTATATTATTTTTATCTACAACGTAGGCATCATGAATGTTCCATTCTTTTGGTATTCTCCAATCAAACACTCTTGACTTAGATTTTATTTTTTTTATTTTTAATTCAGGAATCTCTTCTTTAATCAAACTAAGTGTTTTTCTAATACCTTTTCCAGTTATGCTTCGGCAAATAGGGTAAAGTATATCTTTCCCTAATTTATAATATGCTTTGATTGTTTTTTTTTCTAAGTTCATTTAAGTTTCCAAAATGTTTTACCATCTTTATCTTCTATTAAAATACCTTTATCTAAAAGTTCATTTCTAATTATATCAGCCTCCTTATAATTTTTATCTTCTCTTGCTTTGTTTCTTAACTCTATCTTGCTTAAAATATCTACTTCGGCAATTAATAATTTTTTCTTTTTAAAATTTGACCATTCTTCTTTAGTATTTTTTAATATCCCAATAAAATTACAAGCTAAAACAAATAGACTTTTATCATCAGCACTTCCTTTCAGGGCTTTATTATAAAGCTCATGTAGTTTCGCTATATAACCTGGTGTGTTTAGATCATCAAATAATGGTGACAAAATATCATCGTTAAGTAAAATTGTTTGATTAACTTTTGAATGGACTTCATACCATTTATCAATAGTATTTTTACAATCATTTAAAAGTTTTTTATTCCAGTCTAAAGGCTGTTTGTAATGAGCGCTCATAAGAGCAAGTTTTAAAACTTGACCATCAATACTTTCTTTAAAATCTTTAATTTTTAATATGTTGCCTTGTGATTTTGCCATTTTTTCATTTGACATGGTAATAAAAGCATTATGTATCCAATAATTAGCAAAACTTTTAGTATTATTTGCACATCTTGATTGGGCAATTTCATTTTCATGGTGTGGAAAAAGTAAATCAATACCTCCACCATGTATATCAAATACATCTCCAAGGTATTTTTTTGACATAGCTGAGCATTCCAAATGCCATCCAGGTCTACCTTTGCCCCAAGGTGAATTCCAAAATGGCTCATCATTAAATGAGGGTTTCCATAAAACAAAATCTTCTGCATTTTTTTTATTTTTTGAAACTTCTATTCTTGATCCGGCTATTAGATCTTCTAATTTTTTATTTGATAATTTACCATAATCTTCAAATTTATTTACTTCAAAATAAACATGCTTATTTTTTTCATAAGCGAAACCTTTTTTTATTAAGGATGAAATCATCTCAATCATTAAATCAATATGATCTGTTGCCTTTGGCTGTTGACTTGGTTCATCTAAATTTAAATAATTGCAATCATCATTAAAGTCTTTAATTATTTTATTGGTCAATTCAGATATTGAAATTTTTTTTTCATTTGATGTTTTTATTATTTTATCATCTACATCTGTAATGTTTCTGACATAATTAATTGTATTATTTCCATATTTTAATTTTAAAACTTTAAATAAAATATCAAAAATTACTAATGGTCTTGCATTTCCAATGTGTGGATTATCATAAACTGTTGGCCCACAAACATACATTCCAATTTTTTCTTTATTTAATGGAATAAATTTTTCTTTTTTGTTGTTTAAATTATTTGTTAAATAAATTTCCATTTTCATTATTATAGAATTATACCTTAATTATAGATTTGTGAATCTCTAAGATTAGTTGGGAATCTTACAAACTGGAATTGGTTCCATTTTATGTAAGTTCGTTTTTCTAATTTTTTCGTATTTTTCTCTATTTGTTGAATTAATATTATTCATTGCTTCCTCTAACTCTTCATATTTAAGGCCTAATTGACCCTCATCAGTTCTTCCGTCATCCCACAAACCATCTGTTGGGTCAGCTTCAATTATCTCTTTTAATATATTAAGCTCTTTACCCATTTCCCAAACTTCAGTTTTGTTACAATCTGCAATTGGAGAAATATCAACTCCTCCATCGCCATACTTCGTATAAAACCCTACGCCAAAATCTTCAACTTTATTTCCAGTTCCAACTACAATACCTTTGGTTGCTGCAGCTACCTGATAAAGCGTTGTCATTCTAAGTCTCGCTCTTGAATTTGCCATACCATGCACACTATTAAATTTGGACAGGTTGTTTTCAAATGTCTCAAATAATTTGTCTAAATTTAGCGTATGCGCCTCAACATTTTTAAAATTTTTAACAAGCCATTCTTGGTGTTTAAGACTTAAATCATATTCTGATGGTTTTTGTTTAATTGGCATTGATAAAACAATTGTTTTTATCCCTGTCATTGCACTTAATGTACTTGATACTGAAGAATCTATTCCACCCGATACGCCTATTACTAAAGATTGCGCCTTACTGGGCATTAGTTCTATGTAATTTTTAATCCAATTACTTATAAACTGGGCTTTTTCTAATGGTTTCATTTATTAAAATTTAAACGAAATTGTATTTAATACAATCTTTTAAGAGGCAGCTTTAATATTTTTTTTTTTAGAATATGCGGCATTTTTTTTAATTTCATCAGAAATTAAGAAAGCTAATTCTAATGCTTGATTGGCATTAAGTCTAGGATCGCAATGTGTATGATATCTGTGAGATAAATCTTGATCAGATATTTTTTGTGCGCCACCCGTACACTCAGTAACATCTTGACCTGTCATTTCAATATGCAAACCACCTGCGTAGGTTCCTTCACTTTGATGACATTCAAAAACATTTTTTACTTCTTTAACCACACTATTAAAGGGACGAGTTTTATACCCAGAAGTAGCTTTTATTGTATTCCCATGCATCGGATCACATGACCAAATAACATTTAAACCTTCTTTTTTTATTGATCTAATTAATTTAGGTAAAAACTTATCTACATTATCGTGACCAAATCTAGAAATTAATGTAATTTTACCCTTTTCATTTTTAGGATTAATTCTGTTACACAAATTAATTAAGTCTTCACTTTTTAATGTAGGTCCACACTTAATTCCTATTGGATTTTCAATTCCTCTACAAAATTCAACGTGTCCTCCATCCAGTTGCCTAGTTCTGTCGCCAATCCAAACAAAATGAGCAGATGTAGCGTGATATTCTCCAGTGGTAGAATCTACTCTTGTCATAGATTGTTCAAACGGAAGTAATAATGCTTCATGTGATGTCCAAAAGTTTACCGTTTTTAACCTTCTATTAAAATCTGAATTAATTCCACAGGCATCCATAAAGGCTAATGCATCAGCAATCTTATCTTCTAATTCTTTAAATTTTTTACCTGCAGGAGTTTTTTTAATAAATCCCAAATTCCATGTATGAACTTTTTTAAGATCAGCAAAACCACCATGTGAAAATGCCCTTATAAGATTGAGGGTTGATGCTGATTGAGAGTATGCTTTAAATAATCGTTTTGGATCAGGTACTCTTGATTTTTCATTAAACTCTATACCATTAATATTATCACCTAAATAACTTGGTAATTCTACACCATTAATGTTTTCAACTGGTGAACTTCTTGGTTTAGAAAATTGCCCAGCTATTCTTCCCAATTTAATAACCGGCAAAGATGCAGAGTAAGTTAACACAAGTGACATTTGAAGAATTAATTTAAATGTATCTCTAATATTATCGGGATGAAATTCTGCAAAACTTTCTGCGCAATCACCTCCTTGTAGCAGAAATGCATTGCCATCAACTACATGAGATAGCTGTTCTTTTAAATGTCTTGTCTCACCTGCAAAAACTAAAGGTGGAAAATCTTTAATTTTATTAAGCACCCCTTCTAATTCTTTTTTATCCGGATATTCCGGAACATGTTTTACAGGATAGTTTCTCCAGCTATTTATTTTCCAATTTTTCATATTCAACCTGAGAGTGTTCTAACAGACTTTATTAATTATTCAACTGTAACTGACTTTGCTAGATTTCTTGGCTTATCAATATCGTAACCCATTTTAAGAGCTGAATGATAAGCTAGTTTTTGCAAAGGTATTGTTAATAAAAATGGTGACAAATCATCATTTATATTTTCAACTTCTATAGTCTGCCAAATATTCTCCGATGCTACTTCATCATTACTTTTGTTGGTAATTAATAAAACTTTTGCTCCTCTAGCTATAACTTCTTGCATATTTGAAATTGTTTTTTGATAATAGCTATCTCTTGGGGCTAATACCACTACTGGCATTCCATCTTCTATTAAAGCTAGAGGGCCATGTTTCATTTCACCGGCTGGATAGCCTTCCGCGTGAACGTAAGCTAATTCTTTTAATTTAAGCGCTCCTTCTAATGCTATGGGATAAGAAAAACCTCTTCCTAAAAACATTGATCCTTTTGCTTCGGTGAATGTACTTGAAATAATTTGAATTTTATTTTCTGTTAATAAGGTTTCCTTAACAAGTTTTGGTAAATTTTTTAAGTCTTTAATTTTATTTATATAAGTTTCTTTATCTAAATCCTTTTTTATAATCGATAACTTTAACACTAAAATATAAAGAACAAGCATTTGTCCTAAAAAAGCTTTAGTTGAAGCTACACCGATTTCTGGTCCACAATGAATTGGTAAAACAAAGTTAGAGTCTCTAGCTATTGAACTTTCAATAACATTAACAATACTACAGGTTTTCATATTGTTCTTATTGCATATATCTAAAGCAGCATATGTGTCAGCAGTTTCACCAGATTGGGAAACAAAAATATATAGATTGTTTTTTTTAAACCTATTTTTTCGATATCTAAATTCCGAAGCAATATCAATTGCAACATCTAAACTTGTTAGTTCTTCAATCCAATATTTCGCCATTAAACAAGAGTGATATGCTGTACCACATCCTATTAAGATTATCGAAGAAATTTCCTTTATATCCCAGGGAAAATTATAAATATTGATATCGTTATTAATATTATCAATATATTCATTAATACAATTTTTCAAAGTTGCTGGCTGCTCCTCAATTTCTTTTGCCATAAAATGCTTAAAATCACCTTTATCAAACTCTTGTTCTTTTGAAGATAATTCTAAAATTTTCTTATTAACCTTAGCTCCTTTCTCATCAAAGAACTCAACTTGATTTTTTTTTAGTATACAAAACTCTCCATCATTTAAATATGAGATTTTATTTGTCATTGATTTTAAGGCATAAGAATCTGATCCTAGATAATTTTCATTAGAGCCGTAACCTACGGCAAGTGGAGAGCCTCTTCTGGCTCCTATAATTAAATCTGGCTCATCTTTAAAAATTATCCCCAGTGCAAAACTTCCATGAAGCTGTTCTAGTATTTTAATAATAGAATCTTTTAAATTATTTTTTTTTAAATATTCGGTAATTAAATGAACAATTACCTCTGTATCAGTTTGAGATTTAAATATATGTCCCTTCCCAACTAAATATTTCTTTAAAATAGTAGAGTTTTCTATAATTCCATTATGAACAATTGAAACATTTTCTGAGGAATGGGGATGCGCATTTATGGTATTTGGAGCTCCATGCGTTGCCCATCTTACGTGCCCTATTCCAACGCAGCCTAACATATTTTTAATTGCTAAATTTTTTTCTAAATTATCTACCCGTCCTTCAGATTTAACTTCATGAATAACACCTTTAGACAATGTGGCTAGCCCCGCTGAATCATATCCTCTATATTCTAATTTTCTAAGTGAATTTATAATTCCTGCTGAAACAGGCTTGTTACTGGTAATACCTATAATTCCACACATATTTATTTATTTTTTCTTTTATAGTTTTGAATCTCAGTTTGTAACGCTCTAGTTAATGTTAAAGAGTTTTTCTTAACATTTTTTGTTATTACAGACCCAGCACCTACAATACTATTTTCCTCAATTGTAACTGGGGCTACCAAAGATGAATTAGATCCTATAAAAACATTATTTTTAATTTTTGTTTTATTTTTTTTAACACCGTCATAATTACAAGTAATTGTTCCGGCTCCCACGTTGACATCTTTCCCCATATCAGTATCACCTACATAAGATAAATGATTAACTTTAGATTTTTTTCCGATTATACTCTTTTTAACTTCTACAAAGTTCCCAATTTTTGAACCTTCTTTTAAAATTGTACCAGGTCTTAATCTTGCATAGGGTCCAACCTCAACTTTATTTTCAATTTTACAATCTTCTAAATGTGAGAAAGAATTTATCATCACATTGTTTCCTATTTTGACTTTAGAGCCGATTACTACATAAGGATTAATAATTACATTTTTTCCAATTTTAGTATCTTCTGAAAAAAAAACTGTTTCTGGTCCAGTCATTTTTACACCAGATTTTATAAATTTATTCCGTAGCTTTGTTTGAATTTTTTGTGAGTTTAATAGTTTCATCTAGAAAAAACTTTACATTAAGTATATAGGTATCTTAATTCACAATTTATTTCTTTAAAATACTTTATTAATGTCTCAAAATTACACAATTATATTTGATTTAGATGGAACGCTGGTTGATACAGCTCCAGATTTGATGGGCGCTCACAATTATGTGATGAAAAAATATGGCTATCCGACAAAATCTACTGCTGATATCAGAAATTTAGTAGGTCAAGGTGCAGGTGCTATGATTGGTAGGTCTATTTGGGGGCAAGCAAAAAAAGAATTTGGAAAAATTGATGATCAAAAAATTAAAGCTGAAATGGTTAAAGATTTTGTTAGTTATTATGGAAAAAATATTATTAACGAAAGCACCCTTATTAACGGTGTGAAAGAGTTTCTAAAGTGGTGCAAAGAAAAAAATATATCTATGGCAGTTTGCACTAACAAGCAAGAGCATCTAGCAATTGATCTATTAAAAAAAATTGCAATATATGATTATTTTGAATATGTAGCTGGCTCAGATACTTTTGATTATTGTAAGCCAGACCCAAGACACATAACCAGTATTATTGAAATTCTAGGGGGTGATATTAAAAAGTCTTTAATGATTGGTGACAGTGAAGCTGATGCCAATGCTGCAAGAGCAGCCTCTATTCCAGTAATCTTATTGGAAAATGGGTATACAGAAAAAAATACTGATCAAATTTACCATAATCATTTAATTAAAGACTTTATTGGTGTTGAAAAAATAGTCTCAGCGTACTTAATAGATTGATTTAATTATTTTTCTTACTATTAATAGGCTCATAATAATTAAGGAGAAAGTGTGATTTCACATAAAGTTAAAGTTTACCCATCAAAAATTCATTTACATAAAAAAAATCAGTTAGCTTGGAAAATTGCTGAGGTAGCATCAGACAATGCAAAATTAGATAGGAGTTCAGTTGAAATGTCTATCAATAGAATAATTGATAATGCGTCTGTAGCTATAGCGTCTTTAAATAGAAAAGCAGTTATTTCTTCGAGAGAGATGGCTTTAAAACACCCAAAAAAAAACGGCGCAAATATCTTTGGAATTGATTCAAAGTTAAAATTTGATTGTGAGTGGGCTGCTTGGACTAACGGAACTGCAGTTAGAGAGCTTGATTTTCATGATACTTTTTTAGCGGCTGACTACAGTCACCCAGGAGATAATATCCCTCCTTTATTGAGTGTTGCTCAACAAACTAAAAAAAGTGGATTGGATTTATTAAGAGGGATTATTACAGCATATGAAGTTCAGGTTAATCTGGTAAAAGGTATATGTTTGCACAAACATAAGATTGATCACATTGCACACTTAGGACCAAGCGTTGCAGCAGGTTTGGGAACAATGTTAAAGCTAAACACTGAAACAATCTATCAAGCAGTTCAACAGGCTCTGCACACAACAATCTCAACTAGGCAATCTAGAAAAGGTGAAATCTCCAGCTGGAAAGCTTACGCTCCTGCTCACGCTGGTAAGCTTGCAATCGAAGCAGTTGATAGAGCAATGCGTGGTGAAGGTGCGCCAAGTCCAATTTATGAAGGAGAAGATAGTGTTATTGCTAGAATATTGGATGGTAAAAAGGCTTTATATAATGTGCCTCTACCAAAGAAAAGTGAATCTAAAAAAGCTATACTAGAAACTTATACAAAAGAATATTCAGCAGAATATCAATCTCAAGCACTGATAGATATTGCTAAGAAACTTAATAAAAAAATTCCAAATTTAAATCAAATTAAAAAGATTAATATCTATACAAGTCATCATACTCATTATGTAATAGGAACTGGTGCAAATGATCCTCAAAAAATGGATCCGAATGCAAGTCGAGAGACATTGGATCATTCTATCATGTATATTTTTGCAGTAGCACTTGAAGATGCTGATTGGCACCATGTTAAGTCGTATACTAAGCAAAGAGCTAATAGAAAAAGTACTATAAAAATTTGGAAATCTATTACTACATTTGAAGATAAAAAATGGTCTAAAAAATATCATGATCCAAATCCAAAAAACAAATCCTTTGGTGCAAAGGTTGTGGTTACTTTGAATAATGGCAAAAAAATTATAGAACAACTAGATAGAGCTGATGCTCACCCATATGGAGCACGTCCTTTTAAAAGAGAAAATTATATAAATAAATTTTTAACCTTAACGGATGGCATTTTAGATAAAAGAGAAAGTGCTCGTTTCTTAAAAGTTGTTCAAAACCTTAAAAATTTAAAAGCTGGTGAATTAAATAAATTAAACATTAAGGTTAAAAGAAGTCAAATAAAGAAAAACACAAAAAAAGGAATTTTTTAGTGCATTTTGTAGATAAAGAGCCCAGCCAAAAAAGAGCTGACTTTGTCAGTAAATTAAAATCAAATAAAATTTTAAGAGTTCCTGGTGCTTATAATCCACTTACAGCGAAACTAATTGAAGAAATTGGTTATGATGCTGTTTATGTTTCGGGTGGAGTTATGGCAAATGATTTAGGTTTTCCAGATATAGGCTTAACTACATTGCAAGATGTTAGCACTAGATCTTATTTAATATCAAGAGTTACAAGTCTACCTACAATTGTTGATATTGATACTGGCTTTAAGTCTTGTGAAGAAACTATTAAAACTTTTGAAGAGTTTGGTGTGTCAGCAGTGCACTTAGAAGATCAAGTAGAGCGAAAAAGATGTGGTCACTTAGATAATAAAGAATTAATTTCAACTGAAGCAATGGTTAAGAAAATCAAAGAATGTGTTGCAGCTAAACAAGATGAGAATTTTAAAATTATAGCAAGATCTGATGCTAAGGGTGTTGAGGGAATAGATAAAATGATTGATAGATGTAAAGCCTACATTGATGCGGGTGCAGAAATTATCTTTCCAGAAGCTTTACAAGATGAAAAGGATTTTGAAAAAGTTAGGAAAGAGCTGTCATGCTATTTGTTAGCTAACATGACTGAATTTGGAAAATCTAAATTATTCAACTATAAAGAGTTAGAAAATTTTGGATATAATATTGTAATTTATCCAGTAACAACACAAAGATTGGCTATGAAAAATGTAGAAGATGGCCTTAGAGACATTTTTGTGAATGGACATCAGAATAATATTATTGATAAAATGCAAACTAGAAAAAGACTTTACGAGTTAGTTGAATATGAAAAATATAACTCGTTAGATGAAAAGATTTATAACTTTAGTACGGAAGGGCACGAATAATGAGTGATGATATAAAAAAGGGCTTACTAGGCATAGTTGTTGATGAAACTGAAATTTCAAAAGTTATGCCTGAAATTAACTCTCTAACTTATAGAGGTTATGCGGCTCAAGATTTATGTGCAAGATGTGATTTTGAAGAGGTTGCATACTTAATTTTGAATAAAGAATTGCCTAATAGTAAACAACTAAAAGCATTTAAGAAAGAATTATCTAAAGAAATAACTTTATCAAAAAATTTAATAAATATTTTAAAACAATTTCCCAAAAAATCTCATCCTATGGATGTTGCAAGAACTGCAGTTAGTGTTATGGGTCTTGAGGATAAAGAGACTAAAGACAATTCTCCAAAAGCAAATTTGAGAAAAGCAATCAGAATTTTTGCAAAAATGCCTACTGCGTTGGCTGCTTTTTATAGACTTAGAAAAGGAAAAAAAATTATAGCGCCGAAGAAAAAATTTAGTTTTGCTGAAAACTTTTTCCATATGTGTTTTGGAAAAGTTCCCAATAAAGAAATTGTTAAAGCTTTTGATGTCTCTTTAATTTTATATGCAGAGCATAGTTTTAACGTATCAACTTTTACCGCTAGAACTATTACAAGTAGTTTATCTGATATTCATGGAGCAATAACAGGTGCTATAGCTAGCTTAAAAGGTCCCTTACATGGCGGTGCAAATGAAGAGGTAATGCATATGATGAAAAAAATTAAGAAACCTGAAAATGCACTTAAATGGATAACTAATGCTCTAAAAAATAAAGATGTTGTTATGGGATTTGGTCATAGAGTTTACAAAAGTGGAGACTCGAGAGTTCCCACTATGAGGGAATACTTTAAAAGAGTTGCAATTATTAAAAAAGACAAAACATTTGAAAAAATATATGACATTGTAGAAAAGGTAATGATCAAGGAAAAAAACATTTATCCAAATGTAGACTACCCTACTGGGCCTACTTACCATTTAATGGGTTTTGATACTGATTTCTTTACACCAATATTTGTAATTTCAAGAATTACAGGTTGGTCAGCACATATTATGGAGCAACATGCTGCAAACAAACTTATTAGACCTTTGGCTAGTTACAAAGGAAGTAAGCACAGAAAAGTTATACAATTAAATCAAAGATAAAAATTAATTTTTTTCTATCTTTGCGAACCGTTCAAAAATAATTTGAGATTTAAGATTATTGTCACTAATAAATTCATCAATAGCTTTTTTAACACCTGGTGCATAACTAAGATTATAATCATCACAAAGGATAGTCCCATTATTATCTAAAACAGCTTTTGAGTAATACAGATCATTCTTAACTGTTTCATACGCATGGCCACCATCTAAAAAAACATAGTCAATTTTAGACATGTCAATTTTTTGTAATAATTTATTTGAGTTTCCTCTAATTAAATGAACATTTCTCTTAAATTTTTTAAGAAGATCAGTTACAGCCTCTATAGAGTATGGGTCTTTTCGAAGAATATATTCAAAATAGATTTTTTTTAATGGATTATTGAACTTTGTATTTGGAATAATTTCAGCTGTATTCTCAATACTTTCTCCAAATAAATCTAACCCTATATATTTAAAATCTGATTTATGGATACTATAAAGAAGTTCACAAACATTTCTTGCTGTAACTCCGTGAAAAACACCTATTTCAAGAAAGTTCTTAGGCTTCTTAGATGCTATTTCATTAAGAAATTGTTCACCTATACTCTCTTGCTTAAGACTAGTTTTTCTAAAGTATTTTTTATACTTCAAAAGATTAACTAAACGCTTCTGTCCAAGTTCCTTGGGTGGATGCCTTAGAGTATTCCGTTGAACGTCCTTCAAAAAAGTTCATGTGTTCAACTGCATTCAACATAGAATCTAGCCAAGTAAGTGGATTTTTATCCACATCATAAATTGGGTCCAATCCTAGTTGTGATAATCTTCTATTGGCAATAAATCTTATGTAAAGTTTTACATCTTGTGCTGTAAGACCTTCCATAGGACCCATTTCAAAAGCTAAATCAATAAATGCATCTTCATGCTCTATAATTGTTCTGCACGCTTTATAAAGTTCTTTTTTTAATTCAAGATTCCAGATTTCTGGATTTTCATGAATGAACTCTTTGAACAATCTGATCATAGAATTACAGTGAAGAGTTTCATCTCTTACAGACCAAGTAACAATCTGACCCATACCTTTCATCTTATTGTGTCTTGGAAAGTTAAGTAAGATTGCAAAACTTGCAAATAATTGTAAGCCTTCAGTAAAAGCACTAAATACCGCTACAGTTAATGCAATATCTTTTTTTGAACTCATATCAAAATTTTGCATGTAGTCGTATTTATCTTTCATTTCTTTATATTTCATGAATGCAGAATATTCTGATTCAGGCATTCCGATAGTATCAAGTAAATGAGAGTATGCAGCAATGTGAACTGTTTCCATTGAAGCAAAAGCAGTCATCATCATCAGCACCTCTGTTGGTTTGAATACAGTTGTGTAATGTCTTAAATAACAATTTTGCACCTCAACATCAGCCTGAGTAAAAAATCTAAATATTTGAGTTAATAAGTTTTTTTCAGATTGTGTTAAATTTTTTTGCCAATCTCTAACATCATCTCCTAGCGGCACTTCTTCTGGTAACCAATGGATTCTCTGTTGAGTTAACCAAGCATCATAACACCATGGATATCTAAATGGTTTATAAACTGGGTTTTCAACTAATAATCCCATTTTTTGTGGTTGAACTATTTCATTTTTTTCTGGTTGAATAATTTTATTATCCATTTTTTCTACTGACATGATAGGCACTCCTCATATTCCGGTTGTTCAGTTTTCTGTGGTTTTGATTTATAAACATTGGCGGTAACATCCGTTGCTTTAGTATCGTTAACATTTTCCGCACGTTGAATTGATTTTGATCTACAATAATAAAGACTCTTTAAGCCTTTTTTCCAAGCATCAAAATGAATTTTGTGCAGTTCTCTTTTATGAATATCTGCTGGTACAAATAAATTAATTGATTGAGCTTGAGATATAAAAGGCGTTCTATCACCACTTAATTCAATAATCCATTTTTGATCGAGTTCAAATGCTGTTTTAAAAACATCTTTTTCTAAATCAGTTAAAAAATTTAAATGTGAGACCGAACCTTCGTTTGTTGTAATACCTGACCATACATCATCTGTGTTTTTTCCATGTTTTTCTAATAAATCAACTAAATATCTATTTCTAACATTAAAAGATCCAGAAAGAGTTTTGTGTGTGTAGCTATTTGCTGCAACTGGCTCTACTCCTGGTGAAGCTCCACCACAGATAATAGAAATGGAAGCTGTTGGTGCAATAGCTGTTTTGTTAGAAAATCTTTCATTATAACCATAATCAGCAGCATCTGGACATGGTCCTCTTTCATCTGCTAAATCTTTAGAGGCTTGATCAACATTTTCTTGGATATGTTTAAATATTTTTTTATTCCAAGCTTTACTCATAACAGATTCAAGCGGAATACTGTGTTGTTGTAAATATGAATGAAAACCCATAACTCCAAGACCAACACTTCTTTCTTTTTCAGCAGAATATTTTGCATCATCGAACTGTTCAGGAGCTCTATCAATAAAATCTGTTAATACGTTATCTAAAAATCTCATAACGTCATTAATCATAACCTTGTCATCTTTCCACTCATCATACTTTTCTAAGTTTAATGATGATAAACAACAAACAGCAGTTCTATCTCTTCCGTTTTTATCTATTCCAGTAGGTAACGTTATCTCACTACAAAGGTTAGAAGTTTTAACAGTTAAGCCTGCTAACTTATGGTGTTGAGGAATTTGTCTGTTAACTGTATCGATATAGATAATATAAGGTTCACCAGTTTCAATTCTTGCAGTTAATAATCTAATCCACAAATTTCTTGCAGAGATAGTTTGTTGTACAGTTCCATCAG
>Ga0209709_10002068_pt1 | contig 17881 bp, 12 predicted proteins | sample ArcticOcean_MG_C_2_FD_187435 | JGI IMG/M metagenome (GOLD analysis project Ga0209709, IMG submission 187435) | Marine microbial communities from western Arctic Ocean - ArcticOcean_MG_CB4_136 (SPAdes) (version 2) | ecosystem: Environmental > Aquatic > Marine > Oceanic | place: Arctic Ocean... | reverse complement strand
AAAGCACAGTCGCAATCCCTGCAGAATACACACACCAACACAACTCCGCCTGTACTCGACTGTCACAATCTTGACATGAATTCATGACAAGGTTGACACGACTTTGACACGAATTCGTGACAGTGGAGATGAGAGCAAACGGTGATCAGAGGACAGTTCTGTTGAGGATGCACTAGCATCTACCTGTGCCGTTTGCCGCCTGCGCTTACGCCGGGGGATATCTCCGAAAAAGGTCCGGACATGGTCCGGAAAAAACGGACCATGTCCGGACTTTTGTTTTTTCGGTCCACCTTTTTCGGACTTTTTCAGGGCACAAGGTGGACCAAAGGTGGACTTTGTGGCACACAAAACAGGCGAGATTGTGTATCTCGAATTGGGCGAGATGCAATCTCCCGGGTGTGAACATTCACACCGGCGCCCGGGTACCCCGGTGTGAATATATATGGCGAGGTCCGTGAACGGTCCGCTTTTTCCGGACCATGTCCGGACAATGGTTTTTTCGGTCCACCTTTTTCGGACTTTTTGGGGGCACAAGGTGGACCAAAGGTGGACTTTGTGGTACACAAAACAGGCGAGATTGTGTAGCTCGAATTGGGCGAGATGCAATCTCCCGGGTGTGAATATATATGGCGAGGTCCGTGAACGGTCCGCATTTTCCGGACCATGTCCGGACTTTTGTTGGCTGTCGCAAGTCGATCGCGTGCAAGCGTTCACAGTGTGATAGCCGATTGTAACCGCCAGTCGGCGCCCTCCGCAAGTGTGACCGTCGGCGCCCGAGACCTTTGGCCCTAAATAACACGGTCATACTCGCTGTCCACAAAAAGCAACAACTCAAGAAGTAACGCATCGCACAAACATGCCACCCATAGCAAAAGCCGGACAGAAGCGCAAGACCGAGTCGTCGGTGCCCGCGGTGCTCCAGCCCTCCGACGACGAGCCCCCCCCCCTCGTCGTCGGAGCAGTCGTCGAGACTCCCGCGCAGATTGCAAAGCGCATGTTCCAGCCGATTGTCTCGCAGGTCTACGTCATGGCCAAGCCTGCCAGCGGAGGCGGCAACAACGCGTCTCTGGAGGGAGTCGTGACGCGCACGCATAAGATTTCCGTGCAGGGCAAGGGCGGCATGGTTCCCAAGTTGCAGGTGACGGTCGCGGTCAGCAAGTTCATCACCGCTGGCTCGAAGGACATCATATCTCCGGGCATTGATGGTGTCGCATTCGGCCTTCCCACCAAGAACTTGGAGCCGTCGCCGGACGAGGTCGCCGCGAACAAGGATGCCAAGGGCGCGATTGTCCTCGACGTTGTCGACGGCAACACCAAGGCCAACTACTTGGGCATGTTCTCTGCCTCTTTCTACGTGGAGGCCCCGGGCGCCGCCGATCCCAAGAAGGGCCCGAGCGTCGAAGCGTGCACAATCGGAACCAAGGTGCTCGTTTCATCTATCTCCTGCGTCTACGGCAAGACGGGCAACACTCTTTTCTGCAACGCCAAGAAGATCACCCCGCTCGTCGATACCGTGTTGCAGGCGGACGCGGCGGCGGCCATCGTTGCGGAGGCGCGCACAAACGGCTTTCAGGTCATGGCCGCCTTCCTCTGGTCGTCGGCAATGAATGGTTTCTTCGGTCTCAACTACCCGGATCTCGCGCACCAGCAGCAGGCGGACGCATGCAAGGCCAAGTGGCAGCAGCTTGTGGAGGGAACCGCTTCCAAAATCGATAGCGTCGCGCTCTCGCTGTCAGGCGACTCCACCATGGAGATGCAGGTCGCCGCTCTCGGCTTGCACGCTTCCCGCATTCGCGGCATCTCGGCCGAGGAGGCCGCCTCCGGGGCACCGATCTTCTACACGGACCTCCATAAGGACTTGTTGACCCCGTACGCCGCGCCTCTCGTCCAGTACGGCGTCTACCCGGGCCAGGAGATCACACAGATGTGCCTGGACCTCTTCGACCCCGAGAAGCGTGACAAGCTTCCCACGTCCTTCCTCGAGGCCAAGGTGATGGAGGTCACCTTCAAGGGCTCTCTCGTGTCGGTGTTCTACCGGCTGTTTTATATTTTCGACAAGACTGCTGCCATTCTCGCCGCGCAGGACGGCGTCAACCCGGTGCTCCACTCCATGCACTCGGCGGCCTGCGTTAAGATGACCAAGAAGTCCACCGGCCAGGAGCTGGTCGGGTCCATCGTGGACTCCAAGATCGAGCTGGGCTTGAAGGAGATCATCCCGTACTGCAACCAGGCCCCTTTCGCTTCGGTCTACCCCCGCGGAGCGGATGACGTGCAGATCGACGGCCACTTTGCGTCAAGCTCCTGCTTCGACTTCCGTGACGGCATCATGAAGGTCGGCATCCAGGTCTCGCAGAAGTGGCTAGATTCTTCCATGCTGTCGGGCCGTGGCGTCTTTATCCACTCCGACATCGAGGGCCAGACCAAGGTCGAAATCTCCGCCTCCGCGGGGCCAGCTCCCGTTATGGGGAAATCGTCGTACCAAGCGCTCTCGGAGGGTTCCTTCGAGTTCGACAGCCTGAAAGTTCCCGCCGGCATGATGCGCAAGTACTTTGTGGTGTACGATAAATGCTCCACCAATGTCGCCAAGGACTCGTCGCTCGCAAGCTCCGTCGACTCTGGAGAGAACCATCTCGGCGAAATCTCCGGAGCGGCGCGCGAGGACGGAGACATAAAGGCATTCCTCCGCGAGGACTGCCTGGTGTACGCTGTCGCCTGCTCGGCCTGAGCCGGTGCCCAAGAAGAAGCGCCAGGGGAGGCGCGCGTGGTGGGGGAGCTTGAATGCTCAAACATCGGATGGAAACGAACACAAGTGTTTTGTAGTGAATTGGTTCTAAAACAATAAGTACTAAAACCGTGGGTCGGCGCCCTGTGGGTCGGCGCCCGGTGGGTCGGCGCCCTGAACCAACACCCATTGTTGTAACGGCAGAACAACGCAACGGGCTATCCGACACGCAAGAATTACAAAAAGAGCAAAAGGTGAGCCACCGCCCCGTCTCGCCTTCCACCACTCACTCCCCTGGGTACCGACCCCCACTGCCTCCTGGGTACCGACCCCCACTGCCTCCTGGGTACCGACCCCACCTCACACTGGGCGCCGACTTGCCTCGCAGGAATGACCACCCACTTCAAGCGCCAGTGCAGCCCCATCTACCACCCCGACCCCGACATCGAGAAGCACATGTACGACATCGCTGCCTTGGAGGACACCAGGTACTTCATCGATCGGAGCTACGAGGTGGTGGCCCCCTTTGGATACGAGCCCGGGATGTGCAAGCGCCAGCGCAAAGGCAAGTTCTTCACCGACGCCGACCTGCCGGCAACCAAGAAGCTCATTGACGACAGGAAGGAGGAGAAGCGTCTCAAGGAGCTCCGCCAGTGCTGGGCCGATGCCGACGAGGCGCAGCGCTGGGCGAACATCCGCGCACACTGGGAGAAGGACAAGGAGAAGCCCAACAAGCCCTGGAACCACAACGACGACTCGGAGGAGGACGAGCCGGGGGTCTTCCATGTGTCCCAGACCAAGAACAACGGCTACGGCACCTACAGCGACTTTGTGGTCGTCGCGCGCAGCGAGGGGGAGGCGCGCGCCACACACCCCAGGGGTGGGGGCGACTCGTTCACATACCGCAAGAACGAGCTGGAGCGCAACGAGGAGTGGAGGGATCTCAACAATCGCGGACCGGCCCCGGCCTGGTTCCTGGGCGACGGCGACTCCTGGTGCCACGGCGCTGTCGTCAAGGTCCATCTGATCTCGCACTACAAGCCGCCGATGGGGGAGAAGCCAGAGTACGGCATCCTCACCGCGTCCTTCCGCGCTGGCTAGGCGTGTGGCGTAGTAGGGGGTGGCCAGTCCGAGCTCTGTCGTTGACAGTGCCTCCCAGGGAAAATGTCATCTAGTTGGACACGAGTAAGGTCTTGTCTTGAATTGATACAACACTTAAGCACAAGCGGCCTGCAGTATCATAATTCAGCTCGTTTCCAAAGCATGCCACCGGCAACGCGATACTTACCCGAAATCACGCTACGGATACCCGATGCGTGAATAGAAGAATTTTTCTCCTAGGCGTGAACCCCGTTTCTAAAGATGCTGTAGAAATCTGGATAATGTCGCTATCGCGGGTTTCTGGCCATTGACAGAGCAGAGCGCAGCATATTCCGTGCGCGCATAGACCCCGTTAGTGCGGTGAATTCGTTGAGCGGAACACTCTCGACATGAATAAGTCCAGCAAGAACTCGACGAACGTCCGGGTCGCTGGCCGGACCGGAGGACTCAACTTGACCTCCCTCGGTGAGCGCTTGTGTGAATTGCCGGAATGCGTTGAGCGTCAGCTCCTCCACATTCCCGGCTGGGAAAAAGATGGTTGCTGTCACCCCACCTTGTTCCTGTATCCTCCGAGCCATCGCATTTCTGCGAATGCAGTCATTGTTACCTGCGCGAGCCTGTACGGAAGCGCGCGTCCTTGAAGCCCTGCATGTAGGACAGCGATCTTCAGCTCGTTTGTACAACTCCTCGTCGCACCGAACACAGATGAAATGCGAACAAGCGAACGACTTGGTCGCGGCCCGGTCTCCTACGGTGAGCATATTCTCGAAACAGATTGCACACTCTCCATGCTGCTCCGGCTCCGGCTGCACGCGGGAATGCGCCTTCTTTCTAATAGCAATTCTTGATGACATGCACAGGTCCAGTACAACCCGAACAACGACGTCTCCCTTCGATGGAAGACGAAACCCGACTTAGCTATCTGTTGATAGCGAACCGCTCTCGTATCGAGGCTGTAAACGCCTATACTGTGCTTTCCTTGGGAGTCCAGGCTTACCTGTCGCATGTAGAAGTCAAACGCTCAAAAAATAAGTAACGAGGCTAACTGTGGTTTGCAGGCCCAAGCTTCCGCTAAAGCCCTAATGGAGAGGGCACGCTCACCGTGTTGGGGAGAAAGCGAGCCCAGCCCAGCCCCGTGCCGGTCGGTGCCCGGGTCTGAGGTACGCCGGCGCCCACCCATCCAAGTCGACCTTTAGCTCAAATACTTCCGGGCACATCAGGTGATACAAAAATAAGCAAAAACCCACCGCACGCCCAGGGTGCACACACAGTGCCTTGAATCCAGGGACATGTCAGACGAGGATGAGATCGCGTTACAGCTTGACGGAGGCAATTCTGACAACGAGTCCGTGCGCGGCGCACAGATGAGCGACTGCGAAGAGGAATATAAGCTGGTGGGTGAGGCCCCGTCTCCACAATCTTCCAAAGCAGCTGAGGAGGACGAGGAAGAGATGGATTACGCCGACGAGGAGGAAGAGGACGCCCAGGAGGAGGAGATGGACGGCGGCGAGGAAGATGCAAAGGAGGAGGGTGAGGATGAGCCTGTTCAAGATAATGAGCCTGTTCAAGATAATGAGCCGGATGAGCGCCGTGCCCATGCATTCGTGAACCGGGTTCCGTACTACGTGCCCTTGTCGGACGGCAGCACGTGCGGCAGGGTCAGGGACCACAACAAAGTAGTCATAGTCGAGGACGGCAACGTGCTTGCGTGCCTCCAGCACGCAAAGAACTGGCCCTCGGTGGAGAACATCCATCCCATGGCAATTGTTGTCGTCAAGGGGCGCTACAACGAGGATCAGGAACTCAGCTGCAACAAGGACGTTGGGCCGTTCGGGTGGTACGCGCGCGTTGTCATCAGAGGCAACGAAGACGGACCGGACCGGAAGCTGCTTCGCCTCATTCCCAAGTCGGTGGTGCAGGAGTTTGTGAAGCACGTCGCTCGCATGGACCACATGCGCACCTCTTCGCTGATCACTCGCTACCAGCCCGACCACGAGAACGCCAAGGCCTTCCCAGTCCAGGTCAACGGCTGGCAGAAGATCGATGGCATCAAGACCGAGGCCATTCCGCAGCCTCGCGCGTCCAAGAAGAAGGAAGAAGCGGCTGCAGTGGAGATTGCCGACGAGGAGGTCGACAAGAAGTCGAAGACCCCGCAGGGCTCGTCATCGTCCAAGCCAGTATCCGCCAAGGCGGGGGGAAAGAAGCTTGTTCCGGTCAAGAAGGAGCCGGAGGCCAAGAAGGAGCCGGAGGCCAAGAAGGAGCCGGAGGCCAAGAAGGAGCCGGATGTCAAGCCCAAGCCCGAGAAGGAGACCAAGCCTAATCCAGAGGTCAAGAAGGCTGCGCCGGTTTCCAAGAAGGGCAGCGTGCTCTTTTTCGCCAAGCCCAAGACCGAGGCCCCAGCACCGGTGCAGGCACCGGTGCCGGTGGAGCAAGCAGCGGTGGTGGGCCCATCTGATTCGAAGCGTAGCGCTTCCGAGGCCGGCATCGTCGATGTCGATCAGAGCAATTTTATCAAACGCACCCGCCTGGTGGAGGTGTCCTCCCGCGACGACACGGTCACCTTCTGGAAGGGCAACACGCTCTTTGTGGTCGAGCACTAGGCGCATGAATGCGCGGGAGAGGGGCGGGAGAGGGGCGGGAGAGGGGCGGGAGCGGGGCGGGTGGGACATAACTTGAGTGCACTGTCCGATTAGTAGAGCGCGCGCTGTAAGTGACATCATAGCAATGGAGCGCATCCAGCCAGTGCAGTATGTTCCTGTGGATTTTACTAAACTTGGTCGAGTTACAATTGGAGGTGCAGATTCGGAGCCCAAGCCAGAAAGAGCAACTCCGGGGTGGCCCGCAGCGTCCGTATTGTTTACGGCAGCCATGTTGGCGTACACACTTGTCGGCGTGTTCTGCGTTCTTACGCCCCCGAGCGCCAGCGAGGTTGCTGGAGGAAAGGGCATCCCCCCTTCTTCGCAATGCCTTCGGGTTACCAGGCATGCGGACTATACGACAGTGGACATTTCCGTTGGCACTCCAGCAACACACGTTTCACTTCTTCTACGTCTTGACAAAGTTCTAGAAGAAAATTCAACCACTCCGGGGATTCGACTTTTCTCCCAAGGAACCGCGGAGAGCCGCACGGTAAGCTGCAACCTGCAAGGAGAGTGCCAGGACAATGTGATGATTTCAGAGGGACCCAATGGCCGCTTTGGCACATATGTTGCGCGATTCGGATACCGACACAACGCTGTGGAAGCGTCCATGTACACGACCGCCTACTACCTAACAGACGTAAAGGGCGAGATGTTCCTCCGTCGGGGGTATGCGTACTGGCTCACCGCAACCCATCTATGCTATTCTGAAGCACCCAGCACTCAGGCATCATTTGGAATGGTGGAGGCGAGTGTCAACTCCCAGGGATACTTGGTTGCAGAAACAGACGCTCTTCTGGCGAGTGATGACACCAGGACAGCCCCTGCAGCCAGTTCAGAGTACACCGACTTGTGTCTAAACGCCAACTCGTCTTCGGTGGTCACTCTGTTTCCAGTGGGGGCAGCAAGAGAGGCGTCCTGGCTGAGTATTGTGGACAATGAGCTGTACAACAGCAAACCAGAGTCCGTGGATGATAGAAGAGCCATCTCGGAGATAGGAACTACGTGCGCAGAGAGCATCTCGTTCCTTGCAAGATCCCTGACGCTTTACAAGCTGGACTGCATACCATACTCCGCCTGCAGTTCATTTCCAAATGTGCCCTTCCGACGCGTTGCACGCACGTCGATGTACATCAACATTGATTCTTCGGGGAGGATTGGCATCTGGACAGAGAGTGTAAAGACACTGGAGTGGCTGCCTAAGTTGTCAAACTCGAACACCGCCTTCCTTCTGAGTCTTGCAAAACTAACGTTGATCACGTTGGCGGCGGCTGTTGTGTACGTGAGATCTAAACGCTTCACTGCAAGTTCTTCCTGGCTGTTCAAGCATTGCATCGACACTGCAACTAAGTGTGGGCAGGCTTCGGATGGAGAGTCATTCTCTGTGTTTGAAGACGCGTCCATCGGGTTGCTGGCGTTTGTGGCGAGGCTTTCCATCACAGTCTACCGAATGAATTACGCACTCTTGGACGACGGCCAGTCTAGAGTCTGTTACACTGAAGTGGCCGTGTGCTTCCTTTCAGCGATACATTGGGGCATGAGGTACATTGGGCTTGAGCGCGGGAGCGACGAGACGCCTGTCAGCAAACTTGGAGGAGCCACAGCCATCATGGATTCCTCTGCCGCCGTGATGATGTCCTTCTCCGAGTCGCCTACTCTGGTAGTTTCGGTCGGTCGCTTTGATCCCACGGCAAGGCTTCTTGTTGCGCTTCTGTTGTCCACCATTGTCGTGAGCAGGTGCGCCTTCTCAGCCTCCTGTTGTGGAGTGCTGTGGGAGAGTGAAACGTGCCGGGACAGACAGGGATACGCTGGTGTCCTTCTTTTCGCCGGAATATCATGGATCTTACAGAGTTGCGCTCTCGCGGTGCTGATCTCGGACCTGTTTGTCGCACCATCCGCCTACTCCATGAGCCGAAATATACCAGGGGACCATCTTCCTGCGCGACTTCTGTTGTTTTTGGCACTCACATGTGTGGGACTCCCGAGACTGATGCGCACACTCCGTCACATAATCAGTCATCGCAAGGACCACGTGGACTAACTAAGAGTGTCAGAAGTGTAGCATCTTTTTAGACCGCTTGTACGGCACCGCTTCCCCCTCCCGGGGCGACGAGGGCTCCACGCCCGCCTCGTTTTTCAAAACAATCTGGAGAAGCTCTGCCGCCTCCTCTTTGTCCAGCGGCAACCCGCACGTGCCATCGGGCTGGAGGACAGCATACTGTTGCTGAAGAAGCATGTCAGCTCTCTCACTTGCGCTTCTTTTGATTCCGTTCGACCAAGGGTCGAACAATCTGCTTTCGGGGCCCATAGGCACCGGGAGCACAGCGAGCGCAGTGCTCCGAGGGATTCATCCTTTTAAGTGCCTCCGTGGCGCACGCGTAGCAGCGCCGGCGGTTGCACAAAGCACACTCCCCCGCGCGGGAGCACAGAAGCACACCCTGGAGAACACCGACGCTCTTGTCGCAGTCCGCGCACTTGTTATTGCACCCGTCTCCAACGAGGTACGTCTTGATCCCAAACTGATGAACGACGAAAGCGCCGTGGATCATTGCGGCTGAGATAGCACTGGCACCGCTCTCCATCGCCTCCTGGTTTAGCTTGTTGTCGAGAAGATCGTCTTCGTCGTCACTGCTGCTGCTTGATTCCTCTGTTGGTATGCATTCACATGCGACCCCCTTGTTGCACTTGTCACACTTTACCTTGGAAGCGACGTTTACGTTGGGCTTGCTGAGTGTGATGTGCCCGTACTTTCCGGAGCGCAGCCACGTCTCAACCGAGTCGTGGGCGCGAAAGAGGGTACTCCTCAGGTCGGCCTTGGGAGCAAGGTACAGTCGATTGATGGGCACTTCCGCAGGAGGCTGTGCAAGTTCCCGTTTGGCCAGAAACGCATACTTGGCAGCAGACACCGGATCGTCTACCAGTTCGGCGCGTCCAAACCTGGTCTGGAGGTAGTCGACATCGGAAGGACAGCCTTCCTCCGACGGCTCGCTCATGAGCTTACACGCAACCCTCTGCCCTACGCGCTGCCAGAAAGCCATGGTATCCTCGAGGTATCCACCCATTCCGTCCATGGTCTTCTCCTGCTTGACTCGAGCTTTCGCATTGTCGTATCCGGAGGATATGGCACAGTCGATCGCGCGGAAGCCGTTGGTCATAACCTTGTTCCACCTGGTCTCAAAGAGCGCTCGCACCTCCTTGCACGCGTAGCGGTCTGAATCCGTAGACGACGGCAGTTTGTAGCGCTCCGGGAAGCATGCTATCTGGACAGCCATGACTATGATGAGCGGCGTTCCGATTGGGGAGTGCATCATGTCAGGAAGCACTCCGTCTAAGAATGCGTTGCACATCATCCCTATGACTCCTTCTGCTCCAAGAAGCTCCATGATCGTGAGAGACGACGACAACATTATTCCAGCCTTTGTCTCACCCAGACCCTGAGTCAGCTTCTTGATCTTGGCATGCATTCTGCGCTGGTGGGCAGAGTCGGTGACTCCCATGGAAGGACGGGTGAGCGGATCGGGGATGTTTACGCCGGCCATGTGTCCCGCGAGAACGACATACGAATCTCCCGGGCAGACCGAGATCGTTACCTCTCCGTGTTTGCGTCCTCGGGAAACAGCATTGGTGACGGTCAGCGTGGACGGTCTTACAGAGTGGAATCCGTCCAGGTCGATGTCGGCGTGTGCCTTGCTCTTGTCGCGATGGGGGTCGTGCATGTTGAACAGAGATGGAAGAAGAAGCTGTATTCCACGGCATCCAATGGTCCTCGCACTCGATAGTGGCAGTGCCCGGCCATCTGTGGCAATCGTGGTCTGGGGTAGGAACGCCACCGCGAACGACACGACCGGCACGAGTCCTGGTGCGGTTCGCCTGATACCAATCATGCGCGATTCCGCGTCCTTCGGGGGGACCCCGGCCACGCCTCGGGGGCACACCCGAACTTGGATGTACTCCCCAGTTTCCATACGAAAGACCCTTCCCCAGTATCCATCGGATGGGTCTGTAAGGGCTGCCTGGCCGCTTATGACCACCCCCACGCATCCTGAGCTGCAAAGTGGCTGCAAGAGCTGCTTGTCTAGTTCCTCCACGGAGCACATACATGCATCCGGAAAGTCGTCGAGTGTGTCGTATAGCTCGTCGGTGCCCGGCTTTTGCCACACCCACCGCGGACTGGGCTGTCCGCTGGACATGTTTTTACTCTTATTGTGACGATCACAAATGTGTCGTACTCTTTTATGGTCTTTGATACGCACACGGACAGGGCGTCGACTATAGCGATCTACAGTGTACTGGACCCCTACTTGTCCTCAGAGGCCTTTTGTGACTTTGCCTTGGGCTCGGCTGGCTTGAGTGCACCCCCCATCTTGATCTTGTCGCCCGCAAACACCGACACGTTCTTGAAGAGCTTGCCGAGCTCGTCGTCTCCCCTCACTGCAAGAACAATGTCCTCGGGCGTGATGCGCTTGCGCCCCGGCTTTGCGGCAAGCGTGTGGTTGCCGGCTATCTCCATCACCTCCGCAACAACGTACTCCAAGACGGCGGTCAGGTAGATGGGGGCGCTTCCGCCGATCCTAGGCAAGCCCGACGACTTCTTCATGGCGCGGTTCACGCGCGCCGCCGGAAGGCTAAGACCAGCCCTGTGCGACTTGCTCTTCACCGGCTTTCCGCTCTTGCTTTTAGCCATGGTGCTACAGATGAGCCGCTCTTATACCTCTGGAGGGGTCGACACTGGACACGGCTTAGCGAGGTCTGACTGTGACAACTGTGACAACTGTGACAACTGTGACAACTGTGACAACTGTGGGTGTCGGTGTAGGGCGCCGACTACATGAAGGCCGCCGCCGCCCACGCCGCAATCCCGGAAGCTCCCACCACAAAGGAGGGAACAACATCCACGATCGCCAAAGAAGGGGCGTTGTTTCCCAGGAACCCAAGCACGACAGCGTACACCAGAACGTCAAGAGGAGCAGCGAGCAGCCACGCGCACACTCTAAGGTAGGAGTCCAACAGCTGGACCTCGCAGCGACAGACATACAACGGCATCCATGCAAAGAACGGGACGAAGTGGCACAAGACGTAGGCAATCATGGTTCGTGATCCCGACCCATCTCTCATGGAGTCCTTGTCCTCGGGCAAGGAGCCGTTGGAGCCGGCGAGCAAGAGAGCAGACGCAACGTAAAGGGCGAAGGAAAGCGATGTTCCCAGCGTAGTGACCACTGCCAGTGTGCTGTTCAGAATGGACGATTGGTTCAGTGTGTACCCACGCTCTATCAAGAGCTTGAGCAGCCCTATTCCAAAGTGGATCGTCATGAGAACGAGCGAAATCACAAGGGAACAATGTGTTAGGTGCACAAAGACGCGGTCGGTGCCGTAGATCTCCCATAGCCGCAATTCTTCATAGCCCATCGCGACAATGTAGATGGCAGACCCGAGGAGCGTGTCCACGAAGGACGACAGGAAGACTCCTATGACTGCCGCCATCGCCACAGCGTCGGTGTGCCACATTTCTCCCTCGCTCGAGGAGCTTCCCCAGATTCCACCAATCGCTGCTACAAGGAAAACCAGCCCGACCCACACACCCTGCTTCTCCCAGAGCCTCTCGGCGCGAGACGGTGCCACGTTGTACAATCGTTTCTCCACCGCAAAGCCGAAGACCATGGCCGCAAGGGAGCCGATCCATAGGCTTGACGTTGAGCCGTTTGTGATTGCAAAGCGTCGAGCCCTGTACGCCTCAACGCAAAGGTCCTTGGTACCCGAGCAAGCACTCGGTCCGTACAGGACCGGGAGAAAATCTAGGTTGTCCGCGTATCCTATCAGTGCCCACATCGCCGCAATCGCGGCTGCGACACCCGCGCTTCCAGTCTCGAATGCCACAGCGGAAGACCCGGTGACGAAGGCTTCAGTGTGGAGTCCAATCGCAAGCGCCGTGCAGATCAAGACTCCGTGTCCAAATCCGAGCGGCACGACTGAGCTCGTACTAGCCTGTGCGTATCCACTCGCAACGTATTCTTGTTCCGCCACTGTGTACACCACCTTGAAGTTGAGTGTTTCCTCGGCGGCAACGACGGCCATCCTCAGGCCTCTTAGCCCACAGTACAACATGTTCGCGAAGCACAGCCCCGAAACTGACTGTCTCCGGTGTGGAGCGTTGAGTATGTCATCCGGTCTAACAGACCGGCTCTCGACTCCTCCGGCGTTGTAAATCTGGACAGTCAGCAGCAACACAAACACCGTGTACACACAGTCGCCCGTGCGCGTGGTCTCGGATGCGTGGTGCCTGCCAAGGAATGAAAGCACGGCGAGGAGGAGCGACAGCACCACCCTTTGATCTATGATGTTGATCTGGCGCTTCTTGCCTTTGATGGCTGGAGCAGCCGCTGTTGCCACCAGGACCAGGGAACTGATCCTCAGCGAGGATGGAGCGTCTGAGCCTCCTACGGGAACGTCCAGGGTAGTAAGACAGTCGCACGAAATCGCTGTTACCAAGAGCAGCGCAGACACAATTGTGTGCGCTTCCACGGAGTGTGAGACCTCTTTTGCGCCAGAGTAGGGAGCAGCCTCGTCGCGTCTTATGTTTGTTTTGCCCATTGGGACCCCCCCCTCCTCCGTATGGGGTTCCGGGGCATAAGGTGCAGGGTTCATCCCAGCACCCTTTGACATGTGTTTTGAGAACTCAAGTTATTACAGATATGCTGGTGACCCGAACACTACACAGCCCCGCGGGTGCCGCGGGAACGTATGGGCACTGCTTTCTGGGCACTGCTTTCTGGGCACTGCTTTCTGGGCACTGCTTTCTGGGCACCCACTCCTGCAGTCTTACACGCTGCAGTTGTGGCCGAGGCTGACACGTTAATCATCCAGTGTAACACAAGGACACCACAGTCTAGAGGGAGTGTCTGGTTCATGAGACCAACGATTGGTAAGCATGATCTGCGCCACGAGTGGAGGCAGTGCATTTCCAATCTGTAGATACGCAAAGAACTTGTTTTGCGGGAACTTGTACCCAACGGGGAATGTTTGAAGAGCTGCTAGTTCCCGTGGGTATAGAACCGATCGGTTGCACTTTTCTCCGTCGCCTGTAATCCATGTCAGAGCATGTCTCCCTACCACGGTTGGTGCAGGCATGTCGAGTGTACGACACATGTCTGTCCAAGAAGCGCGACTGTATGTGTACTGGGCTTCACCGGGTAGTGCTCTAGCCTTCTTGCGTTTTTCCACCCCAGTTGCGCTGCCTCTGATGTGGGTTCCTCGGGGAGAAGCTATGACACTTCTGATGCTGCGCCTGGGCTGTTCTTCGGTGGCTCTGAGAAGCTTTGCGATCAATTCGTGGCTTCCGGCGATCAGGCGGATTCTAGATTGAGGTACACCGAGTTTTTCAAAGTTGATTACAGCATACGAGAACACCCGGTTGTGCTGCAACCTCTTGCGTTTCACTATAGAGATCACATACGACTGCGAGACGTTTTCCATGCTCCAGCTAGTTGCTCCCGAAGCGATGGCAGTGTCAATGTACCACTCGAGCTGATCCTTGGCGCTCACAAGACCAGCCTCGGACCTCCCATTCTGGTTCATCTGAGAAAACTGCTGACATGGCGGAGAGCCATGAACGTGGAAAGCACGTCCGTCGCTCGGGAAGGGAATGTCGTTTCGTGGCAGCTTAGTGCACCAATGATTAGTTTGAGGGTGGTTTTGGCGATGCGTTTCTATTGCTTCCTCACTGGAGTCGCACGCAAACACTACACGACATCCAGCATCTCTTGCTCCTGTGGAAAACCCACCAGCCCCGCAGTAAAGATCAAAAACCTCTAGTTCGCTGCCGTGCTCTGCCACATGCTCTGCCACATGCTCTTCTTCGTGTCCAAACATTTGCGCAAGCGTCATCTGCCTCATGCTCTGCACACGCCCCTCTTCGGGTCGTGCGTTGGCGATGGAGAGGGCACCCGTCGCCCTCTCTGTGGCACCTGCTCGATTGTGAAGGACGCGTTAACGTGTACGCGCTGCTTAGCGCCGTGTGCTGTACATTGCATTCAAGCTTCTGTTCCCATGTCTAATCGTCGATGTCCGATCCGAGACCCTCTGTCTCCTGGATCGCACACACCTTGGCCCGTGCCTCTGCCGCCGCCTGGCGCTTGACAAACGGGTTGAGGTCGGCCCCCGTCTTTCGCTTGGAGATGCGGCACCGCTGCTTGGATGGGATGGGGGCGGAGTTGCTTGACTCCTCGTCATCTTCGTCCTCGAAGCCATCATCGTCGTGTCCAAAGAGCTCCTCCTTGCTCATGCCGGCCTCTTGCTCCTCGTCATCGGTAGCCGTAATGTCCTCAACAATCTGGCTCGTACTGGGCTTATCGGCCTTCTTCGCCTCGGCCTTCTTCGCCTCGGCCTTCTGCCCCTCGGCCTTCTGCCCCTCGGCCTTCTGCCCCTCGGCCTTCTGCCCCTCGGCCTTCTGCCCCTCGGCCTTCTGCCCCTCGGCCTTCTTCTCTTTCGCCGGCTTCATCGAGTTGGGCCAGCGAAGCACCTTGTTCTTGGGGCGCACCCAGCAAGTGCTGTAGCTAGCTGCCAAGAGCACGTTCACCATCTTCTCGAGCTCCGGTTTGCTGATGCCGGCAGTTCCATTGGTTGCAACGACCTTCTCCATGATCTGGGTAACAGCTATGGGATAATGGCGTGTGGCGGACCTGAGAGCGTCCTGTCCCGGCTTGTTAATCATGGGGAACGCCTCGTCGCCCCTCTGAAGCTCTTTTGCCGCCGCAACCACCATACCGCCCTGCGGAAACTGGAGCCCTTGCGGTACGTTTCCGGAGGCCATGTCGCCAAACAATTGCAGCACGTTGCCCGGAGCGCTTTCAATGGACTGCTTCTGAGCCAGGTTTGCATGCGACCTGTCGATGACACGCTTCTTCGGCAGCTCCTGCCCCTCCTGCTCCTCCTGCCCCTCCTGCTCCTCCTGCTCCTCCTGCTCTTCGTCTGAGGTCGAGATGGCTTGCAAGCGCTTCTTCGGCAGCGACGGAGTCAAGCCTCCGCGGACGACGCCGCCGCCCCCGCGGGGAATTCCGCTGACACCGCGGGGAATGACGGAAGCTGCCACCGGCATCGGGTTTGACGAGGCCGAGGAAGTTGCATCGGAAGGCATCTGAATCACGTAGGCCGACGAGTACGAGTATGCGCATTTGCCGTCAGTGCTATCGTACAGGGCAACATCCTTCTTGAAGGACTCGTCCTGATCGAGCATTGCTTTGATGATGGAAATCATCTTCACACCCTCAATCATGAATGAGCGCTGTTCGGGGTTTGCAAGGTTGCGCTTGTCGACCGACGGGAAGAAGTTGGTAAAGTTGATGGAAATGGCAACGTTCCCCCCACAAATGTGGTGAAGACGGTGGCGGGCGGTGGTCTTGTTGAGCTCTTGTTCCGCCGCGGGAATCTTGTGACGCTCGGCAATGCTCCTTGGAGACGTCCATTTGGCGTACTTGAAGACACTGTAGATCACAGCGTGCAGGGAGTATCCCACCTCACTCTTGAAGCAGGCGTACTTCTCGGTGTAGTTCGCTTCAGCCGAATATGTAGCGAGAGCAATCTTGACAATCTTCTGGATCACGTCGCTGTTGACGCTGTAGCCCTCATACTTCAGCTCGGGCGCGGTCTTGCCCACTGCCAAGTCCAACACCTCCCTGCGGATTGCAGCCAACGGCTTGATGGCGTCGGGGTCCATGCATCGGTTGAGCCACGTCTGCATGCATCCCGCGATTCCCTTGTAGATACACTTCCCTGGGTTGAAGTCAATGACTACATCTGCCGCGATGGATGCACGCGTCCCCGCGCGAACGTCGTTCGTGTGGCTGCGGCTGGTTCCATTGAAGCGCGCAATGTCCTCGATTGCGCATGGCATCGACGTCTGCACCGTCGTGAGCTTGAGGCTGCTGTCCGTAAGGGCTTTGTTAAGCGTCGACACGATGATATCCTGGTGGTTGAGCACCACAGGGGCGCGCATCATGTCGATGCAATCTCCCGTGCGCGACGCCAGGAAGTATTTGGTGGACGGAGTTCCCGCTGCCTTGCCGTCCGCCATCACAAAGTCGACGTTGGAAGGGGTACTCGACACGTGGAAGAAGCCGTGGGTCGTGTCGGTGATGGAAGTGATTGGCGTGTCCGTCACCCGCTCTGGGTTGTGGAACAAGATGTCCGTTCCGGACTTGTTGTAGTAGAGCATGGACCCACCGACACCCATCATGCTCATGGACGAGTAGAGAGTGATCAGGCCATGGTCCGTCGCACTGGAGAAGTTGATCAGCTCGTTGATCCACCGGGAGATGCGCGCTTTCGCCCGCGTAATCTCCCCGCTGCCGCTTGCATCGTGCGAGTTGAAGAACAGGGAGTTGCGAATGTAACTGAAAACGTCCCCCACGTGGTTGACGTAGTTCTTGTCGTCGCTCTGGTCCTCGAACACGGCGGTATACTTGTCGCCGTCGTGTTCGAGCTTGAACGTGATGGAAGCGCTCTGGTGCACGTCCTTTTTCTCGGGGAACAGGCGGTAGAGAATCATCGTCCCCATCATCTTCTTCTTGCAGACGATGATTGTTTCGGTGACGACCAAGCGACCGAAGCAGAACGTGCACATCTTCTTTCCCTGGTGCATGAGACTGTTGTTGAAGCACTTATACTGCGAATTGCGGCCCATGTTGTTCCACGTGCACCCGACGGGATTGTGCCCGAGATCGTTGCCGATGTACTTGGTCGCGTCGGAGTCCGCCATGGTAGACAGAACGTGCGTGGGAACAACCCCGGCCTGGTGATACAGATCCCGGTGCTGTTCGTGCAGTTCCACGAGAACCGTTGTTGCGCCATGGTTGGTGCAGTTGTCAAGGTCCTCGCGTACTATCGCCCTAATCGGATTGTTCTTGTGCGCGTCGTTGGACCATTGACTGTATGCGTCGTCCTCCACGTCGTTCGTGACGACTCCGTTGTTGGCGCGAGCCACATTGACTTCCTCCATGTCAGAACCTGTGTGCATAAGGAGTCGGCGCCCAAGGAGTCGGTACCCAAGGGGTCGGTACCCAAGGGGTCGGTACCCAGACGGGTCGGTACCCAGGCGGGGGGGGTGGCGGAAGACGGAACGGTTTTGTGTCGGGAGCTTACAATATGTGTGTTTGCTTTTGTCAAGATGATGTCGTTATGTCTAAATTGGTATATCGGGGCAAATTATGGTCAAACGTGTTGGGCGCCGACAAAAGCCCGAATATGGGCAGTCGGCGCCCGGGTACCCTGGGGTGAATGTTCACACCCGGGAGATCGCATCTCGCTCAGTTCGAGATACACAATCTCGCCTGTTTTGTGTGCCACAAAGTCCACCTTTGGTCCACCTTGTGCGCGGAAAAAGTCCGAAAAAGGTGGACCGAAAAAACAAAAGTCCGGACATGGTCCG
>Ga0209709_10002062_pt1 | contig 17932 bp, 18 predicted proteins | sample ArcticOcean_MG_C_2_FD_187435 | JGI IMG/M metagenome (GOLD analysis project Ga0209709, IMG submission 187435) | Marine microbial communities from western Arctic Ocean - ArcticOcean_MG_CB4_136 (SPAdes) (version 2) | ecosystem: Environmental > Aquatic > Marine > Oceanic | place: Arctic Ocean... | reverse complement strand
ATTTTATTTAGAAAGTGTGGGATTACATACCCATACCACCCATGCCGCCCATGCCGCCCATGCCACCAGGCATTCCACCAGGCATTCCACCTGCACCAGAATCTTTATCATCTGGCTTGTCAGCAATCATAGCTTCTGTGGTTACAAGTAATCCAGCAATTGAAGCTGCATCCTGTAAAGCTGTTCTAACAACTTTAACGGGATCTATGATGCCTTTTGCGAACATATCAACATACTCTTCATTCTGTGCGTCAAAACCTTGATTCTTTTTGCTTTGTTCAAGTAATTTTCCAACCACAACAGATCCATCAACTCCAGCATTCAAAGTGATTTGTCGGATGGGAGCTTGTAAAGCTTTAGCTACTAAATCAACGCCTGCTTTTTGGTCATCACCTTTAACTTTAAGGTTAATCAGATCTTGTGAAGCATATAAAAGAGCACAACCACCACCAACTACTATTCCTTCTTCAACAGCAGCTCTAGTTGCATTAAGAGCATCTTCAACTCTATCCTTTCTTTCTTTAACTTCTACTTCAGTTGCTCCACCAACTTTGATTATAGCAACTCCACCAGCAAGTTTTGCAAGTCTTTCTTGAAGTTTTTCTCTGTCATAATCTGAAGTTGTTTCACCAACTTGTTGTTTAATTTGAGCACATCTAGCTTCAATCTCAGATTTTTTACCACTACCACTAATGATAGTACTGTTATCTTTATCAACTTTTACTCTCTTACAAGAACCAAGGTCAGTAAGTTTAACATTTTCAAGTTTAACTCCGATGTCTTCAGAAATAACCTGACCACCAGTTAAAATTGCAATATCATCAAGCATTGATTTTCTTCTATCACCAAAGCCTGGAGCTTTAACAGCAACAACTTTTAAACCACCTCTAAGCTTATTTACTACTAGAGTTGCAAGAGCTTCACCCTCAACATCTTCTGAAATAATCATCAGTGGTCTTCCAGCCTGTACAACAGCTTCTAAAAGTGGAACCATTGGCTGTAAGTTAGTTAATTTCTTTTCATGCAATAGAATAAAAGGATTTTCTAACTCAGTAGTCATTTTATCAGCGTTAGTTATAAAATATGGTGATAAATAACCTCTATCAAACTGCATACCCTCAACTACATCTAATTCAGTTTCTATTCCCTTAGCTTCTTCAACGGTTATAACACCTTCATTGCCAACTTTTTGCATCGCTTTTGCAATCATGTTGCCAATCTCTTTATCACCATTAGATGAAATTGTTCCAACTTGGGCAATCTCATCGCTATCCTTTACTTTTTTTGCTGAACTAATTAAGCTTTTTTTAACATGCTCTACGGCTGATTCTATTCCTCTTTTAACATCCATAGGGTTCATACCAGCAGTAACATATTTAACACCTTCTTTTACAATTGCTTGTGCCAAGATAGTTGCTGTAGTTGTTCCATCACCAGCCTCTTCATTTGTTTTGCTAGCAACTTCCTTAACCATTTGAGCACCCATGTTTTCAAACTTATCTTCTAAGTCTATTTCTTTCGCAACTGAAACACCATCTTTCGTAATTCTTGGTGCACCATAAGACTTATCAATAACAACGTTTCTACCCTTTGGTCCAAGTGTAACCTTTACTGTATTTGCAAGGATATCAACACCTCTTATCATTGCTGCTCTTGCTTCAGAGTCAAATTTTATAACTTTTGCCATTTTATTTTCTCCTTTTAATTTAATTATTTTCCTGAAATTCCCATAATGTCAGATTCTTTCATTATGCTATATTCCTTGCCATCGATTTTGATTTCAGTTCCTGACCATTTGCCAAAAAGAACTTTGTCTCCAGCCTTTACATCCATTGGAATTAATTTTCCATCTTCAGTTTTTGCTCCACCACCAACAGCAATTACTTTACCTTCTTGAGGTTTTTCTTGTGCTGTATCAGGGATAATTATCCCTCCAGCAGTCTTTTCACTGCTGTCTAAAACTTCTATTAAAACTCTATCGTGTAACGGTTTAAATTTCATAAATTCTCCTTTTAGTATGCGACTCATATAGCTACTCACTTAACTATTTCAAGGCTAGGCTAAAAAAATAAGTAAGGCAAAAAACCAGAGAAATTGTATTTTTTATGAGCTATACCTCCAATAATGACAAAGAACTTAGAAATTGAAGGATTAAGGTCAATTGTAGGAAACTATGACATATTTTATATCGATTTATGGGGTGTCATTCATAATGGAATAACTCTTCATAAGAATGCCGTAGAGACATTATTAGAAATTAGTAAAGCTAAAAAGAAATATGTTCTTTTAACCAACGCTCCAAGACCAAACAGCACTGTAAAAACATTTTTAAAGAAAATGGGTATGAATAATGAGATTATAGAAAAAGTTTATTCATCAGGAGAAGCAGCACTAAGTTATTTAAAAAAAAATCATTTAAGTGAAATTTTTTATCACATAGGACCACCTAGAGATTTTGATTTATTTCTAGAGTTTAGAAAAAATAAAGGAAAAAATATTGATCAAAGTTCTTACTTGCTATGCACAGGATTGTTTGAAAATCATGATGAAGATCTAAATCATTATAAAGTACTATTCAAAGAACACCTTAGTAAAAAAATGATCTGTACCAATCCTGATTTGATTGTAGACAGAGGAAATAAAAGAGAGTTGTGTGCAGGATCTGTAGCTGCAGTCTTTGAAAAAATGGGTGGCAAGGTTATATATTTTGGAAAGCCTTACCCCGAAGTTTACAATCAGTCAATTGATAACAAAAATAAAAAAGTTTTATCAATTGGTGATAATTTGAATACAGACATTAAAGGTGCAAATCTCTTAAATTTTGATTCACTGATAATATCAAATGGCATTCATAAAAATGAAATAGAAAAAGAAGGAATAGAAAAAGTCTCAAAAAAATATGAAGTTATTGTAAATTTTATTCAAAGTGAACTAAAGTGGTAAAAGTATGAAATTATATGAAAATTTTAATATCTCTAGAAATCATAAAAAATCAATAATTTTAATTGGAAATTTTGATGGTGTTCATTCAGGTCATCGAAAATTATTTAAGCTAGCAAATAGTTATAAAAAAAAATTTAAATTAAATATTGGTGTTGTTACCTTTGAACCAATGCCAAAAATGTATTTTAATAAAAAAATTAAAAATTTTAGACTTTCAAACATCAGCCAAAAAAATAAAATATTAAATAATTTAGGAATAGATTTTATAATTACAAAAAAATTTGATAAAAATTTTTCTAAAATTAAATCTAATTACTTTATTAAGGAAGTTTTATATAAAAAACTACAAGCAAAATATATATTTGTTAGTAATAATTTCAGATTTGGAAATAAAAGAGAGGGAGATGTTAACCAATTAATTAAAAATGAAAAAAATTATGATTATAAAATAGTAAAACCACAGCCACTAATATTAGATAAAAAAGTTATATCATCAACACATATTAGATCTCTATTGGAACAAGGTAACTTAAAAAAAGCCAATAAGGCCTTAACAAGAAATTGGTCAATTGAGGGAATCGTTCAAAAGGGCAGACAGCAAGGAAAAAAAATTGGTTTTCCAACATGTAATATTGATATCAAGGATTATGTGGTTGCAATGCCAGGAGTATATGCGGTTAAAGTTAAAAAAAAAAATTCTACAAAACCTTTAAAAGCTATTGCAAACCTTGGTTATAGGCCCACATTCAATCAAAAGAAGATTCTATTAGAGGTTCATATTTTTAATTTTTCTGGAAATCTTTATAATAAGTATTTATCAGTTGAATTCATAAAATTTATAAGAAAAGAAAAAAAATTTAATAACGTTAATCAATTAAGAAAACAAATTCAAAGAGATTTAAAGGTAGCAAAAAAAAATTAGTATGAGCAAAGAAAATATAAACCTCCCAAAAACTGCTTTCTCAATGAAAGCGAACTTACAAACGAAAGAGCTGGAAATTTTAGATTATTGGAATAAAATTGATTTGTATAAAGAGTTGAGAAAATCAAACAAGGGTAAAGAAAAATTTATACTTCATGATGGTCCTCCATATGCAAATGGCAACATTCATATGGGTACTGCTTTAAATAAAATTTTAAAAGATATAATTGTTAAATTTCATCAAATGGATGGAAAAGATTCGGTTTATGTTCCAGGATGGGATTGTCATGGATTACCTATAGAGTGGAAAATTGAAGAACAATATAAAAAAAATAAAAAAAATAAAAATGAGGTTCCAATAACAGAGTTTAGAAAAGAATGCAGAGCTTTTGCAGAAAAGTGGATTGAGGTTCACAAAACACAATTTAAGAGATTAGGTGTCATTGGAGACTGGGAAAATCATTATACAACTATGAGCTTTGATGCTGAGGCACAAATTGTAAGAGAACTAGGTAAATTTTTAAAAGAAGGAAGTCTCTATAAGGGATTTAAGCCTATTCTTTGGTCTACTGTAGAAAAAACTGCATTAGCAGATGCTGAAGTTGAATATCAAGACCATAAATCAGATACAATCTATACTGCTTTCCCAGTTACAAAAACTAAACTTAAAGAACTTGAAGGAACAGATGTTGTTATATGGACAACAACTCCTTGGACGATACCAGCAAATAAAGCTCTAGCTTATAATGAAGCACTTGATTATTTAATAATTCAACTAAATGATGATGGTGATTTTAAAAATAAAAAAATATTAATTGCAGAAGCTTTATTAAATTCTGTTGTTAAAGACTGTAATATTAAAAATTATAAAGAAATTAAAAGATTTAAAGGAAAAGAATTAAAAGATACTATTTGTAGTCATCCATTTTTAGACCTTGGATACAATTATGAAATTCCAATGCTTGAGGCTAGATTTGTAACAACAGAACAAGGAACGGGTATTGTTCATTGTGCACCTAGCCATGGCCCAGATGATTTTAATCTTTGTCTAAAACATGGTATCAAAGCTATTGAAACAGTTGATGGTGATGGAAAATATACAAAAAATATTCCTTTATTTGAAGGGACACATATCTTTAAAGCAAACCCAATTGTAATTGAAAAACTAAAAGAACAAAAAAAACTATTATCAAGTGGTGAGCTAACTCACTCTTACCCACATTCGTGGAGGTCAAAAGCTCCGCTTGTCCATAGAGCAACCCCTCAATGGTTTATTTCAATGGAAAGTCATGGTCTTAGAAAAAAAGCACTAAAAGCCCTTGATCACACAACGTTTTACCCAAGTAAAGGTAAACAAAGAATAAAAGCAATGATTGAAACAAGACCTGACTGGTGCGTATCTAGACAAAGAGTTTGGGGAGTTCCACTTCCAATATTTATTCATAAAGCTACACAAAAAATTTTAATTGATAGTGAAGTAAATGAAAATATTGCAACTATTTATGAAAAAGAGGGTTCTGATTGTTGGTTTTCTGATGATCCACAAAGGTTTTTAGGAGATAAATACAAGGCAGAAGATTATGATAAAACAAGTGATATTGTTGAAGTATGGTTTGATAGTGGGTGTACTCATTCATTTGTTTTAGAAAAGAGAGAAGACCTTCAGTGGCCTGCATCAATGTATTTAGAAGGGTCAGATCAACACAGAGGTTGGTTTCATTCATCATTATTGGAGTCTTGTGGAACAAGAGGTAGAGCCCCATATGAGTCAATTTTATCTCATGGTTTTGTAGTAGATGGTAAAGGTCTTAAAATGTCCAAGTCGGTTGGAAATGTAATTGCACCTGAAGACATATTAAAAAAATATGGAGCTGATATTTTAAGAATATGGGTCGCTTCCTCAAACTATGAAGAAGACCTAAGAATTGATTACTCAATCTTAGAACAACACGCAGATTCATATAGAAAAATTAGAAATACATTTAGATATTTATTAGGAAATCTTAATGATGATTTTAAAAAGATTAACATAGAAAAACTAGATTTGAGTCAATTACCTGAATTAGAACAATACATGCTTCATAGAGTCTATGATTTAAATGAAAATTACAAAAACTATTTTAAGTCATACAATTTTCACAATCTCTATAAAGAACTTTTAAATTTTTGTACAGTAGACCTTTCCGCTTTTTATTTTGATATAAGAAAAGATGCATTGTATTGTGATTCACTAGAATCAGAAAAAAGAAAAAGTAGTATAGTTGTTTTAAATATTATTCTTGAATCCTTAATAAAATGGTTTGCACCCATCCTTTCATTTACAACAGAAGAAATTTTTAAACTAATAGATAAAAATGAAAAAAGTATTCACTTAAAAAAATTTATGAAATTTCCAAAATCATTTGAAAACGTAAAATTAAGTGAAAAATGGATTGAATTAAAAAAAATTAGAGATATCTGTAATATTAGCATTGAAGAAAAAAGATCTAGTAAAGAAATAGGATCAAGTTTGGAAGCTTATTTGACTATAGATTTAAATAAAAAATTATTTGAAATTTCAAGAAATATTGATTTTTCAGAGTTGTGCATTACATCAGGAGCAATAGCTGAGCAATCTGATTTAGATGATATAAACGTGCAAACTAAAAAAGCTGAAGGTAGCAAATGTCCAATCTGTTGGAAAATTAATAAAAATGGGTGTGAAAGGCATCCAGTTTAAGTCAGCCCAAATGTTTAAAATGAATTTAAAAAAAATAGCATCTAATACTTTTATTATTTTAATTATTTTTTTGATGGATAGGTTTTTTAAGATATATATTCTTAAAATAGCTGAATTAGAATCTAACGTTGATATTTATATAAACTCTTACTTGAACTTTTACCTTATTTGGAACAAAGGAATTGCATTTGGGTTATTTTCATTTGAAGAAACTCTTATTTATCAATTAATAAGCTTAGTTATTTTCGCAATATGTATTGTGCTTACGTTTATGATTATAAAATCAGATGGATTAAAAAAATATGCATTAATATCAATATTGGGAGGCGCCACAGGTAATCTTTTTGACAGAATTTATTATTCAGCAGTACCTGATTTTATTGACTTTCATATCAATGGTTTTCACTGGTTTATTTTCAATCTAGCAGATATATTTATTACTATAGGTATAATGTGCCTTATTTTAGATGAAATAATTTTTTATAAAAAAAATAATGAAATTAAGTAAATATATATTTGTCATTTTAATCACTGCTATTTTTATATCAGGCTGTAATTCAATAAAAAATACCTTGTCAGGTAAAAAGAAACAAAATACAGATGAATTTTTAGTGAAAATAAAAAATCCATTAATCTTACCTCCAAACTATGATGATTTACCAAAACCTGTAAAAAAAACTGGTGAGGAAAATAATAATAATGAAGATTTGGATTTTTCAAATATTTTAAGTGAATCAAAGGTAGAAAAAGAATTAATTAAAAAAAAAGATAAGACGTTAGAAAGATCAATTTCAAATATATTAAATAGCAACTAATGTTGTCTAGAAATATCAATTTTAAGAGTTTTGATCAAAAACCTAATAATCAAAAAATAAAAAAAGATTTAAAAAGTGTTCTGGGTCAAAATAATGAGATATTAAAATCTCTTACTAAAGCATATAAATATAAATATAATAAGAATTTAATAAAAAAGTTTAAAAAAGAAAAGACTTTAAAAATTATTGGTATAGGTGGTTCTATACTTGGGGCGCAAGCAATTCATGATTTTTTGAAGCATAAGATTAAAAAAAAAATCATTTTTTATGACAATTTAGACACAAACATAAAAAATAAAAGCAAATGTATAAATATAATAATTTCAAAATCAGGCAACACTCTTGAAACTATAAGTAATACAAATATTTTGACAACGAAAAATGAAAAAAATATTTTTATAACGGAATCAAAAAATAGTTATTTAAGATCATTAGCATTAAAACTTAAAGCAGAAATTATAAATCATAATAATTTTATAGGTGGAAGATATTCAGTAATGTCGGAGGTGGGCATGTTGCCTGCAGAGTTAATGGGCTTGGATGAAGGTAAATTCAAACAATTAAATAATCTGATTAAAAATAAAAATTTTATTAATTTGTTAGTTTCAAATGTTTCGAGCACACTATTTTTTATTAAAAAAAAAAGATTTAACTCAATAATATTAAATTATGATAATTCCTCAGATAATTTATTTAGATGGTATCAACAGTTAATAGCAGAAAGCTTAGGGAAAAAAGGAAAGGGAATTTTGCCAATTATTTCATCAATGCCCAAAGATAACCACAGCCTTATGCAGCTTTATTTAGATGGCCCTAAAAATAATTTTTTTACTTTTTTCCATACAAATGAAAAAAAAACTTTGAAAATCAATAATAGTAAAATCCTTAAATCACATAGTTATTTAAAAAATAAGACTCTAGGAAAAATAAAATTTTCCCAGAAAGTAGCTACTGAAAATGTATTCTTAAAAAAAAAAATTCCCTTTAGAAGTTTTGAAATTATTAATAAAAACGAACAATCACTTGGTGAGCTTTTTTGTTTTTTTATTTTAGAAACCATATTGCTTGGTAGAGCTTTAAAAGTTAACCCCTATGACCAACCGTCAGTTGAATTAATAAAACAAGAAACTAGAAAAATTTTGATCTAAAAATATTTTCCAAAAATAATTTTTGAAATACCATAGCTTTTTTCCTCTATTATATTGAGTAATTTATGAAATTCATCATTTTCATTTTTATGTCTGTGAATAACTATTACGCCCTCTTTATTTAGTATCTTTGATTCAAATATCTTTTTTAATAATTCATATAAAAACTTTTCTTTATATGGTGGATCTATAAAAATTATATCAAAGTTTTTCTTAAAAGTATTAAAATCTAATTCATTAAATATATCTTTTTCAATTATTTTAGATTCTTCTAAATATTCAAGATTTATAATATTTTTTTTTAAAATAGGTAGCACTTCTTTATAGTTTTCAATAAAAGTTACTGATGAGGCTCCTCGAGATAGACATTCTAAACCAAATGATCCAACACCAGAAAATAAATCTAGGACATTAGAGTCTTTTATTTTTGTATCAAATTTATTTGAATGTAAAATTATATTAAATAAGGCTTCTTTAGTTAAATCTTTAAGTGGTCTAGTGGATTTATCATTTGGTTCAAAAATTTTCCTACCCTTAAAATTACCAGATATTATTCTCATCCATCAATTACCTTGTGACCAATATCTTTACGAAAAAAACCTTTATCCCATTTTAATAAATTTATCGTTTTAAAAATTTTGCTTCTACTTTCCTTAAAGCTGTCAGATAAACAAACAAAGCTTAAAACTCTACCGCCAACAGCACAAACTTCATTTTTAATTAATTTAGTACCTGCATGATAACAATATTCATCATTATCAAAATTAATTTTATTTATATTTGTAATAGGTAAGTTTTTTTCAAACTCACCGGGATATCCTTTGGAGCATAAGACCACACATAAACTTTTTTTATCGTGCCAATTGATTTTTGTTTCATTTAATGTTCCATCACAACAGGATATAAATATGTCCAACAAGTCAGTTTTAAGCAAAGGTAAAATAGTTTGGCATTCTGGATCACCCATTCTAACGTTATACTCAATTAAATATGGCTCTCCATCAATAATCATGAGGCCAACATATAGAAAACCTTTGTATGTTGTGCCAAGGTCTTTAAGACCTTTGATTGTAGGTATTATTATTTTATTTAATATTTTTTTTTCTAATTCATCATTAATTAGTCTAGATGGAGAGTAAGCACCCATACCACCAGTATTTTTTCCAAGGTCACCCTCAAGGACTCTTTTATGATCTTGGGCTGTTCCAAAGTTTTTTATTGTTTTGCCATCGCTAATTATGAAATAGCTCATCTCTTCACCATCAAGAAACTCTTCTATTAGTAAATTTCTTGCTACACCAAATTTTCCCTCAAATATTTCATTTATTGCATCTTTTGCATCATTCTTTTTTTTACATATATACACACCCTTACCGGAAGCTAAACCATCCGCTTTTATAACCAAAGGATAGCTAGAATTATTTGTAAAAATAATTGCCGTTTCTTTATTTGAAAAAATACCAAATTTAGCAGTTGGAATTTTATACTTTTTACACAAATTCTTCGTAAAAATTTTAGAACCTTCGAGTTGTGCAGCTAATTGATTTGGGCCAAACACTTTAATCTTATTTTTTTGTAAAAAGTCCACAATCCCATCTACCAGTGGCTTTTCTGGTCCAATTATAACCAAATCTATTTTTTCTAAGATAATAAACTCTTTAAGGTCATTAAAATTTTCTAAATTGATTATAATATTTTTTGCTATTTTGGCTGTGCCAGCATTTCCTGGTAGACAATAGATTTCATTAATTTTATCAGATTTTTTTAAAGCATGGCATATTGCATGCTCACGACCTCCACTTCCTATTATTCCAACTTTCATGTATTAATATATAAACTAAAAATGAATAAAAAATTAGCCAAAATAAAATATTTAGCAAATAATTTTCAAGTTATTGAAAATGGAGATCATGTATTGTGTGCTATTTCTGGTAAACCGATAAGATTAGAAGAGCTAAACTATTGGAATGTTGAACTACAAGAGGCTTACTATTCATATAAAGAAGCTTTTTTAAAAAAAGAAACTCTAGACAAGAAATAAATTTATTTCCATCTATCATGGGACCATATCCATTGGTCAGGATTTTTCAGGATCATTTTTTCAAGAATTTGATTCAAATCAAGTGTAATATCCTCAATTGTGCTTGTACCTGAGAACTCAAGTGGTTTACTGATTGTTAATTTAAAATTAATCTTATTAACTCTTTCCACATAAATTGGAACAACCTTACAATTAAATTTTTTTACAAACTGGGCTGGTATTGTTGTTGTATAAGCTGCTTGTTTAAAAAAATTTGATTTAATACCTTGTGATACTCTTTGATCAATCATTAAAGCGATCGAATGATTCTTTTTAAAAAATGAGAGTAACTGTCTAGTACCAGCCATGCCTTTTTTAATTTGATGTTTACAGATATATTTTTTTCTTATTTTTTCCATTATTAAATTCAAAAATTTATTATTTAATGGTCTATAAATTACAGCTAAATTAATACCAGATTTTTCAATGTGCATTGCCATCAGTTCAAAGTTGTTAAAGTGTCCAGAAATAAATATTACAGGTTTATCTTCTTTTTTAATTTCTTCCAAGATATCTTGACCAATAATTTCTAAATTATTATTCAATTGAGATTCTCTGAAATTTTTTAAAAAAATATATTCAGATAATATTCGTCCATAATTATCCCACATACCTGAAATTATTTTTTTTAAATCTTGATGATTTATTGTTGGAAATGCATTGAGAATATTCTTTTCTATTATTTTTTTGGATCTAAAAAAAGGTCCAAAAATTTTTAAAAGCCAACCAGAAAAATTTGATGCAAGCTTCAAACCTAGAATTTTAAATATTATAAAAAGAAAAAAAATTATAAAAAATTGAAAGAAATATTTTACAGAGTTCATATTTTTGATCGCATAAAATTAATTAATTCATCTTCTTTTTTGATAACAAGGCCAATTTCTAAAAAATCAATATTATTTGAATTTTGTTGAGAAATTTTTATGTAATCTTTTTCTGTTGTTATAACCTTAGCATCTAAGTCAATCGCTAATAATTTTATTTTTTCAATATCTTTATTTGTGTATTGATGATGATCTGGAAATATCATTTCTTTAATTATTTTAAAATTATTTTTTAATAAAGTTTTTTTAAAACTATTAGGACTACCAATTCCAGAAAATATTAGATAATTATCTTTAATATTAAACTTGTGTATATTGATTGGCTTATAGTATGTTTCGAAAATTTTCATATTTGTATCAATTTTCTTTATTGAATTTTTAATTTCTGAATTATCTTCTTCATTGCCATTGAGAAATATAGCATCATATTTATAGATACTTTTAAGTTTCTCTCTAAGTGGCCCCGAAGGTATTAAAAAACCATTACCGATCCAATTAACACTGTTGAAACAAACAAAGCTAAGATCATAATCTAAAAAAGGATCTTGTAACCCATCATCAAATATTGCTATATCAACATTATCTTCTAGAGCATTTTTAAGAGCATCAACTCTCTTCTTTTTGCAGTACAATTTAGACTTACTTGTGAGCAACTTTTGCTCATCAATTTGCTCTTTATAAAATTTTTTTACGGTGGCTGTTTTAAAATTTAATTTATTTAAAATTTGATTTAATTTAATCGTAAGTGGTGTTTTGCCTGTACCACCCACATAAATATTACCCACACAAATAGTCTTGATATTGTTATTTTTTATATTTTTTTTTAACCTTAAAAAAAAGTTATTGATAATAATCGGTAAAGTAAATGGCAGTAACAAATAGGATATATAATTTGGTTTCTTAAGATCCCAAAATTTAGGTTTATTTACTTTCATTTCTAAAAAAATTTTTTAATTTCAATCAATGTATTGTTGAGAATTTTTTCTCCTATTGCTTTAATTTTACTACCAACATGTTTGGATCTTATATCTTTTTTTAATAATTCATTAATTTTCTTTGATAGCTGGTTTTGATTATTTACTTTAAAGGAAATTTTATTTTTCCCTAGAAGTTTATAAATTTCATAAAAGTTTGATACTTTAGGGCCATGAATTATATTGCAATTGTATCGTGCGGCCTCCAGTGGGTTTTGACCACCCTCGACTGTTAAAGATTTACCAAGAAATATAACTTTACAGGTCTTAAAAAATTTTTTTGTTTCTCCATATGTATCAACTATATAAATTTGAGTATTTTTTAGTATTTTTTTATCTTTACTGTGAACATGTATCCTTAAACCTAGTCGTGAAAATATATTAATAATTTTTTGCGTTCTTTGAATATTTCTTGGAATTATAATTGTAACTAAATTTCTAAATTTTTTTTGTAAACTTAAATGAACATTAGCAGCAATGATCTCTTCCCCCTCATGTGTGCTTGCAGCACACCAATATTTTTTATTATCTAAAAATTTTTTTAGATCTAAATTAGTTAATTTATTTGAGTCAGAAGTACTTTCTGAAAATTTAAGGTTACCAATTTTTTTTATTTTTTTGACACAAAGGTATTTTAGATATTTTGCTGTTTCATCATTTTGTGGATAAGTATAATCAAAACCTTTAAATAAATTTTCAGCAAATGATCCCAAAGAGCACCATCGTTTGAAGGATTTTTTAGTGATTCTAGCATTTAGTAAAATATGACTAATAGATTTATCCTTTAAATTAGTCAGCATATTTGGCCAAATTTCAGAGTCTATAAAAATTGCCAAATTAGGTCTCCAATAATCCAAAAATTTTTTACTCAAATAATTTGTATCAACAGGAAAAAATTGATGAATTGTTTTTTTAAACTTAAACCTATTAAATATTTTTGCTGAACTTAAGGTTGATGTTGTAACTAAAATTTGTTTTATATTTTTATTTTTTTCTAATTTTTCAATAAGAGGAACAACACTCATCAATTCACCAACACTTGCACCATGAAACCATATTAAATTTCCTCTACTTCTTTTTTTTGAAAAAAATGCAAATTTTTCTTTAAACCTTGTAAAATGCTCTTTTTTTTTAATTAGTCGAATTATAATTATTAAAGGTGAGAAGATTACAATTAAATTTATTAATAATCTGTAAGCTAAAATCATTAACTTTTCTTTAACTGTTTTTCATAAAAGTTTTTATATGTTTTAGAGTTCGTGAGAAGGTTTGTATGTGTCCCGTTTGTAATAATTTCACCTCCTTTGACAACATAAATCATATTTGCATTAAGAATTGTTGAAAGTCGATGAGCAATAACAACAGTTGTTTTATTTTTTGTCAATAAAGTTATAGCTTTTTGTATTTTTTCCTCAGTATCTGAATCTAAGGAGGAAGTTGCTTCATCTAAAAGTATAATAGAACTTTTTTTAAGCATAGCTCTGGCAATTGATAATCTTTGTTTTTCTCCACCTGATAATCTAACACCATTTTCTCCAATAATAGTTTCATAACCACTTGGTAATTTTTGTATAAATTCATCAGCATGAGAATTTTTTGCTGCTAGCATAATTTCTTCATGGGATGCATCAAGTTTTGCGTAAGCAATATTATTTTTAACCGTATCGTCGAATAAAGTTGTTTCTTGACTAACTAATGAAATATTTTTTCTTAAAGAATAAATATTCACCTCATGTATTGATTGGCTATCTATTAATATACTTCCTGAACTAGGATCATAGAATCTTGGTATTAAATTTAGTATTGTTGATTTTCCAGCACCACTTAAACCAACTAAAGCTGTCATTTTTCCTCCTTTAATATCTAAATTTGCAGATTTCAAAACTTTTTTTTCTTCAATTCCATATTTAAAATCAACATCTTTAAAGGTTATATTTCCATCTACTATATCTATGCTAGGAAGGTTTGGATCGTCTATTACTTCATTAACCAGATCAACAATTGGAAGTACTCTCCTTGCACCAGTAACACCTTGGTTGATTGCAATATTAAGTCCAGCTAGAGATTTGACAGGCTGGTAAGCAAGCATCATAGCCGCTAAAAAGGAAAAAAAATTATTAATTTCTAATTCTCCATTTTCAATTAAAATTCCAGAATAAAAAAGAAGTGTTGCTATCATTAAGCCAGTTAAAATTTCCATTATTGGAGTATTTCGATTAAAAACAATCATCATTTTAATAACTCTATCTCTTAGTCCATCAACATCTTTGGTTGATCTATCATTTTCATATTTTTCTCTTTGAAAAATTTTTATTAATTTATGATTTTTAAAAACTTCGACTAATCTGGTTGTAAAAATACTTGATTGATCCATTGTCTGCTCAGTAGCTTTATTTATTCTTTTTCCTAATGCCCTAGCCATGATAGATGCCAGTGGAATCATTATTATCGCAATCATTGAAAGTTTCCAATTTTGATAAAACATTACTGAAAGCAAACCAATTAAACTTAAGGTGTCTTTAAACACATTGAGAAGTGCAACACTAATTAAGTTAACAAGCATGTTCACATCATTAGTAAGGTTTGAAATAAACTTACCTGTATGAGCACTATCAATAAAACTTGTATCAGATGAAATTAATGATTTAAGCATATCTTTTTGCACACCAGCTTTAAGTTCTTGTGAAACAGAAATCATTATTATTTTTGCTAAGTAAAGAGATATTCCTTTTGTAGAAAAAGCTAAAATAATTAAGAGAGGAATTAAATACATTAGAGTCCTGTCTTTTTCGATAAAGATTTTATCTATTGCAGGATCTAGTAAATACGCAATGCCAGAGGTGCTGCCAGCAACCAAAACTGAAAACAGAATTGCAATAGCAATTTTTTTTAAATGCTTTGCTGTATAGTCTCTATAAAGTCTTTTAATAATATCAATATCACTATTCATTAAAAAATTTTCCCTATTAAGATATTTGTTAAAATTAAGAATCCCAAAAAATTATTACTTTTAAATGTCTTCAAACAATTTATTGGGTCTTCTATTCTTAAATTTTTTACTTGAAAAAAAAGCATATGAAAAGTTGGTGCAAGTAAAAAAATAAAAAAAGGATATTTAAATTTCATAAAAATACCAACTGTTAATAGTGTCATTATAAATATTAAGTAACATATAATTAAAAATAATTTTGGGTTTCTTTTAAACTTTATTGATGTTGATTTCACTCCTATTATTTCATCATCTTTGATATCTTGATACCCATATATTGTGTCGAAACCTAATGTCCAAAATATGGCTCCTATGTAAAGAGTTATCGGTAATAATTCTATTTGATTTGTTACACAAACCCATCCAAGAATTAAACCATAGTTAAAAGTAATACCTAAAAATAATTGAGGCCAGTAGGTATATCTTTTCATCAAAGGATAACTAAATGCTAGAGGCATGGAACCTAGTGCCAAGGCAATAGTAAAAATATTAAAATTTAATAAAATTAATAGTGCAATGAAACACAAAAAAATTATGAAAGTTAAGCCAAGTTTTATAGATACCTTACCTGATGCTATAGGTCTGTTTTTTGTTCTGGAAACTTTTTTATCAAACTCTTTATCCAAAATGTCATTCACAATGCATCCTGCAGACCTCATCAGCACTGATCCTAAAAAAAATAAAATAAGATAAAAAAAGTAATTATTGAGATCTTTTGAAAAATCGTATGCAAGTGTTAATCCCCATGTACAAGGCCAAAATAAAAGCATAAAACCAATTGGTTTTTTTAATCTAGTTAATTCGATAAAAAGATTTATCTGTTTCATAATAATTTACTTGTAAATAACAAAGGCTAGTTTCATAATCAAACTGATTCGTATGAATATAGATTACACAGTAACAGCCTTAATGTTTCCAGCAATACCATTATTAATGAACATTTATAGTAATAGGTTTCATTCCCTTAGTAAACTTATTCGCCAACTACATGATGAGCATGTGTATGAAAATCATATTCCACCAGAATGGAAAAAGCAGTTTATAAACCTGAGTGGAAGGATTGTTTTATTAAAATGGACAATTATGTTTGCTGCTTTTGGATTATTGTTTAATTTGTTAACTGTTTTTGCTCTTTACTTGAATGAAATTTTTGTTGCAAGAATAATATTTGGTTCTTGTTGTCTCTCAATGATGGTTTCAATTTTAGTTTTTTTACGAGAAATTCATATATCTACAAATGCATTAAAATTGCACATGTCCGATATGGATGTTGATTTAGATTAATCAGGAATAATTATAGCAGGTCCAGTTAACAATCTAGCTTCTAATTCTTTGTGAGCTTTCTTTGCATCACTAAAAGAATATTTCTTAGAAATTTCAACTTTAAACTTTCGAGATAATACAGCATCAAAAACTTTTTTTGCAGATTCAACTAATTCTTCTCTTGTCATTGTATAATGTGCAATTGATGGACGAGTAAAAAATAATCCTTTTGAGTTAATATGTTTTTTAACATCTATAGTATCAACGTAACCAGATGCGTTACCAAATGAGACCATCATGCCTCTGACTTTTAATGTTTCAATTGATCCATCGAATGTTTTTATGCCAACACCGTCGTAGACAACATCAACTCCATTTTTACCTACAATCTTTTCTACTTCCTTAACAAAGTTTGTATCAGTATAATTTATTACATGATGACAGCCATTTTTTTTAGCAATAGCCTCTTTTTCTTTAGAGCCAACTGTACCTATAACCTCAGCTCCTAATGCATTAGCCCACTGACATAAAATTTGACCTACACCACCTGCAGCTGCATGGTATAAAACTTTATCTCCTTTTTTAATTGGGTAAGCTCTGTGTAATAAATATTCAGCAGTTATCCCTTTAAGCATAATGCAAGATGCAATTTCATTTGAAATTCCCTCTGGAACTAAAACCAGTTTCTCTTGAGGAAATAATTGTTTTTCAGAATAACTACCAATTGGCATTGAAGAGTGAGCCACTCTATCTCCAACTTTAAATAGATCAACTTCAGGACCAACTTCTTCAATTATCCCACATGCTTCTAAGCCAATCCCACTTGGTAGAGGAATAGGGTACAAGCCTGTTCGGTGATAAACATCAATATAGTTAAGACCAATTGATAAATTTTTTATAAGAACTTCTTTTGGACCTGGTTTGCCAATTTCAATATCTTTAACTTCTAATACTTCAGGACCACCAAATTTTTCTATTTTAATTGCTTTCATTATTTGACAAATGTACCGTTATGATAATCTTGCACTGCTTGCAAGATTTCAGCTTTAGTATTCATTACAAATGGACCACCTCTAGCAATAGGTTCACCAATCGGTTTACCAGATATTACTAAAAACTTAGCCTTTGTTAAGCTGTATATTTTCAACCTTTCACCTTTGGACAAAATAATTAAAGTAGAATTTTTAGCTTGTTCATGATCATGGTCCCCAACCTTAATTTCTCCATTAATTAAATAAATTAAAGAATTATGAGT
>Ga0209709_10002058_pt1 | contig 17953 bp, 14 predicted proteins | sample ArcticOcean_MG_C_2_FD_187435 | JGI IMG/M metagenome (GOLD analysis project Ga0209709, IMG submission 187435) | Marine microbial communities from western Arctic Ocean - ArcticOcean_MG_CB4_136 (SPAdes) (version 2) | ecosystem: Environmental > Aquatic > Marine > Oceanic | place: Arctic Ocean... | reverse complement strand
TCACCCTGAACAAAGTTCATATTCCAGTTTCTAATTTGATTAACTCTCTCTGAAATAAATCTGTTATCAATAACCGTTATATGATCGTTCCAACTATAACCTGAATATATTTTACACAATTCAATTCCAATATATCCAAGACCACCAGTGATAACTATTTTTTTCATAAATTTTTATATTTCTTAAAATCTCTCAATAATTATTCTATATAAAACGCTGAATATATGGTAAAATTTTATTTTTTTTATCTATCACATTTAAATTATTTATATTTTAATAAGATTAATTCATATATAATACTTGAGTTGGCTTGCCAACTACGACGATAAACGAATTTCGTAATAACCATTACGGACGTGGGGGCAGTACCCACCACCTCCACCATTACAACTTATGGGGGGTGAAACAGGATCGACGGGTGACTAAAGGCTATTCTTTCGTTCGGGATTGTTCCACCGTAACGGGCTAAACTTTAAATGCTAACGAAAGTTACGCTATTGCTGCATAATTAACTTAGGTTAATTATAGAAGCACGGTCTGGGGCACCGGGTAACAGAACGCCCCTTCTAAAGAATTTTTTGTTACTAGTAATTTAAAAAATTTGTTTGGAAAACTTTAGTTTAAGGTATAGGAGAATTTCAATGAAAATTAAATTCAATTATTTCTATATATTTATTATCACACTTTTAATCTCCCTATTGATCTTTGGTTATTTGCTTAACAAAAGAAGCTCAGCATCAAAAAAAAATGAAGTTTTGAATATTCTTCAACAATTAAAAACTAGGAACATACAAATAAGCAAAATACAAAAAAATTTGTTTAAAAATGGTAAAAATATTAACGATTTAATAAACGAAAAAAAAATTAATTTTAAAAAAGTTTTCGAAGATAAAGAGCTTGCTAATTTTAAAGAGTACTCTTCTTCCAAATATACAACCAATGATATTTTATTTAATGGAAATCGTGGAGCTATTGGAACTGGTTTTATTGATTTTTATAACAATGATCAGAATTTATTTTTAGTTACATATGATGGTATTTTTGCATACGCTAGAATGAATAACTTACAAAATTTTGAAAAGATTAATTCAAATATCAATTCTTTAATTCAATATGAAAAGTTTTATTTTCATGACCAATATGGCATTAAGGACATTTTAATAGATGAAAAAACTCTCTATGTTTCTTATATAGGAAAAAGGAAAGATAATTGTTATGATCTTAAAATTATTTCTGCAAAATTAAATGAAGAGTATCTAAATTTTCAAATATTTTATGAGACTTCAAATTGTGTAGACGTAAATAACAGTCATGGATTTTATCCAGCACAAGGAGCAGGTGGAAGAATAATAAAATTAGATAATTCTAGTCTATTATTTACCACTGGAGATTTTAGAAATAGACCGTTAGCTCAAGATCTTGCAAGTGATTTTGGTAAAATATTAAAAATTAACACCCAAAATAAAAAAAGTGATGTTATTTCAATTGGTCATAGAAATCCACAAGGGCTTTATTACAGTAAAAAATTTAATTTTATTATTTCAACAGAGCACGGACCAAAGGGGGGAGATGAAGTAAATATTAATCTTAAACCTTTCAAAAAAATAAAAAACTTTGGTTGGCCAGTATCCTCTTATGGTGAACATTATTATAAAGCCTATTCTAAAAAAATTTTACAAGAGGCACCTTTAAATAAATCTCATAAAAAATATGGTTTTGCAGAACCTATAAAATATTTTGTTCCCTCAATTGGCATTAGTCAAATAATTCCTCTAAATAAAGATGAGACTAAATTTTTAATTGGTGCAATGGGTAATGAGATTCAAGATCAAGATTTGGGCCTTCACTTGATTTTACTTGATGAAAAAAGACAAAAAGTTATTGAACATAATTATACTCTTCTTAATGAAAGGGTTAGAGATATCATTATTTCTAAGGATAAAAAAACTGTTATCATTTTCCTAGAAACTAGTAGTTCATTGTTAATTTTAAAGAGGATTTAAATTTTTGTTAATTAGCAAACATATAAGAATAATTAATAGTTTTTTAAAATATTATTTTTATTTAATAAAAAATTACAAGCGAATAAAAAAAACTGAAAATTTTTCTCAAGAGGGGGAAGATTTATTTTTAATTGATTTTTTCAAAGATAAAAAAGAGGGTTTTTATGTTGATGTAGGTGCTTTCCACCCTTTTAGAATTAGTAATACATATGCATTATATAAAAAAGGATTTAGAGGCATTAACATTGATATCAGTGCAACATCTATAGATTTTTTCAATTTTGCAAGACCTGATGATATAAATTTAAATGTAGGCGCGACTGATAAATTTGAAAATAAAATTTTTTTTTCAAAAAAAAATTTGTCATTTCATAATACTTTATCAAAATCATTAGCTGAATCTGATATTCAAAAAGAACCTTTTAAAAAAAAATATTCTATAGAATGCAAGCCTTTAAGTAAAATAATCGACAACACAAAATTTTGTAAAAGAAAAATTGATTTTTTGAATATTGATGCAGAGGGATATGATTATCAAGTATTATTAGGTCTAGATATAAAGAGATATTGTCCTAGAGTTATTTGTATTGAAATTTCACCTTTGGTAGATAAAAAAAATGAAAATTATAAAGAGTCAAAAGTGTACAAATATCTTTTACAAAATGGCTATAAATTGACTTGGGAAGGCTTTAACTCCTTTATTTTTTTATTTCAGCCTAAGCAGCAGTCAATCTAACTATAGGGCGTCTAATATCTGCCAAATGAATAATAATAGAGTTAAAATGAAATTAGAAGTTTCTTACAGGTTGATTTAGTAACAACTTCAGCAATCTTTTTGTAAGATTTGCTTTTCTTTCATAAAATTTTCATTAAACGAATGATTGATTGTTCCTTTTCACAAGACGAAGTCCTCAATGAAGTCTTTCAAAAAAATCATATATTATGTTATTAATTAAAATTGAGGGCAAAACAGAACACCCCCTACGTGCCAAATTATTAACTAAAAAACATAAGATTTTTAACATCTATAATTGACTCTTTAGTTAGGACGAATAATTGATTTTATCTTCTATATTTTAATATTAGATGGTAATTAAACTGTTCTAATTTTAGAATATTAAAATGTTCATTTTAAAAAGATATCAAAAATTTTACAAATCTAATGGTTTAGTAAGATCTATGATGAAGGTTATTTTAACACCATTAAGATTAATCAAAAAAAGAAACTACAATAAAAACAAAAAGAATATATTTAGTCATGATTCAAATAAAAAAAAGTTTGAATTAATTTATAAAAGCAATTTTTGGTCATCTAAAGAAAGTGTTTCGGGACTCGGTTCTGAGTACAAAAATACAATCAATTTAAGAAATGAAATGGTTAAGTTAATTAAAAATTATAAAATTGAAAGCATTCTAGATGCTCCTTGTGGTGATTTTAACTGGATTAATTCTCTAATAAATAAAAATTTGAAATATATTGGTGGTGATATAGTTTCGACCTTAATTGATCAAAATAATAAAATTTACAAAAATGACAACATAATTTTTATTCCTCTTGATATAACATCAGAAAATTTGCCAAATTCAAATTTGATGATTTGTAGAGATTGTTTAATTCACTTATCCTTTAAGAATATTAAATTATTTTTCGAAAATTTTAGAAATAGTAATATCAATTATCTTCTATTGACTTCATATAAATTAAAAGATTCTAGTAAAGTAATTAAAAATATAGATATTACTGACGGTGAGTTTAGAGAAATTGACTTATCATTGTATCCATTTAATTTACCAGAACCATTATTTAAAATTTTAGATAAAGATGAACAAACTAAAACAAGTGGCTATTTCTGTTATCTAAATTTGTATTCAAAAAAACAAATTCAAGAAATGATTAGTTAAAAAAATTAAAGAAATATATTTTTATATTTTTTAATAAAGTTAATTCTATCTCGCCGTCTAATACCTGCCAAATGAATAATAATAGGGTTAAAGTAAAAATTAGAAATTTCATTATTAAGAGGGTTATCAAAATTTTTGTTTGGCATACTGTTCCATAAGCCAGATAAAAAATAAAATTTTTCTAATGTTTTTTTAGACGGTTTGTTGTCTGATAAATTAGAAATTTCTGCTTTATAACCAAGTTCATCCATAAAGGCCGCATTATCAGGCCAATGATGTCGTAAATATTTTTTTTTATTCCAAACATTTTTAAAAAAATTTAAAGACCATTTTGTATTTCTAACTAATAAGACGCCAACATTTGGTCCCCAGGTTAAATAATCTACATTAGGAATCTTAGATTTATGTTTTGATTTAAAAAATTGATTATGAACAAAAATATGTTTTGATTGATCAATATTGTTTAGAATATTTTCATACCTACATATAAAAGTGTCTGCATCTAACCATAGATAATACTCATGTTTTCCATTTTCTAGATTATCTATTAACATTTTGATTTTTAACCAGTAGAAGTGTCTTTCAAACGTATTTCTATTATCTATCTCATAATCAAAATTAAAATGATCAGCGTATTTAATTATAGTTTTTTCTGACTCTTTTCCAATATTTCTATATCTATAGTTATAACCAGAAAGTATTTTTAGATTATTATTTTTGGATTTTACTTTTTTACTTTTTAAAAAAAACATTACTAAATATTATTTAGAATTAACAATTGTTTATTAATCATATAGATCAGATTTAAAAAGTAAAATATAAATTTGAAAATGTGTAATTTAAACAGGTTGATACATAATAAATTTTTACTTTATAGCAGACACTTTCCAATAATCGTTATTTAATATAATGTATTCACATGGAGACAGGGAAACAGAACTCCCCTATACTAATTTACAAATTTAGTTAAATCAGGTTTAAAATATTTGGGGCCCTTCATAACTTTTCCAGATTCGTTATAGATAGGTTTGCCATCTTCACCTAACTTACTCATATTTGAACTTTGTACTTCTTCAAAACATTTATCAAGATCAATGCCAAACGCATGTCCAGCCCCATAAGTTACATACAATATATCTGTTAAAGCATCTGCAACTTCTAAAAGATCTTTATTTTCCATTGCTTCTTTAAGCTCTTCTAATTCCTCTTTTATTAAATCATATCTAAGACTATTGATCTTATCAGTGCTAAAAGATGGCTTAGTTTTGACTTCTTGACCAAAGATTTCCATAAAAGTTTTTACTTTATTAAAATTTGACATTTAGCTCCTGTAAGTTTTTAAAAAATTAATATATAAGTATATTAAATTACTAACTATATATTAATCAATGAAATTAAGAAAAGAATTCGACAGCATTGGAAGTATCAACGTACCTAGTGATAAATATTGGGGCGCATCAACTCAAAGATCTAACAAGTTTTTTAATATTGGAAAAACTTTAGTTAATATTTCAATAATAAAATCTATTGCAATCATCAAAAGATCTGCTGCTTTAGTCCATTATAAAGAAAAACAGATCAATAAAAAAATTACCAATTCAATAATTAAAGCTTCAGATGAGGTTATTAAAGGAAAACTAGATGAAAATTTTCCTTTAAAGGTTTGGCAAACAGGTTCTGGCACACAAACTAATATGAATGTTAATGAGGTAATTGCAAATAGAGCAATTGAAATATTGGGTGGAAAAAAAGGTTCAAAAAAACCAGTTCATCCAAATGATCATGTAAATAAATCTCAATCAACAAATGATGTTTTTCCGACAGCTATGCATATATCTGTTGCTCAAGAGACTATATCAAAACTATTACCTAGCTTAAAAATTTTAGAAAAGGAGTTAGCAAAAAAATCTAAAGAATTTAAAAATATTATTAAAATTGGCAGAACCCACTTACAAGATGCAACACCGTTATCACTTGGACAGGAATTTTCAGGCTATCAGGTACAGCTTAAAAAATGTATTGAGAGAATAGAGCTTGCACTTAAAGAAATTTATTTTTTAGCACAAGGTGGAACAGCTGTTGGAACTGGAATTAACTCTAAAAAAGGTTTTGATAAAAAAATTGTTAAGGAGGTTGCCAAATATACTAAAATCCCTTTTAAACCAGCTGCTAATAAATTTGCAGAACTTGCAGCACACGATTCTATTGTAAATTTTTCGGGAACATTAAACACCTGTGCTGTTGCATTAATGAAAATATCAAACGATGTAAGATTTTTAGGTTCAGGACCTCGTGCTGGATATGGTGAATTAATATTACCAGAAAATGAACCTGGTTCGTCTATTATGCCAGGAAAAGTTAACCCCACTCAATGTGAGGCAGTCACAATGGTTTGTGCTAAAGTAATAGGTAATCATACTGGAATTACAGTTGCAGGATCTCATGGACATTTTGAATTGAATGTATTTAAGCCAATGATTGCTCATAATATACTTCAGTCGATAGATTTTATTGCAGATAGTACTAAAAATTTTGCGATTTATTGTGTTAAAGGAATTAAAGCTAATAAGAAAAGAATTAAAGAACATTTGGATAATTCATTAATGCTAGTAACAGCGCTAGCACCGCATATTGGGTATGATAATGCGGCAAAGATTGCAAAGACTGCTCTAAAAAATGGGACAACGCTAAAGCATGAAACTCTTAAAACAGGCCTTGTTGATAAGAAAGACTATGAAAAAATAGTAGATCCTAAAAAAATGATTTACCCCACCACATAAAGATTAATTAATTTGTTCAGTAACTTTCTGCTTTTAGTTAAATTATTAGAATTATTATCAATAAAACCTTCGACTATATTCATGAATTGATCACTCACTTCATTGTCATCTACCTTAATATTTTTAAACACAATTTCATTACTCAAAAAATCATAAATTATATTTAGCTTAATGTTTTTAATATTTTTTCTTAATCTTTTATTGGTATTTAAAAAAGAATACAATCTATCGGTATTTTTAATATCTATTGATAAATTAGCAGTTAAAATTAATTTGTCATTTTCTAAAAATAAATCACTTTTAAAAACTTCTATTAAACCAATATTGTTATTGGTAAATACCGAGTTATCAAAACTTATTTTTCCATTTAAAACTCTGAACTCAATTTTAGCTTCATTAAAAATTTTATTTTTTTGTGCAAATTTAATATTTACTAAAGTGTTCACACTAATATTTTTATTAAATAATAAACCTGATTTAATAAATTCATTGATGATAGAATTTGATTTAAATAAATTAGAAATTCTATAATCATCTAGATTAACCTTTAGATTCAAATCAAATGGATTTATTGCTAGTTGTCCATTATAATTTATACTAGAATTAAAAGCTCTAGAACCATCTGATTGAAATATTATTGTTTGATTTTTAATACTGTATTTTGTATTGATAGATGTATTTAAAATAGAAATATTATTTATTCCATTACTTCGATCTTCATCTTTTTTAAAAAATTTATTTATAATTTCAAGTTTAAGATCGGGAGCCTTTATCTTAATCTTTTTTTGTGAATTTATAATATTCTGATAATTTAATTCAAAAGGTATATTAAAAACTTCACCATTTAAATCAAATAGATTAAATAAATTTTTTTCATCGAAAAAATAAAATCCATTAGAGACTTTAATAATTGAAATTACTTCATTGAAATTGTCCATGAAAAAAATATTACTATTATTAATTTTTATTTTTTTTTTAGGAAATTTTTTTTCACTATTTTCATAAAGTGTTTTAAAATTATTTTTTAAAAAAGAAAAATTTGCTTCTTCAATAACTACTTCATTTATTTTAATGCTATCTTTATTGAAAAGATTATTTTGGCTAATAAAAACATTTAATACTTCAATTTCTGCTAAAGCAGTTTTACTGTCTCTAATTAAATAATGAGGTTTAGGCAAAATACGATATGAAATATCAAAAGAATTACTTAAACTTATGTTGAATTCAGTGCTTAATTTACTAACAATTTTATTTTGTACCCAATTTTTATCATATAATAGGGGTATTAATAAATAAAAAATATAGGCAAATAATGTACAAATTACAGCTATTACATATTTATTAAAACTACTAACATGAAACTTATTATTTGTTTTATTTTTAAGTTTGAATATTGTCTTTTTAATTAAGTTATTTAAATTTTTAACAATTTGTTTCATAAATCACACTGAAAGTTTAATAGCTTATAATCAAATTTAAAAAATGATAAACTCTGAATATTTAAACAATCTTAATAACGCCCAAAAAGAGGCTGTTTTATACCTTGATGGACCATTACTAATTGTTGCAGGAGCTGGATCTGGAAAAACAAAAGTTCTAACCTCAAGAATTGCTCATATAATCAATGAAAAAAAGGCGTTTCCAAACCAGATCTTATCAGTGACTTTTACTAATAAGGCTGCAAAAGAAATGCAAAACAGAGTGAGCTCTATATTAAATTCTGAGGCTATAGGGCTTTCGTGGCTTGGGACCTTTCACTCCATATGTGCAAAGCTTCTGAGAAAACATGCACCAGCGGCTGGATTAACTTCTAATTTTACAATTATTGATACAGATGATCAGGTAAGATTAATCAAAAATATATGTAAAGCTGAAAATATAGACATAAAGCAATTAGCCCCAAAATTTATTCTTTCAATAATTGATAGATGGAAAAATAAAGGTTTCTATCCAGATGAAGTCGTTATCAATAAAAATGATATTTTTGAGAGAACTATACTTCCTCTTTATAAAATTTATCAACAAAAGTTATTAGATTTAAATGCATGTGACTTTGGAGATTTAATTTTACATGTAGTTAAAATTTTAGAAAAAAACCAGGACATAAGAAATATTTATTCAAACAATTTTAAATATATACTTGTGGATGAGTATCAAGACACTAATTATATTCAAAGTAGATGGCTTAATCTACTTTCAGAAAAGCATAAAAATTTATGCTGTGTTGGAGATGATGATCAATCTATTTATAGTTGGCGTGGAGCAGAAATAAAAAATTTCTTAGAATTTGATCAAGTGTATAAAAATTCAAAAGTAATAAGATTAGAAGAAAATTATCGTTCCTCACAAAATATATTATCTGTTGCTTCAAATCTTATAGCTAATAATCAAAACAGAGTTGGAAAAACTTTAAAGACAACTATGGAGGAAGGAGATCTTGTAAAACTTAATTGTTTTAAAAATGGAAAAGATGAAGCAATAGGAGTTTCTGATGAAATTGAAAAAAAACTTAAAAAAAAATATTCTTTTAACAATATTGCTATTTTAGTTAGAGCTATTTTCCAAACAAGAGAGTTTGAAGAACGATTTTTAAAAATTGGTTTACCTTATAGAATTCTTGGTGGTACAAAATTTTACGAAAGAGCAGAGATTAAAGATTGCGTTGCCTATTTAAGATTGATTCACCAACCAAAAGATGATTTGGCATTTAGTCGAATAGTTAATAATCCTAAAAGAGCAATTGGTGAAAGTACGATAAAATTAATACATGAGTTTTCAAAAGAGAACTCTGTTAGTTTGGAAATTGCTTCCAAAAAATTAATTGAAGAGAATTTAATTAAACCCAAAACTAAAATTGGTCTTAGCTCTTTTTTATTCCTCATGGATAAGTGGAGGAATGACATTAATATTAAAAAAATTAACCATGTTAAATTATTACAATTAGTTTTAGATGAATCTGGCTATTCAAGTATGTTAAAAAATAAAAAAGATCTAGAAAATGAAAACAGACTTGAAAATATCAAAGAACTTTTAAGTGCAATGAAAGATTTTGATAATTTAGAAAGCTTTCTAGAACATGTTGCTCTTGCTACATCAGTTGATCAGGATTGGGATGGAGAAAAAGTTAACATGATGACAATGCATGGATCTAAAGGACTTGAATTTGATGTAGTTTTCTTACCAGGTTGGGAAGAAGGTCTTTTTCCACACCAAAAATCTATTGAAGAGAAAGGCCAAAATGGGCTTGAAGAAGAAAGACGATTGGCTTATGTGGGAATAACAAGAGCCAAAAAAAAAGCACTTATATCTTTTGCTATGAATAGGTTTTATCAGGGAAACTGGATAGACAGTATGGCTTCAAGGTTTATTGAAGAGTTACCAGAAAAATTTTTGGAAAAGAATTCTTTTTTTGATGACTCTAAAAATAATGAAGAGGATTTTGAGTTTAATCAAGATTTTGAGATTGAGGAAGGAACCAGAAGTCCTGGATGGATAAGATATCAAAAAAGAATTAAATGATTTTACAAAAAATAAAAATTTTAAGAAAAAAATTTAAACAATATGACATAAATGGTTACATTATTCCGAAAAATGATGAATATTTTTCTGAATATGCAAAAAATGACAGGTTAAAAAATATTACAGGCTTTTCAGGCTCTGCGGGTTTTGCAGTAATTTTAAAAAAACAAAATTATTTATTTGTTGATGGAAGATATACTATTCAAGCACATCAACAATCATCTAAAAATTTTAAGATAATTGAAATTCATAAAAAACTACCTCATACAATTATTAAAAATTTTAATTTAGGTTACGACCCAAAACTATTTACATCCAAATTACTTAGTAAATATTTTATAAATAATAACTTAATTTCTATTAATCAAAACTTAATTGACCAAATATTTAGATTTAAAGAAAAACATACAAAACCATTCTATTCTCTAGACACGAAAATTGTAGGTGAAGCTTATGGTTCTAAAATTTCTAAAGTTGTAAGCTTTCTTAAAAAAAACAAAGCAGATTATTGTTTTATTTCTGCGCCTGAAAATGTTGCTTGGCTTTTAAATATTCGTGGATACGATAATCCAAATAGCCCAATTGCAAATTCTAGATTAATACTAAATAAAAAAAAGGAATTTTTTTTAATAGCAAATGAAAACAATCTAAAAAATCTCTTATTAGATAAAAAAATTAAAAAGAAACAAATTTTACCAATCAATTCACTTCCACAACTTTTAGATGATTTAAAAGGTAAAAATTTTATTATTGATAATAAAACTTGCTCAATTTTTTATGAAAAAATAATTAAATCAAAATTTAATATACTTAATTTTGACGATCCTGTTTATGAACTAAAATCAATCAAAAATTCCAGTGAAATAAAACATATGATTGAAGCCCATAAAAAAGATGGCTTAGCATTAACAAGATTTATTTATTGGATTAAAAATGTTAATAAAAAAAGAATAACAGAAGTGTATGCACAAAATAAATTAGAAAAATTTCGAAAGCTAAATAAAGATTATTTATTTCCAAGTTTTGATACAATTTCTGGCGCTGGTTCAAATGGTGCAATTATTCATTATAGAGCTAATAAAAAAACAACTAAAAAAATTGAGCTGAGCGATATTTTATTGGTAGATTCTGGTGGGCAATATCATTATGGTACTACAGATGTAACAAGAACTATTTCATTCTCAAAACAAAACAAATTTATCAAAAATGCTTATACAAATGTATTAAAAGGCCATATTGCCGTTGCCTTAACAAACTTGAATAAAGATGACATCGGGAAAAAAATCGACATAAAAGCTAGAAAGTTTTTAAAAAAAGAAGGTCAAGATTATGCCCATGGAACAGGACATGGCGTTGGTTTTTTTTTAAATGTTCATGAAGGACCTCAATCAATTTCAAAACATAATTCTATAAAAATAAAAAATGGAATGATCCTAAGCAATGAACCTGGTTTTTATAAAAAAAACCATTTTGGTATTAGAATTGAAAACTTAATCTTTGCTAAAGAAACCAAAAGAAACTTTAATTTTGAAAACCTTACGCTTGCTCCTTTAGAAAAAGACTTAATTAACTATGAGCTATTAAATAAAACAGAAAAAAATTATTTGTTTAAATATCATTTAAATATTTATTCAGAATTTTCTAGTTTGCTTAATAAAAAAGAAAGAAAGTGGTTAGCCACTCTTATTTAACATTTTTAACCATTCTGCCTGATTAATAACTTTTATATTCCATTCCTTGGCTGTATTTATTTTTTTTATAGTTGGTTTGTCTCCAGTAATTAAATAATCAAGTTTTTTATTAACGTTACTAACTATTTTTCCTGAATTTTTTTCTATTAATGATTTTGCTTCTGCCCTGCTAATTCCATTTAACTTTCCAGTTAACATAAAAGTTTTATTTTTTAATAGGCCATTATTATTTATTAGAATTACATCTTTGATTAATAAATTTTTTTCTAATTCAGACAACACGTTGAGATTAGTTTTATTTATGAAAAATTTTTTAATGGACTGAATCTGTGTTATTCCAATTCCGTCAATATTGGATAAATTTTCAATATTACTTTCTCCTGATAGTCGAAAGAAATTAGATGATGTTTTGAGGTGTCTTGCGATAAGCTTTGCATTTTCTTGTCCTATATGCCTTATACCCAATGAATAAATAAATCGCTCTAGAGAAATATTTTTTTTTTCTTCAATTGAAAATTTTAAATTAGCAACTGATAATTTTCCCCATCCTTCAAGTTCTTCTATTTTATCATAATTAAGCTTAAATATATCCTGTGGAATTTTAACTAATTTTAAGTTCCAAAAATTTTCAACAATTTTCTTTCCAAATCCTTCTATATTAAATGCATCCTTAGAAACAAAATGTTTAATTCTTTCTATGGCAATTTTTTCACATTCAAACCCCTCACTAGCACACCTTCTTACAGCATCTTGTCTTTTGGTTATCTCATTATAATCTTTAATTGTTTTGCTCCCACAAGATGGGCACTTTAGAGGAAAAATAAATTTTTTTGAGTTTTGTTTTCTTTTTTTTAAATTTACCAAAACTACATGTGGAATTACATCTCCAGCTCTTTCAACAGTGACAGTATCTCCTACTCTAATATCTTTTCTAACAATTTCATCTTCATTATGAAGTGTTGCATTTGAAACTATCACTCCCCCTATATTAACTGGTTTAATTTTTGCAACTGGAGTAAGTGCCCCTGTTCTACCAATTTGTATTTCAATATTCATTATTTCAGAAATAGAGCTATTGGCTGAAAACTTATGTGCTATTGCCCATCTAGGTGCATTAGCAGCAAAACCCAATCTTTTTTGTAAATCAAAATCATTAACTTTATAAACAATTCCATCTATATCAAATGCCAACTCTTTTCTTTTTTCCTCTAATTCTTTATGATTTAGTATTAAATTTTTAACACCAATAATTTTTTTATTAAATGGGTTTGTTTTAAACCCCCATAACCTTAAATTTTCTAAAAAACTTGTTTGATTATTAATATTCATTTTTTTTTCATAACCGTATGTGTAGGCAATAAATTTTAATGGAATTTTTGCTGTTATTGATGAATTTTTTTGTCTTAACGATCCAGAAGCAGCATTTCTAGGATTTGCAAACTTGTCATTAATTTTTTTAAAATCATTATTTTCTATAAAAACTTCACCTCTAATATCTATTTCTTTAGGAAAGTTGCTCTTGATAATTTCTAAAGGTATATCCTTAATTGTTTTTAAATTTTGTGTAATATCCTCTCCTTCATTGCCATCTCCTCTAGAAAGTCCCTTGGTTAATTTTCCATTAATATAAATTAAGGATGCGGATATTCCATCAATTTTTGGTTCGGCACTATATTCGATAGAGTTTATATCTTTTAAACTTAAGAAATTAATTATTTTTTTTTCAAAATTTTTTAAGTCCTTTTCATTAAAAGCATTTCCAAGTGATAACATTGGAACTTTATGTTTTACTTTTTTAAAATTTTTTGATGGTTTAAATCCTATGGATTTAGTAGGAGAATATTCACTTTTTAAAAATTTATATTTATTCTCTAAATCTACTATATCTTTTTTTAAAAGATCAAATTTTTGATCTGATACAATGGGTTTGTCTTTATCATAATAATATTTGTTATATTTTTGAAATAAATCAATTTTTTTTAAGTATTCAGTTTCAAGGTCTTTATCATTCATTTTACTCGAACAATCCCTTAAATCTTTTTATTATGCTTATCTTTTTCTTTTTATCTTTTTGTAATTCTTTTACGCCATCTCTATAATTTTTATTAAATACTTTGTAAGAATTTTTATACCAATCAGAAGATTGGTAATTATATCCTAAAGTGTTTGCATATTTTTTTGACTCATCTATCAATCCAAGTCTATAATTAATTTCAACCAATCTATGGAGGGCTTCTTCTGTATAAATGGTTGTATTGTAATCTTTAACAACTGTCTTAAATCTATTTAATGCTGGGATCCATTTAGTTTTGTTTAAATAATATCTAGCTATGTACATCTCTTTTGCTGCCAAAATTTCATTAATTAAATCAATTTTAAATTTAGCATCCATAGCAAATTCTGTACTAGGGTAATCTCTAATTATAGTTTCAAATTGCTCCTTGGAATCTAATATTGATTTTAAATCTTTTTTTTCATCAACTATTAATTCATAAAAACTCATACCTAGAAGAAAATGTGCATAAACTTTATCTTTATGATTTGGATATGTTACCAAATATCTTTCTAACTCAAAAATTGCATCGCTGTAATAATCTTGAGTATAATATGCATAAGCTGCCATAATTGCAGATTTTGCTGCCCAGGGTGACTGTGGAAATAACAACTCAGCCTCATTAAATTTTTTAGCTGCTAATAAAACATCTCCTCTTTGAAGTTCAAAATAGCCCTCTTTGTATGCATCAGACATTTGCATTTCCATATCCACTTCTACAATTTCAGATATTTTTTTTGTTTTATCTCCACAAGACAAAATAAAGGTAAATGTGATTAAAAAAAGTATAATTTTTAGTTTTGAAAGCATTGTCTTATTCTAACAGATTATGAATAAAACTCTATTTTTTAAGCTATAGATCTTAGGTGACTCTTATTTATGAAGGTATTTGGCAAATGTTTTTCTGTAATCTCTATTAATGAAAAATTTTCATCTTGTTGAAAAACTTTTCTCAATAATTGGTTAGTTAATTTATGTCCTCCTTGAGAACAAACAATTTTTCCAATAATCTTATAACCAGCTAGATATAAATCTCCCATACAATCTAAAATCTTATGGTTTACGAATTCTTTTTTATTTCTAAGGCCTTTTTCATTTAAAATTTCATTGTCCTTAACAACTATTGCGTTCTCAAGACTTCCTCCTTGAGCTAATCCCATTTCTTTTAACTTTTCAATATCTTCAAAAAGACAGAAGGTTCTTGAATTATAAATATCAGTCAAATCTGACTCAAATACACTTACAAAGTTTCTTTGCGTTCCAATTAAATTGTTTTCATATTTTAGTTCAAAATCTATATCCAAACTAACTTTACTTGGCTCTATAGAAATTGTTTTTTTACCATCGTTAAATTCAATTCTTTTTTCAATTTTAATTATTTTTATTGGTGCTTCACTATTTTTTATTCCAGCTTTTGATATTTCTTCAATAAAAAGTTTTGCTGACCCATCAAGAATTGGCACTTCTTGATTATCAATCTCTACTAAGACATTATCAATTCCTAAACCATATAATGCTCCCATTAAATGTTCTATTGTTGATATACTAACTCCACTTTCATTTGCTATGGTTGTGCAAAATACTGCGCTACTAACATTAAAAATGTTTGGAATTATTATATTATTTTCTTTTAGATCAACTCTTTTGAAAAGAATTCCTGAATTTGGTTTTGCTGGCTTTACCGTCATAGTTACATTTACTCCACTATGAAGCCCAATGCCTTTAAAGGTAATATCTCTATTGATAGTTTTTTGATTAAGAACAGACATTATTATTCTTATAAATAATTGATTTAAATTTAGAAAAACAACAAATGTTACAAGAAAATACTAGTCTATTTGAAAAAATGAAAAAGTTTTTCAAAAAAACCCTGTTTTATTTGTTTTTTCGGTACAACTACAACCTCTTGTTTGTCATATATTTTTCTTAGTTTGTAACCAGACTGACAAACATCCCCTAGGGTTTCATCTAAAAAATCAATATCCTTAGAAAATGAAATTTTATCTTTAAATTTATTATCTAAAATTTTCGATCCTTCTCCCATCAGAATCATCTTAGATTGAGTCTTTATCTTTGTATTTGAGGCAAGAGATTTATCACATAATTCAAGAATCTCTTCTGTTCTAGCAAAAGCTATTTTTTGTAGCATTTCCAAAGAAAAATTTGGATTATCAACTTGTGAGTTATTTTTTTCAAAATTTAATTTAATTTGTTCCGCTTCGTTAATATCAATCTTTAAAAGTAGAGAAATATCTTTGGTAATATGATTTCCACCTATTGGCAGAACGTCTAAAAAGATTAATTTATCATTGTTAAAGGAAATAATTGATGTTTTCTTAAAACCAATATCAATGAAAGATACCTCTCCTGTTAAATTTAAATTATTTTTATAATTGATCGATTTTGCATAACTAGAGCAAATTATTTGATTAATCGATATATTCAATTCTGAAAAAATATTTTTAAAGCTAAGCACTAATTCACTTGGAAGGCAGATAAAAATAATATCTAGTGATATGAATTGGCAATCAATTTCATCTGGTAATTCAGAATAATCAATATTATTAATTTTATAATTATTTATAATTATGTGGGCAATATTATAATCTGAATAATATTTTTTTATTTGCTGTTTCGCTTCTTGAATTAAAAATAAAATATCATCTTGTCTTAATTTCAGTTCTTCAATTTTTTTAAACACAGAAATTGCAACAGAAATTGTTTTTGAACTATCTAACATCAAATCTATATTATCAATATATTCATTTGTGGATTTTTCTAGTGATGCAATAATTTTTTGAATATCTAATTTAAAATTAAATTGATCTGTAAAAAAATTACTCTCAATAAAAAAAGGATTGTTCTTACCTTCTTCATTAAATGCACCTGCTCTTATTTTTGAAAAGCCACAGTCAATTATTGTTTGAAATTTTTTATTACTCATTACTTGGCAACTAAATGATTTTTAATTCTCAAATCAATAAATTTATAATCTTTAAAATTATCATTATTGATAAGTTTCTTAGATAAATTTAATGACGCTACGATATGTTCTTGTGGTAGCTTAATCAAAATATCCTTATCAGTTAAAATATCCCACCTGCCTGATGGGAAAAAGGATAATTCTTTTAAATTTGAAAAAGAAAACATAGATTTTTCAATATTTTTTTTAAATGATAAAAAATCATGAGAATTAAATTCACCAAAGATGTATGGGAGTAATTCATTGTTACTTTTATCTTCAATTAACTTGCCATTAGCACCTACTAGATATTGACTATTATTAGAAACTCGAGCAATAAATTTAGTTGGTTTAATTTCAATGTTAAGTGTTGATGGGTAAATTTTTTTTATATTAAACTCTTGTATAATATTATGTTTTTCTAAAATCTTTCTTATTTCATCTTCATTAATGACAAATATACTTTTGTATAAAAGATTATTAAGGTTATTTAAGATCTCCAAATTTTTTCTCTCAGAAAGACCTGTAATATTTATTTTACTTATTGATGAAGATAATTTTTTTTGATCGTTTATAAATTTTGCACTAGTAGTGCTTAAAATGAATAAAAATAATAAATAAATTATTATCTTATTTTTTTTACCTATTGATTGATGCATCTTTTAGAATCCATTCAATTAATTTTATAAAACTTATACCTTTATGTTTTGCAATTTCAGGGACTAATGAAAGTTTAGTCATTCCAGGCTGAGTATTAATCTCTAGTAAATAAAACTTCTCGTTAAAAAATTTAAAGTCGGATCTCGTAACACCTTTACAGCCTATAATTTTATGAGCTGCTCTTGCCATGCTAGTAATTTTAGCTAGATCATTTTTACTCAAATCTACAGGAATTAAGTGCTTAGTCTTAGCGCTAGAATTATATTTTGCCTCATAATCATAAAACTTTCTTTTAGGCTCAAGTTCAATTGCACCAAGTGCTTTATTATCCATTATTGCAACTTGGATTTCTCTACCTGGTATAAATTCCTCAATTAATATTT
>Ga0209709_10002057_pt1 | contig 17955 bp, 15 predicted proteins | sample ArcticOcean_MG_C_2_FD_187435 | JGI IMG/M metagenome (GOLD analysis project Ga0209709, IMG submission 187435) | Marine microbial communities from western Arctic Ocean - ArcticOcean_MG_CB4_136 (SPAdes) (version 2) | ecosystem: Environmental > Aquatic > Marine > Oceanic | place: Arctic Ocean... | reverse complement strand
TCCAAAAAAAGTTATTTTTTGTGAATTACCAAAAACATCAACAGGAAAAATACAAAAATTTGAGCTTAGAAAAAAAATCAAGGAATTAAGTTGATCCTTGAAGTTGATAACAAAAAAGTTTTTGCTTCAGATGCAGGTAAAAACTTTGAAAGTGATAAACACACAATAATTTTACTTCATGGAAGTGGGCTTTCTCATATAGTTTGGTCTTTAACTGAACAGTATTTATCAAATAAAGGATACAATATACTAGCTATAGATTTACCAGGTCATGGAAATTCTGAAGGTCCAAGCTTATCTTCAATTGAAGATATAGCTGATTGGTTAGAAAAAATGATAAATCAAATTGACATTCATGATTTAACAATTTTAGGTCACTCGCAAGGATGTTTAGAAGCAATTGAATATGTGTCAAGATATCCAAATAAAGTAAAAAATTTAATACTAGTTGGTGGATCCTATAAAATGCCAGTAAATAAAGAATTGATAGACCTAGCATCTGCTGGAGATAAAGGTGCAATAAATTTAATGATGAAATGGGGATATGCGGGGTCAAAAAAATTTATTGGTGGTAATCCTGTCGAAAAAATAATTAATTCAGCTCGTGCTATTAGAGAAAATTTGGCAATAGATTTAATTGCCTGTAATAATTACAAAAATGGCAAGGAAGCGACAAAGACAATAAAATGTCCTACTTTTTTGATATTTGGTGAATTAGATAAGATGGTTAACCTTGAAAACAGTAAGAAATTTGCTGAACTTATTCTAAACTCAAAAACTCATATAATTAAAAATTGTGGCCATATGATTATGTTTGAAAACGCTTTCGAAATGAGAGAAAAGATCTTTGAATTTTTAAAAAAATGAAAAATTTTCCAATAGCAAAATCAAGGCGAATAAGAAGCACCCCATACACTTCTAGAATAGAGGAACAAGGTGTAACGGCTTATACAATTTATAATCATATGTTGTTGCCAGCTGCTTTTGGCTCAATAGAGGATAGTTACCATCATCTAAAAGAACATGTTCAAGTATGGGATGTAGCAGCAGAAAGACAAGTTGAAATATCAGGAAAAGATTCTGCAAAGTTGGTTCAATTAATGACATGTAGAGATTTATCAAAATCAAAGATTGGTAGATGTTATTATTGTCCAATTATTGATGACTTAGGTAACTTAGTTAATGATCCAGTTGTTTTAAAGTTAGATGAAAATAAATGGTGGATATCAATTGCTGACTCAGATGTTATCTTTTTTGCAAAGGGGTTAGCATCTGGAAATAAGTTTGATGTTAAAATTATAGAACCTATAGTAGATATTATTGCAATACAGGGACCCAAATCATTTAGCTTAATGGAAAAAGTATTTGGAAAAAAAATTACTGAATTAAAATTTTTTGGATTTGATTATTTTGATTTTGAGGGAATCAAACATTTAATTGCAAGATCTGGTTGGTCAAAACAAGGTGGATTTGAGGTATATGTTCAGAATACACCATCAGGACAAAAATTATATGACCACTTATTTAAAATTGGAAAAGAATTTAATGTAAAACCAGGCTGTCCAAATTTAATTGAAAGAATTGAAAGTGCTTTACTTTCATATGGGAATGACTTTGATAATGGCGACAACCCTTTTGAATGTGGTTTTGATCAATATGTTTCTTTAGATAGTCAGATAAGTTTTTTAGGTAAAGAAAAATTAAAAAAAATTAAATCAGAAGGAATAAAAAGAAAATTAATTGGTATTCAAATTGAATGTAAAGAAATCAATTTATCAAACTCTTTAGAAATAAAAGATAAAAAAAATAAAATAATAGGTGAATTGAGATCAGCTTGCTATTCACCTCATTTTGGTAAAGTCATTGGCATAGCTATGATGAGCAAGCCATTTTGGAATGTTTCTCAATTTGTAAAAATTAAGGTAAATAACAGTAACCATGATGGAAAAGTTTGTGATTTACCGTTTCTTTAATTTTAAAAGATTAAATTTTTAGACTTTATCTTCTAAAAATTGCTTGAAATAATCTCCAAACATAAAAAAAGCCAAATATCAAAAATTTTGATAAGCTCGGGAAGCTTTTGCTATTTCCCTCAATATCAACAGGGTGTGTATATGGTATTTCTATAATTTTATTTCCTTTTTTTTCTGCTTTATGTAAAAATTCCACCATAAATTCACCATGGCCACTAGCGATAGGGACAACATCTAGTAGTACCTTTTTTTTCATTACAAAAATTCCACTACTGAGGTCCTTAATTTTTGATTTAAGAATAAATCTTGCAAGGCCATTTATGGTTCTACTTGATAAAACTCTAATTATATTTCTATCATCTTTACCACCATCAATATATCTTGATAAAATAGCTATATCCGCATTTTCAAGACCAGAGATCATTTCGGGAAATTTTTTAACTACAGTCCCCATGTTGGAGTCAACCCAGCCAATTATATCTCCTTGTGCATTAATTAAACCTAATAGAAAAGCTGAAGCAAGGCCTTTTGTTTTTTTTCTACTGAGTATTTTTAATTTTGGATAATTAATATTTTTTAATATTTCAAGAGTTCCATCAGGAGAGTTATCATCAACAACTACTATTTCCACATTATCAATATGTTTAATTAATTCATTAATAGTTATTTCTATAGATGCCTTCTCATTGTAAGTTGTGAGCATTATAGTTATACTTTCGGTCACTAATATTATTATGTTCCTTCTTTATATTGCTATAATATTTTGATAAAAAATTTCTAGCACAATTTATTAGATAATTGAACTAAATATATAAAGAACGTCTTATTGTGCACAGTATAAATCAGTTTAGGCACAATATAAAAGTTTGTGATTTACTTTTCATCTAGTATAAAAGTTAAGAAATATCATGAATTTAGCAATTGTAGGAGCAACAGGTAATGTTGGAAGAAAAATGCTTGAAGTTTTGGAGCAAAAAAAACTTCCTATTGATCAATTATATTTGGTAGCATCACCGAGAAGCGCCGGACAAAAAATAAGTTTTAACGGTAAAGATTGTGAAGTTAAGAATCTAGCTACTTATGATTTTTCTAAAGCCGAAATTACTTTTTTCGCAGCAGGAGGCAAAATTTCAGCGCAATATGCAGAAAAAGCTGCAAAACATTCGATGGTCATTGATAGTTCTAGTTTTTTTAGAATGAATCCTGACGTACCACTGATTGTGCCACATGTTAACCCTGAAGCTATAGATGATTTAAAAAAAAATATAATAGCGAACCCAAACTGCTCTACTGCCCAGTTAGTTATTGTTTTAAAACCTTTGCATGATTTATTTAACATTAAGAGAGTTGTGTTATCAACTTACCAAGCAGTCTCTGGAGGAGGCAAGGCACCTATGGATGAACTTATTGAACAAACAAAATTATCTTTAAATAAAAAAGCGATTATTTCAAAAAATTTTACCAAACAAATAGCATTCAATATAATTCCCCACATAGACGTTTTTGCAGATGATGGTTATACTAAAGAAGAACTGAAAATGGCTAATGAAACAAAAAAAATTCTTGATAATAAAATTGAACTAACAGCAACTTGTGTAAGGATTCCAGTTTTAACTTCTCATGCAGAGTCAGTAAATATTGAATTTGAAAAACCATTTACTTTAGAAAAAATACATTCATCGCTAAGTAGTGCTGGCGGTTGCAAAGTATATGACAAAAGAGAAGATGGAGGTTATATGACGCCTTTAGAAGCTGAGGGTAAAAATGAAACTTATATATCTAGAATTAGAGAAGACAAAACAAAAAAAAATAGCTTAAATCTTTGGATAGTATCAGACAATCTTTTAAGAGGGGCTGCCTTAAATGCTGTTGAAATAGCAGAACTTTTAATTAAAAAAAATAATGGATAATAATAATCCTTTATCACCACATATTCAAATTTACAGATGGCACATATCTTCTTTAGTGTCTATTTCACATAGGATTACAGGAATAATAAATATAGCCTCCATAACAATAATATGTTTTTGGATTGCATCATTATTACTAGGTGAAAATAGTTATGAGCTTACTAGAATATTTTTAAACTCTATTTTAGGAAAATTTATAATTTTAAGCTTAACATGGTCATTTAGTTTTCATATATTAAGTGAAATAAGACATTTAATAATGGACCTAGGGTATGGGTTTGAATTAAGAGTAACAAAGATAACAGGATTAATTGTGATCATTGGTTCATTTGTTATGACAATTTTAATTTATTTAATTGGAAAGTAATTTATTTAGCATGAATAATGTAACTAAAAAATGGCTATTTTTAAAGGCAAGCTCAGTCGTATTGATACCTCTAATGACTTGGTTTATTTTAAATTTAGTTTTTATTTTCGATAAAAATTACGTTGATATTGTTAGTTTTTTTTCAAATCAACCATCAAAATTTTTATTCTCATCATTACTTGTTTTTGCTTACTTTTTTTCTGCTTTAAGTATTAGTGAGGTATTTGAAGACTATATTCAAGATGAAAAAATCAAAAATGTCGCAAACAAAGCTTTAAATATATTTGCTATAATAATTCCCTTAATTACAATTATAATAATATTTAATTTAAATACATGAGTGTTTATAAAATTATAGATCATGAATATGATGTAATAGTTCTTGGAGCTGGAGGTTCTGGCTTAAGAGCAGCTGTTGGTTTAAGCGAAGCAGGATTAAAAACTGCATGCATATCAAAAGTATTTCCCACAAGAAGCCATACATCAGCAGCGCAAGGTGGAATTTCAGCCGCACTAGGAAATATGGGTGAAGATGATTGGCGTTGGCATATGTATGATACAGTTAAAGGTGCAGATTGGTTGGGAGACCAAGATAGTATCGAGTATCTATGTAAGGAAGCACCTAAAGCAGTAATTGAATTAGAAAAATATGGAGTACCATTTAGTAGAACAGATGATGGGAAAATTTATCAAAGACCTTTTGGAGGAATGACAAAAGATTATGGAAATGGAATTGCACAAAGAACTTGTGCAGCAGCTGATAGAACAGGTCATGCAATACTTCACACTCTTTATGGACAAGCTTTAAAACACAATACTGAATTTTTTATTGAATACTTTGCTTTAGATTTATTAATGAAGGATGGTGAATGTAAAGGTCTTATAGCTTGGAATTTAAACGATGGAACTATTCATAGATTTAGAGCTCATAGCACAATAATTGCAACAGGTGGCTATGGAAAAGTTTATTATTCAGCAACCTCTGCTCATACCTGTACGGGGGATGGAAATGCTATGGTTTTAAGAGCAGGACTACCATTGCAAGATATGGAGTTTGTACAATTTCATCCAACGGGAATTTATGGACATGGAACTTTAATTTCTGAAGGCGTTAGAGGAGAAGGAGGTTATTTAGTTAATTCAAAAGGTGAAAGATTTATGGAGCGATATGCTCCAAAAGCTAAAGATTTAGCATCTAGAGATGTGGTAAGTAGATCAATGTCAATTGAGATTAATGAAGGAAGAGGTGTGGGTAAAGAGCAAGATCATGTTCACTTACACTTAAGCCATTTAGATAAAAATATTATTGAAAGTAGGCTTCCAGGAATTACAGAAGCCGCAAGGTTATTTGCAAATGTTGATGTAACAAGAGAACCAATACCAGTAGTTCCCACTGTTCATTATAATATGGGAGGTATTCCAACAAATTATAAGACTGAAGTATTAACAGTAAATGGTTCTGAAAAAACAGTTCCAGGGTTAATGGCAGTTGGTGAGGCTGCCTGTGTTTCTGTTCATGGAGCAAATAGACTTGGCTCAAATTCATTAATTGATCTAGTTGTCTTTGGAAAAGCAGCAGCCATGAGAGCCGCGGAACTCGTAAAACCAGGAACCACACATGAAAATATAGGAGAGTCTGAAACAGAACGATGTTTAGAAAGATTTGATAAATTAAGAAACTCCAATGGTGAAAAAAGTACTGCAGAACTTAGACTTTCAATGCAAAAAACCATGCAATCAAAATGTGCAGTTTTTAGAACAGAAAAAACACTCAAAGAAGGAGCTGATGAGATTAGAAAAACTTATGATGATATGAGTTCAATTTCAGTAAAAGATAAGTCTCTTATTTTTAATACCGATCTAGTGGAAACACTAGAGTTTGATAATTTAATAAGACAAGCAATTACTACAGTAGATTCTGCTTATAATAGAAAAGAAAGTAGAGGAGCACACGCTAGAGAAGATTTCCCAAAAAGAGATGATGAAAAATTTATGCAACATACTATTGCGTGGTGCAATGGAAAAGATACCAAGATCGGCTATAGACCAGTTACCAAAAAAACTTTAACAAATGAAGTTCAATACTTTCCACCACAAGAAAGAGTTTACTAGTGGTTCAAATAAATTTACCTAAAAATTCAGAAGTTCAAAAAGGTAACTATTATGAAGATAAAACTGGATCAAAAAATATTAGAACAGTAAATGTTTATAGATGGGATCCTTCAAGTGGAGAAAACCCAAGAGAGGATACTTATGAAGTTGATATGAACAATTGTCCTTCAAAAGTCTTAGATATTTTAAATAAGATTAAAAACGAAATTGATCCATCATTGGCTTATAGAAGATCATGTGCACACGGTGTTTGTGGATCTTGTGCCATGAATATGGATGGTAAAAATGGTTTAGCGTGCACAAAACCTCATTCAGAAATCGAAGGTGATATTAATATTTACCCTCTACCTCACTTAAAAGTTAAAAAAGATTTAATCGGAGATTTAAGTGGATTGTATAAACAGTATGAATCAATAGAGCCTTGGTTAAAAACAAATACAAAAGTTGAAACTACAGAAATTATTCAATCAAAAAAAGACAGAAAAAAATTAGATGGCGCATATGAATGCATAATGTGTGCATGCTGTTCAACATCTTGTCCAAGTTATTGGTGGAATGGTGATAAATTTTTAGGTCCTGCAGTTTTACTTCAAGCTTATAGATGGATAGTAGACAGTAGAGATGATGAAAGAAAAGAGAGATTGAAAAAGGTAGCTGATGAACTTAAATTATATAGGTGCCATACTATTATGAATTGTACTAATGCTTGTCCAAAGGGGTTAAACCCAGCAAAAGCAATTGCTGAGTTGAAAAAAATGCTTGCAACAAGCTAATTACCCATTTAAATAGCAGCATTCATGAATTTATTAGAACATTTTGTTGGCGGAAAGTTAATTTCAGGGTCATCTCATAGAAAAAGCAAAATTTATAATCCAGCCACCGGCGAGCAAGAATCAGAAGTAAGATTAGCTAGTAAAACCGACCTTGATCAAGCAGTTGAAGTGGCAAAAAAAGCTTTTGAAACTTGGTCATTAAAACCTTCTCTTCAAAGAGCAAGAGTAATGTTCAAATTTAAAGAATTGATAGAAAAAAATTCTGATGAACTTACAAAATTAATAGTTTCAGAACACGGGAAAGTTTATGAAGATGCCAAAGGTTCTTTAACAAGAGGACTAGAAGTGGTCGAGTTTGCATGTGGAATTCCACATTTAATCAAAGGAGAATTTTCAGAAAACGTTGGAACAAACGTTGATAGCTGGTCAATGCGTCAACCACTTGGAGTTGTTGTGGGCATTACACCATTCAACTTTCCAGCAATGGTGCCTATGTGGATGTTTCCTATTGCAATTGCATGTGGAAATACATTTATTTTGAAACCTTCAGAAAAAGATCCATCATGTGCATTAAAATTAGCTGAATTATTAAAAGAGGCAGGACTTCCAGATGGAGTTTTTAACGTAGTTAATGGAGACAAAGAATCAGTTGATGCAATTTTAATAAATAAAAATATTAAAGCCGTAAGTTTTGTAGGATCAACTCCTATAGCTAAATATATTTATGAAAATTCTGCAAAAAATGAAAAAAGAGTTCAAGCATTAGGAGGGGCAAAAAATCATTTAGTGGTAATGCCTGATTGTGATCTTGATGGTGCGGTAAATGGTTTAATGGGAGCAGCATACGGATCCGCAGGAGAAAGATGTATGGCCCAATCTGTCGCTGTAGCAGTAGGAGATATAGGTGATGAATTAGTTGCACGTTTATCAAAAAAAACTGAAGTATTAAAAGTAGGACCTGGTATGGACAAAACATCTGAGATGGGTCCGTTAGTTACCAAAGAACATTTAGAAAAAGTAAAAGGTTATGTTGATTTAGGGGTTGAGGAAGGTGCCAAGTTAGTTGTTGATGGAAGAAATATAAAATTGCAAGGTTATGAAAAAGGTTTTTTTATAGGCGGATGTTTATTTGACCATGTTCAAAAAAGCATGAGAATTTATAAAGAAGAAATATTTGGGCCAGTTTTGTCTGTGATAAGAGTAAAAACTTTTGAAGAAGCAACTAAATTAATTAACGATCATGAATATGGAAATGGAGTAAGTATCTACACTAGAGATGGTGATGTAGGTAGAACATTTGCCAGCAAAATTCAAGTTGGCATGGTTGGAATTAACGTTCCTATACCTGTTCCAATGGCATTCCATAGTTTTGGAGGATGGAAAAGATCATTATTTGGAGATAGTGCAATGCATGGAGCTGAGGGAATTAAATTTTATACAAAACTCAAAACAGTAACATCAAGATGGCCATCTGGTATAAGATCTAATGCTGAATTTGTCATGCCAACAATGAAATAAGGAAAAACCGTGAAAAAAATATCTTTAATAGGAGCAGGTCAAATAGGTGGAACTTTGGCACATTTAATAGGCTTAAAAGAAGTAGCTAATGAGGTGGTATTATTTGATGTTGCAAGTGGAATAGCTAAGGGAAAAGCTCTAGATATTGCTCAATCATCACCTGTTGATGGTTTTAATGTAAGATTTTCAGGAACAGACAACTATGAAGATATAAAAGATTCAGATGTAATAATAATAACAGCGGGTGTTCCAAGAAAACCAGGCATGAGTAGAGACGACCTACTAGGTATTAATTTAAAAATTATTAAACAAGTTGCTGAAGGAATTAAAAAAAATGCACCTAACGCCTTTGTTATATGTATTACAAATCCACTAGATGTTATGGTAATGGCGTTTCAAAAATTTTCTGGTTTACCTGCTAATAAAGTTGTTGGCATGGCTGGAATTTTAGATAGTTCAAGGTTTAAATTATTTTTATCTTTAGAACTAAACGTTCCAGCAAAGGAAATTGAAGCAATGGTAATGGGTGGTCATGGAGACACGATGGTTCCCTTACCAAGATTTACAAAAGTTTTAGGCAAACCACTTTTAGATTTGGTAAAAGAAGGAAAAATATCTTCAGAGAAATTAGAAGAGATTAATCAAAGAACTAGGGATGGTGGTGCCGAAATAGTTAAATATTTAAAAAAAGGTTCAGCATTTTATGCACCAGCTGCTTCTGGAGTTCAAATGGCCGAAGCATATTTAAAAGATGAAAAAAAACTACTACCATGCGCAGTTCAGTTAAAAGGAGAATATGGAGTAAATAACATTTACGCTGGAGTACCGGCAATTATTGGAAAAGGAGGGGTTGAAAAGATTAAAGAAATAGATTTAGATGAAAAAGAAAAAAAAGAATTTATGCATTCTATAGATGCAGTTAAGAAATTATGGGAAGCTGCTTCAGTAATTGATGCAGATCTTTCTAAGTAAATCATGAACATTCATGAACACCAAGCAAAACAAATTTTAAAAAAATATGGTGCAGTTGTGCCGGAAGGAGTTTTTGCTTTTACAGTTGATGAATTAGTCGAAAAAGCAAAACTATTAAAAACAGAAAAATTTGTATTAAAAGCACAAATACACGCTGGAGGAAGAGGTAAGGCTGGAGGAGTTAAAATATTAAATACTATAGAAGAATTAAGTAATGCTGCTAAAGCACTATTAGGTAAAACTCTTGTCACACACCAAACAGGTCCAGAAGGAAGAGAAGTTAAAAGATTATACGTTGAAGCGTCTTCCAATATACATAAAGAATTTTATTTGTCTTGTCTGGTTGATCGAGCCAGTTCAAAAATTGCATTTATATCAAGTGATCAAGGTGGAATAGATATTGAAGAAGTAGCCAACAAAACACCAGAAAAAATTATAACAACTAAAGTTGAAATTGAAGATGAGATTTCTGAGGTAGATTGTGAAAAAATAATTAAAGTTTTTAATTTAAGTGATGGTGCTAAAAAGCAAGCAATATCGCTAATTAAATCAGTATATACTATGTTTATAAGCACTGATGCAAATATGGTAGAGGTTAATCCTTTAATTTTAACCAAAGAACAAAAAATAATGTGTCTAGATGCAAAAATAAGTTTTGATTCTAACGCTTTATTTAAACATCCAGAAATTGTGGAATTAAGAGATTTAAATGAAGAAGATCCTACAGAAATCGAGGCAAGTAAGCATGATCTAGCTTATATAAAATTAGAAGGTAGTATTGGCTGTATGGTTAACGGCGCGGGACTAGCAATGGCTACTATGGATATAATTAAACTATATGGGAAAGAGCCAGCTAATTTTTTAGATGTTGGTGGCGGAGCTTCAAAAAAAAAAGTTTCTGCTGCACTTAAGATAATCCTTTCAGATAAAAATGTTAAAGGCATTTTAATAAACATCTTTGGTGGTATAATGAGATGTGATGTCCTTGCGCAAGGAGTTGTGGATGCAGCTAAAGAAATAAATATTAATGTGCCACTAGTTGTTAGGTTGGCTGGAACAAAATTTAAAGAAGGAAAAGAAATATTAGATAATTCTGGACTAAAGTTAATTTCAGCAGAAAACTTAGACGACGCAGCTAAAAAAATTGTAGAAGCTATAAAATAATATGTCAGTATTAATTAATAAAAACACAAAAGTTATCTGTCAAGGTTTTACAGGAGCTCATGGAACATTTCATTCTGAACAAGCAATAAAATATGGAACAAATTTAGTTGGAGGGGTTACCCCAAAAAAGGGAGGACAAAAACATCTTGATCGTCCAGTTTTTAATACTGTAGTAGAAGCCAAGAGAGCAGTTGGTGCTGATGCAACAATGATTTATGTGCCTGCTAAATTTGCTGCGGCTGCCATAATTGAATCAATAGAAGCTTCAATTGAACTCATAGTGTGTATCACGGAAGGTATACCAATACAGGACATGCTAAGAGTAAAAAAAAAATTAAATAAATCTAAAAGTAGATTAATAGGACCTAATTGCCCTGGGATAATTACTCCTGATGAATGTAAAATTGGGATTATGCCTGGAAATATTAATAAGAAAGGATCTGTTGGAATAGTTTCAAGATCTGGAACTTTGACTTATGAAGCGGTTTCGCAAACAACAGAAAATGGATTGGGACAATCTACTTGTATAGGAATTGGTGGAGACCCAATTAATGGAACAAATTTTATTGATTGCTTAGATTTGTTTTTAAACGATGAAGAAACCAAATCTATTCTTATGATAGGAGAAATAGGTGGAACAGCAGAAGAAGAGGCAGCAGAATTTGTAAAAAATCATAAAATAAAAAAACCAATAGTAGGCTTTATTGCAGGAATTACAGCTCCTCCAGGAAGAAGGATGGGACACGCTGGAGCTATTATTTCAGGTGGAAAAGGTGGAGCAAAAGATAAGATAAAAAAAATGGAAGAATGTGGTATAATCATTGCTAAATCTCCTTCAGAGATGGGTAAAACCCTGTTCAATAAATTGTCTAATTGAAAAATATTTTTCTGATATTATATTAAAAACATAGATGTCTTCATCAAAAAATAGCGAATTTCAAAAAAAATCATTTCTCAATAAATCCAATAGTGCCTTTATCGAACAGATGTACTTAAGATTTATCAATAAAGATTCTGATCTGCCAGAGAGTTGGAAAAATTATTTTGAAGAAATAGGTGAAGAATTAAATGTTATTGTAAAAGAAATTAATGGTCCATCTTGGAGTCCTAAAAAAAGAATTGATGTGGATGAAATAAATTTATCAATAAAAGAAAACATTAGTGAAATCAGTCAGAAAGATTCAACCATATCAAATGGCGATTCAATAAAGGCCGTTGCACTAATTAGATCTTACAGACAGAGAGGACATTTGATAGCAAAACTTGACCCACTAGGTTTATTGAAGACAGAATATTTGGATGAACTTCATCCAGAATCTTATGGTTTCAAAAAAGAAGATTACAAAAAAAATATTTATTTAGATGGAGTAATTAACAAACAAAATTCGAATATTCGAGAAATTTTAAATTTTTTAAAAAAAACTTACTGTGGCCCTATAGGTTATGAATATATGCATATATCAAATCCAACTGAAAGGAAATGGTTTAGAGATAGAGTAGAAAAATCAGAGGACGTCTTGCAATTTACAAAAAATGGCAAGGAAGCCATTCTTAATAAATTAATCCAAGCAGAAGGTTTTGAAAAATTTTTACACACCAAATATGTAGGTACAAAAAGATTTGGATTAGATGGTGGAGAAAGTTTAATTCCAGCTTTGGAACAAATAATAAAAATAAGTAGTCAATTTAAAGTTAAAGAAGTTAAAATTGGAATGTCTCATAGAGGAAGATTGAACGTATTAGCCAATGTTTTACAAAAATCATATAAAAAAATATTTAATGAGTTTGCAGGAGAGTTTAATTCATCATCTGAAGATGGAGCTGGAGATGTTAAATATCATTTAGGAGCCTCTTCAAATAGAGAGTTTGATGGTAATTCAGTGCATGTTAGTTTAACAGACAATCCTTCTCATTTAGAAGCAGTTAATCCGGTTGTTCTTGGCCAAACAAGAGCTAAGCAATTTTTTCATAAAGATAAAGAAAGGAATAAAGTAATTCCAATTTTAATTCATGGTGATGCTGCTTTTGCTGGTCAAGGAGTTGTCGCAGAATGTTTTGCAATGTCGGGTTTACCTGGTCATAATACAGGAGGAACAATTCATATTATTATTAATAATCAGATAGGTTTTACAACAAGTCCAAGGTTTGCGCGATCGTCTCCTTACCCATCTGATGTTGCTAAAATGGTAGATTCTCCAATAATACACGTTAATGGAGACGATCCAGAAGCAGTTGTTTATGCCACAAGAATAGCAACAGAGTTTAGATTAAAATTTAATAGAGACGTTGTGGTTGATCTAATTTGTTATAGAAGATTTGGACACAATGAAGGGGACGAACCTTCATTTACTCAACCATTAATGTATAAAAAAATTAAATCTCATCCATCGCCAGTAAATGTGTATGGGAAAAAATTAATAACTGAAAATATAATCTCTAATGATCATTTTAAGAATCACATAAAAAAATTTAAAGACTTACTAAATGACCAATATAAGAATGCAAAGGATTATAAGCCTAAGATTGAATGGTTTGAAGGTACGTGGTCTGCTTATAAACCTGAAAAAGGGAAAGATAAAAGAGGCATAACTGGAGTATCTAAAGATAAACTTTTAAAGATTTCAGAAAAAATTAATCATATGCCAGCAGAATTAAATTTACATAAAACTATAATTAAAATATTAAAATTAAGAAAAGATTCAGTTATTAGTGGACAGGGTATTGACTGGTCAACTGGAGAAGCTTTAGCGTTTGGTTCATTATTGGAGGAAGATTATCCTGTTAGACTAGTTGGTCAAGATTCAGGCAGAGGAACTTTTAGTCAGAGACATTCCGTTTTAAGAAACCAAACAGATAATAGCCGCTATGTACCTTTAAATAATATTTCAAATAATCAAAAGCAATTTGAAGTGGTAGATAGTTTTTTATCTGAACTAGCGGTTTTAGGTTTTGAGTATGGTTATAGTTTGGTAGAACCAAATACTCTTACACTATGGGAAGCACAATTTGGGGACTTTGCTAATGGAGCACAAGTTGTAATAGATCAATTTATTGCATCTGGAGAAAGAAAATGGTCTAGAGCGTCAGGATTAGTAATGTTACTTCCACACGGATACGAAGGCCAAGGACCTGAACATTCTTCAGCAAGGTTAGAAAGATTTTTACAAATGTGCTCAAATGATAATATGCAAGTCATGAATTGTACTACACCTGCAAATTATTTTCATGCTCTGAGAAGACAGATGCATAGAGACTTTAGGAAACCTTTAATAATTATGACACCTAAATCGTTATTAAGAAACAAAAATTGTGTTTCCAACTTAGAGGATTTTAGTAAAAATAATTCTTTCCATAGGATTCTGTGGGATCATTCGATAGATCCAAAGATCAGTGGATTTATAAAATTAAAAAAAAGCTCAAAAATTAAAAAAGTGATAATGTGTTCTGGAAAAGTTTATTTTGATTTATTGGATGCTAGAGAAAAACTAAAAAAAAATGATGTAGTATTTTATAGAATTGAACAATTATACCCATTTCCTGCAAAAACACTTGTTAAAGAACTTAAACCATATGCAAAAAATGCCAAATTTTATTGGTGTCAGGAAGAGCCAAAAAATATGGGGGCATGGTTTTCAGTAAGAGATTATATCCAATGGACATTAGATACTATTAAAGCTAATAATGAAGAAATTTCTTATATAGGGAGAAGTCCAGATGCATCGCCTGCAACAGGATATGCAAAAAGACATGCCTCACAACAACAAGAAATTATTGATAAGGTTTTTGAATAAAAATGAGTGAAAAAATTTTAGTTCCCGTATTAGGTGAAAGTATTACAGAAGCAACGGTGGGCAAGTGGCTTAAAAACGAAGGTGATAGTGTTTTAACAGACGAACCTATTGTAGAATTGGAAACAGATAAAGTTAACATAGAAGTTCCATCGCCAATAGAGGGAGTTTTATCTGAAATAAATTTTAAAGAGGGCTCTATTGTCGAGGTAGGTGCATTACTTGGCTCCATTAATGAAAATAGCAGTCAAACAAATATAAAAAAAGAAATTAAAAAAGTTGAACAAAAAAAAGTAGAAAATAATGTAGTTAATTTAGAAATTGAAAGAATAGAACCCAAAATTTTTGAAGAAAAAAAGATACTCAAGCAATCAGTCGAAGAGCCGCTAATATTAACCAATGAAGTTAAAAAAGAAGAACCAGATTTAAACAAAACGAGTAACAATCAAACACTTTCTCCTTCAGTTAGAAAAATAATCGTAGAAAATAAAATTGATCTGAAAAAAGTGAAGGGAACTGGAAAAGAAGGCAGGATACTAAAAAGTGATTTAATTAATTTGATGGGAAAAAATCCTGAACCATCTGCAAGAAAAATTCAACATGGTCAAGAAGAGAGAATTAAAATGACCAGATTGAGACAAACCATTGCAAAAAGATTAAAGCAAGCTCAAGAAAATGCAGCTTTGTTAACAACATTTAATGAAGTTGATATGACAAGCATAATAGAAATGAGAAAAGAAAATCAAGATGATTTTCTAAGTAGATATGGAATTAAATTAGGTTTTATGTCATTTTTTGTAAAAGCTTGTGTTTTAGCTTTAAAAAATTTTCCTTCTGTTAATGCTGAAATTGAGGGAGATGAAATTATTTATAAGAATTATTATAATATAAGTTTTGCTGTAAGCACAGACAAAGGACTCGTAGTCCCTATATTAAAAAATGCTGATGAATTATCATTTGCTGAAATTGAAACAAATATAAAAACTATATCTGAAAAAGCAAGAGATGGTAAGTTAACAATAGAAGATCTACAGGGTGGAACTTTTACAATTAGTAATGGAGGTGTTTATGGATCGATGTTATCTACGCCGATTTTAAATTTACCACAATCTGGGGTACTAGGAATGCACAATATAGTTGAGAGACCAACGGTAGTAAAAAGAGAAATTAAGATTAGACCAATTATGTATCTTGCATTATCTTACGATCATAGAATTATAGACGGAAAAGAATCCGTTTCATTCTTAAAATTAGTAAAAGAGAATTTGGAAGATCCAAGAAGGTTATTTTTAAATATTTAAAATGTCAGAAAGATTTCAAGCAGTAGTAATTGGTGGAGGCCCAGGGGGGTATGTGTGTGCAATAAGACTTGCACAACTAGGACTTAAAACTGCATGTATAGAATCTAGGGGATCACTTGGTGGAACTTGTTTAAATGTTGGCTGTATACCTTCAAAAAATTTATTAAATCTCTCTGAAAATTATCATAAAGCAAAAAATTTCTCTAAACTTGGGATTGAGGTTGGTGAAGTGAAACTTAATCTTCAAAAAATGATGAAAAATAAGGATAAAGCAGTCACAGTCTTGACTAAGGGTGTGGAATTTTTATTTAAAAAAAACAAAATTACATATTTTAAGGGAACTGGAAGTTTTAAATCAGAAAATAAAATTTCTATTGTAGATGAGCAAAAAAAAGAAACAGTTATAGAAACTGAAAAAACAGTAATTAGTACAGGTTCTGTGCCGGTTTCATTACCAGGAATTGAATTTGATGAAAAAATAATTGTTTCATCAACAGGAGCATTAACTTTACAAGCAGTTCCAAAAAAAATGGTAGTAGTTGGTGGAGGTTATATAGGATTAGAAATGGGATCTGTTTGGTCAAGATTAGGAACGGAAGTTCATGTAGTTGAATTTCTTGAAAATATTACACCAGGCATGGATAGAGAAGTGTCTACAGAATTTATGAAAATTTTAAAGAAACAAGGAATTCATTTTCATATGCAAACTAAAGTAGAAGGAATTAAAAAAAATGCAAAGGGTGCAACTGTCTTAACTTATGATAAAGATGAAAAAAAAATTAACTTTGAGTGTGATGTAGTTCTTATATCTGTTGGCAGAAAACCAAATACTAACAATCTAAATTTAGATACTATTGGTGTTGAATTAGATGAAAAGAAAAGAATTAAAACTAATAAAACTTTTCAAACAAATGTAGCTAATGTTTATGCAATTGGTGATGTAATAGAAGGCCCAATGTTAGCACACAAAGCTGAAGATGAGGGCATCGCAGTAGCTGAAAATATTGCGGGACAATCAGGACATGTTAATTATGATATTATACCAGGCGTTGTTTATACAACACCAGAAGTTGCCTCAATAGGTAAAACTGAAGAACAATTAAAAGAAAAAAATATACAATATAAAATAGGAAAATTTTCATTTATGGCCAACTCAAGAGCTAAAGCGATTGATGAAGCAGAAGGTTTTGTAAAAATTTTAGCTGATGAAAAAACAGATAGAGTTTTAGGGGCTCATATTATTGGTCCTCATGCAGGTGAATTAATTGGAGAAATTGGAGTTGCAATGGAATTTGGTGCAAGTGCTGAAGATATTGCAAGAACGTGTCATGCACACCCAACATTCTCAGAAGCTATAAAAGAAGCAGCTTTGTCAGTAGATAAAAGAGCAATACATTCTTAATATATTTTCATATTATAATAATATGAAAGTTCCGATTCTTATACCAAATATTTTTAATCACCCATTCACTTATGACTCTGATTTAAAACTTAAAGCAGGTGACTATGTTGTTGTGCCATTCGGAAAATCTGAGCTTACTGGCGTAGTTTGGGACGAGTTTGAAAAAAAAACAAATAAAAATTTTGCAATTAAGAAAGTTTCTAGAAAGCTAGACGTTCCACCATTAAAGAAAAATACTATTAAGTTTTTAAATTGGTTTTCAGAATATAATATGATTCCTAAAGGTATGGCTTTAAAACTTTTATTATTAAGCAGCAATGCTATAGAGAAAATTTCAAGTGAAGTTTACGAACAATTTAAAATTGATATTAAGAAAAATAAAATTGAACTTTCAAAAGAACAAAAAAGTTGCTTAAAAAAAATGAATGCTTCTAATCAAAAATTTAGAGTACACGTTTTGCAGGGCACCACAGGATCTGGTAAAACGATGGTTTATTTTGAGGCTTTAAAAGAGATAATTAACAAGGGTTTTCAAGGGTTAATTCTATTACCAGAAATTGGATTAACAGGACAATTTCAAAATAAATTTATAGAATTTTTTAGATTCAAGCCTGCTGTGTGGCACTCAGGTATTACAAAAAAAAATAAAGAAATTATTTGGAGCGGAATAGCAAA
>Ga0209709_10002056_pt1 | contig 17957 bp, 24 predicted proteins | sample ArcticOcean_MG_C_2_FD_187435 | JGI IMG/M metagenome (GOLD analysis project Ga0209709, IMG submission 187435) | Marine microbial communities from western Arctic Ocean - ArcticOcean_MG_CB4_136 (SPAdes) (version 2) | ecosystem: Environmental > Aquatic > Marine > Oceanic | place: Arctic Ocean... | reverse complement strand
TGATTTTGCACAACTAATATCACCTACTGTAACTCAGTATAACGGAGTTTCGAATACAACTATTACACATGAAGGATATTTTGATGATAAAGGCAAAAGCATTATCGATAAGAAGACCGGAAAAGATAAGTTGGCTCCAAATCCATCCTGGCTCTTATTTGAAAAATGTGTTCGAGGTGATACTAGTGACAATGTGTTTAGTGCGTATCCCGGTGTAAGAGTTAAAGGTACACGTAATAAAGTAGGCTTAACAGAAGCATTTGAAGATAAAGATACAAAGGGCTACAACTGGAATAACTTAATGTTGCAAAGGTGGTCTGATCATGAAGGTGTAGAACATCGAGTTTTAGACGATTATAATCGCAATGTAGGATTATGTGATTTATCTGCACAACCACAAAATATTAAAGACAAGATCTTTAATACAATTATAGAAAATGCACAACCCAAAAATATACCGCAGGTGGGATTGCGGCTAATGAAATTCTGTGCAATATACGACATGCAAAGAATAACTGATAATGCTCAGGCGTATGCTGAGCCATTACAAGCGAGGTATCCGGTATGACTGACGTAAAAGCAAAAGAAATATTAAAAAACAAATTTTGGATAATTGAAGATGTAACTCACGGATCAAAGATTGGTACGTTATCCAAGGATGAGAATAATCATTATATGTATTCTTGTCAACAACCAGTTAATCAACGACGTACAACTGAGTATTATAGTTGTCTAAAAGATCTTAAAGCAGGTATTGGTGGTGAAATTCTTTGGAGTAAAGCTACTGTAAGTGATGCTAATGAGACTGTTTCAAAAGAAATTTATGGACTAGTAACTAGTACTATTCCTTATAATGCAATGTACGATCTAAAAAGAAAATTTGCATTATTTACGAAAAGTAAAAAATCTAAGAGCTTATATTGTGCAGGATACTTTATAATCCATTTTGAAAAAGGTTGGGTTAAAAGTTTATGTCCGAAACAAGTTACTTTAGAAAAATACGAATTTCGTGGACCTTTCAAAACTGAATTAGAAATGCGAGGGGAGTTAAGTCGTGCAAACCGTTAAACCGTTAAACACTATTCCTCTACAACAATTTATTGATAAGGTAAAAATTGCTGATAATTCTAATGCAATTGAGGTAAAGATCGAACTAAAAGAAGCTAAGAACCTTGCTTTTACATTAGCAAGTGTAATGTCTAGGCTACATGGTGATCTAGAAAAGCTAGTAGATCAAGCTAATAAAACCGAAGAAGTCGTTAATGTTACAATGGATGGTGGTACTAGCTGGAAATAAGCTAATTACTCATAGATAAACTGCGTACATAACTGTTATTTTTAGATAAATAATAGTAGTATATAACAGGATGAAAATATGAGTAGACCTAAACCCGAGATAATTTTAGAGCATGTTAATAAAAAGACATATCGCTCAGAACAGATTTTAAATGCAGATGCCATTTGGGCTGTCTTTTACACTGATAAACCTTTTAATTTAAAATCATCAAATGTATTAACTAACTATCCTGGCCCAAAATATAAAAAGGTTAGTTTTAGCAATCCGGGCCATGCACATAATCTTGCTAAAAAACTAAACGAACTTTTTGATTCTACAGATTTTGCAGTCGTAAAATTAGTGTCTGGCGAAGTAGTAACGGAAAAATGAACTTAAAAGAAACCTACACTAAGGTATTCTTAAAACAAGCCGGCATATCAATTAATGAAAGTACATTAAAAGAATACATGCCATTATGGTGGCAGAATACTCGACCCAAAACATCTGGTGGATTACGACTAACTGAGGATGGATTTAATTTTCTATCTGAAAGATTAGAGTTAACAAACTATAACGTTCCATTTCCTACTGATTTTAAAGTTACAACTCAAATTGTAATCTTCTTAGATAAGTTTATTGACTGTCCGTACTATGTTACTAACCAAGGTATTATAGTATTAAACGAAAAGAAGGCACTCGAATTGCATCTTTTCTCCGGAGATATAAGAAAGTACGGACATACTAAAGCTCTAAATCGGGCAAATGACTCACTAAGTTCTTGATATTACTACACTTTTTTTAACACTTTTTTTCGTCTTTTTGGCAGATTCTGGTTGACCTTTAGCGATTATGATTGTATAATGTATATAACAATTAGGCACTGAAGTAGTTAATAAGGCAAACAAGGAGTACAAAATGGAAAATCTAGCTGTAAGACAATTAAGTCCAAATAGTGCAAAAGCAAGTATTATTCGAGCTTTTAAAAAGAAACGTCCGATCTTTATTTGGGGTCCTCCGGGCATTGGAAAATCAGACATCGTTAGACAAATTGGTGATAGCATGGAAGCTCATGTTATTGATATACGTCTAAGTTTATGGGAACCTACAGACATTAAAGGTATCCCTTATTTTGATTCAAAGCAAGGTACAATGGTTTGGGCACCACCAAGCGAATTGCCAGATGAGAAAATGGCAAAAAAGCACAAGCAGATTATTGTGTTTTTAGATGAAATGAATTCAGCACCGCCGGCAGTACAAGCCGCGGCTTACCAATTAATTCTTAATCGTAAGGTTGGTACTTATACACTCCCTGACAATGTTTTAATTGTTGCCGCTGGTAACAGAGAAGCTGATAAAGGCGTTACTTATAGAATGCCTGCTCCGTTAGCTAACCGTTTTGTTCACTTAGAAATTAAAGTGGATTTTGATGATTGGTTTGAATGGGCAGTTAAAAACAACCAACACCAGGATGTAGTTGGTTTCCTTACATTTAGCAAGAAGGACTTATACGATTTTGATCCAAAATCACCGAGTCGTTCATTTGCTACACCTCGTTCATGGTCATTTGTTTCCGAACTGTTGGAAGATGATGATGATGAAAATACCACTACAGATTTAGTTAGTGGTGCAGTTGGCGAAGGACTTGCCGTTAAGTTTATGGCTCACAGACGAGTAGCCGCAGATCTTCCTAATCCTAGCGATATACTTACTGCTAAGGTTAAGAAGCTAGAGACTAAAGAAATCAGTGCCATGTATTCCTTAACAGTCTCTTTGTGCTACGAGCTTAAAGAAGCAAGTGACAAGAACGATAAGAAGTTTGATGATAAAGTTAATAACTTTTTAAGGTTTGCAATGGACAATTTTGATACTGAATTAGTAGTTATGGGTATTAAATTGGCTCTTACACAATATCAACTTCCAATCGATCCAGACGAAGTTGATTGCTTTGATGAGTTTCATGAACGTTTTGGCAAGTATATTAAGGCCGCACAAGGCGAGGCGTCGGCCTAGTAGACGCTATTTGGAAGGGGAATTTTAATTAATCCCCTTCCAGATTCTGGTTGACAATGAAGATTAAAGATAGTATAATATACATATAATAAGAAATTGAGGGATAGCACACATGACAACAGAAATTTTAGAAAATCCAAAAACAAAAGAAGTTGAACTTACTCCAGAAGAATTAAAAGATCTTAGGGCAGACGTTTTGGATAAGATTATCGTAGCACGAGTTGGGTTACTGTTACGCCACCCATTTTTTGGTAATATGGCTACAAGGCTTATTATTAAAGAGTGTGATGATTGGTGTGGTACTGCCGCTACTGACGGACGTCATTTGTTTTATAATTCAAGATTCTTTGCTAAGATGACTAATAAAGAAATTGAATTTGTTATCGCACACGAAATTCTACATTGTGTTTTTGATCATATGACACGACGTGAAGATAGAGATCCTCAAATACATAATATTGCATCAGACTATATTGTTAACAATACTCTAGTTAGAGACTCTATTGGTAGCAAACCTAAAGATGTTCAAATTTTCCAAGATTTTAAATATGATGGTTGGTCTAGTGAAGCAGTTTACGATGAACTTTATAAGAAATATGATGAAGAAGATCTTAAACAATTAGGTAAATTGCTCGATGAGCATATTGATTGGGATAAAGATTCGACAGGTAACGAGGATAAAAAAGAAGGTAAAGAAGGTAAAAAAGGTACTGCTCCAAGCTACTCTAAAGATGAGCTTCGTAAGATACGTGATGAAGTAAAAGAAAGCATGTTAGGAGCGGCTCAGGCGGCAGGTGCTGGAAATATTCCAAAAGAGGTTGAAAGATATATTAAAGATCTTACTGAACCTAAAATGAATTGGAGAGAGCTACTTGCTCAGCAAATTCAGAGTACTGTTAGAAATGATTACTCTTGGCAGAAGCCTTCACGTAAAGGATGGCATACTGGAGCAATTTTACCAGGTATGAATTTTGATACAACTATTGATATTTGTATTGGTATTGATATGAGTGGTTCAATTGGTAATAAACAAGCTGAAGTATTCTTAAGCGAAGTACAAGGTATCATGCAAGAATATCAAGATTACAAAATTAAGTTATGGTGCTTTGATACTAAGGTATATAACGAACAAGATTTTACTGCTGACAATGGTAATGAGCTAGAAGAGTATCAGATCATGGGTGGCGGTGGAACAGACTTTATGGCAAATTGGAAGTATATGGAGGCTGAAGGTATTAACCCAAAACGTTTTATAATGTTTACTGATGGTTACCCCTGGGAGAAATGGGGTGATGAAAATTACTGTGAAACAGTTTTTATTATTCACGGACATCATGATAAAAATCTAAGAGCACCATTTGGTGTAACAGCACACTACGAAGAGCAAACGGCGTAACAAGGAGGATTATGTTAACTAAAACCGGTCAACCTAACGCCCTAAACTACTTTGGAATTAGACAATTGTCAGTTGCTCCACCACATTTTGAATATATAACTTTAAAGCAGAACTACAATTTGGAAGACGCTATTCGAAAGTGGATTCTAAAGAACTTGAAAAGTAGATTTTTTATTGGTAAAAAAATAGATTTGGACAAAGAAAACACCATTACGTCAATGATTAACCTGGGATTTGAAGATCCAAAAGAGCTTTCTTATTTCATGTTGGCGTGTCCACTTTTAAAATACTAATAAATAATGTACGTATATAACTATATATAGACACCAAAGGAGAACATATATGTCAGACGGAAAACAAGCAATGGCACCAAAAGGAGTTGATGCAACGCCACCTCAGGCGATGCCAGCAACACCGGGCGATGCCAGCACACCAACTCCTTCAGCAGAAGGTAATCCTGAACTTACTGTTCAAGATTTAGGCGTGTTGAAGACTATTATCGAAGTTGCACAAAGTCGTGGCGCATTTAAGCCAAACGAACTAGAAGCAATTGGAAAAACATATACTAAGTTAGATACGTTTCTAGCTAGTATTCAAAATCAACAAGTAGCGGCACAAGGTGATGCACCTGTAGATCCTGTCCCAGCTACATCAGGAGAATAAATTATGGCTGACTTAAAACATATCGGTCGCATTAAGAATAGTAGACGTAAAGTTGCGGTAGTATTTCGTACATTACCTGATGATCCAAACTCGTGTTTGGTTTGTCAAACTGAGACATTAAAAGATGACGATCACGATCTTTTAATTAAATTAATCGAAAGCAATGCTGGTCAAAATGCTGGAGAATTAGCAGATGCTATGCAACGTACACCACTAACTGATGGTAGTATTATGTTAGCACGTTTTCATACAGCAGGTCATTTTACAAAGATTAGTACTTCTGAGATTGAGATGACTCCTAATACAACTACTACACTATCGTTGAGCGAGTTAAACGAAACAATTGCTCAGCAAAAGGGTGTACAAGTTAAAGACTTAGCAGTAGGTGGGTCTTCAGTAGAAGAAGTTGGCTCTGTTTCAGATATTAGTAAACCAGCATCAGCAAATAGAATGGCTACTAATGACGATGCTACTGGTACTAAAGAAAAAGCATTATCTGATGACGACTTAGCTAGTAAGATGCGTAAAGACGCTGACTCTCTGTTTAAAGAAGCAACTGAACTACGTAAACAAGCAGACAAGTTGAGCCCGAGCAAAAAGGCTAGCTCACGTGGTAAGGCCTAAAAAGAGGCTACCGCAAGACGTTATTAATAAGTGGCCAGAGGTTTTTAAAGACCTCGATATTAAAGCTATTCCGATTGAATATCTGCATTCTATCAGAGTTGAATTCGGGAATGGTAAGATCTGGGATGTACTCATTAAGGATGATAAAAATCCTAATCCAGTAAGTTATCTCGAAAGGATACTGAAAGACTTGTTCTCTACCTACGATGCCAGTATCAAACACGTCGATTTTAGAGTAGATGTAGAACAAGTTAAAAAGGACATACAAAAACGTACAAGTAAGTTCTTAAAGAAGAATAAATAAAATTGTATTCAGGATAAATACATATAAGATATCCAGGAGTTAAACAGAATGGCTTTAAGACTAAGAAGAGGTACAAACAGCGAACGAGGCTTAATAACGCCGGCTGACGGCGAAATAATCTATACTACAGACACTAAAAGACTGTATATAGGTGATGGAACTACTACAGGTGGTAATCCGGTTGATACAGCTGGTACAGCTTTTGGTTCTAATGTTGATCTAAACAACTATGATTTAACAGGTACTGGTAATATTAATATTACTGGTAGTATTACAGCAACAGGCAATATTACAGCAGACGGAAATTTAACATTAGGTGGCAACCTTATTATAGGTGATGCGGCTAGTGATACCGTTAGTTTCTTAGCTAAAGTAGAAAGCCATGTTCTTCCTGATGTTAGTGGTGCAAGAAATCTTGGATCAAGCACTAACAAATTTAATCAAGTTTGGGCGAATACTATTCATATTACTGATGATGTAATTGCTCCAAGTGTTAATGCAAATATTGTTGGAGACGACAGTACAGTTTTACTTAATAGAGCAACTGGGGCCTTAAATGCTATAGGTACATTTAAAGGTCAAGTTCAAGGAACTGACAATACAACTATAATTGAACCAGGTGCTAAGACAGTAACTGGTACTACAATTACTGCTACTACAAAAATGGTAGCACCACTTTATGAAGGTGGATTCAAAGGTGAGTTTAACGGAAGTGTATTTGGAGACGATTCAACTTTAATAGTTGACGGGGTGAATAATAGGGTTGTGCTTAATAACGGTACACTTTCATTTACTGATGGTGTTCTTGATATTGCATCACAAGCAGGAATTGGTAAAAGATTAACCATTGGTACAAATACTGATACCGAAACACAAGGCATAAATTTTAAAGCGGGATCGGTTGCTGGCAGAATTATTGAAGTAGAAAGTTTAGCTAATGGAACTGATTCTTCAGGTATAACTTTTCAAGTTTCAAGAGGTACTCTAGCATCAAAAACAACGTTGTCAGGTGGTGACAGTTTAGGATCAATTAAGTTTACTGGGAACGACGGTACTAACGTAGACACAGTATCAAGTATGATACAATGGAGTGTTGAAGACGGTGCTACACCATCTGATGGTGTACTTCCAGGTAAGGTATATATTTTAGCAACTCCAGATAATGGATCAACCTGGAAAGGTGTAACAGTTGATAGTGCTGGAAGACTTTGTATTAACGGAACAGGTATTGCGACTGCAGAACTTGATGTTACAGGTAACTCAGTAGTAAGTGGTTATTCAAAATTTGGTAACTTAACTACAGTTGAAAGAGATGCACTAACAGCTGAAATGGGTATGGTTATTTATAATACCACTGATAATAAATTCCAAGGACGTACTGGTGTTGCTTGGGTTGACTTACACTAATTCTTTAATCGGCCATCGGCCAAATTCAATTAACTGTTTATTATAAACATCAATATTTAATTTCCAAAAGGTCTGTTTATGACCTCTATATTCCTTTTCAACTTCCTTAACTAAACACCCAGACTTCTCTAAAGCAGGACAAAATATTTTATGTACTTGCCGTTGTGTTCCTTGTGCATGTTCATTAGAAGTAATATATAAATTAGAATTTGGTTTCCATTCAATACAGGCAGGAATTAAAAACTGACTTGTAGGATTTTGATGACGGACTATATCTTTTCTTAATGTATGTCCTCTTCGGTGTGTTTTATCTGTAAAAATACAACTTCGTGCGGCAATTCTATAACAGTTATCACCCATAATATCTAAACTATGAGCGGCTGTAGTACCTACTATTTGTTTATTATAATATAAAATCCAGACTTCCCACTCACGTTCGTTACTAATACTGTCAATAAGCATCTTCTTACTAGAATTATTATGAAATCCTCGTTGTTCTGCTTCTTTATAAAACTCAGTGAAGTCTATTGAATCGTTATATTTTACTAGATCGAACATATATTTCCTTTGCTTCTTCTATAAAATTAGCGGGATAATCTTGTTTAAAACTTTCAAAACATAACATCTGCAAATTAAAAAACTCTTCTGGTTGGTCAATACTAATACCTAATTTAGTCATTGCAGGGAATAATGCTTTTTGTCTATCTTCACTAACATGGCTTAAAATATCTTTAATAGAAAATAGTGGATCATCTTTTGAATAACAAAAGAAATAATTTATACTTTTTAGTATTCCATTTACTACAAAATAACTGCTAGGGTGTAAACTAAATTTATAAAGACCTAGCTCGACATGTTTACTAATAATATTTAACATCTGATCTTTCCAATCAGGACAAACTTTATCAAATTCTTTTGCTGAACAATTAGATTGCTCCCAAAAGTCTGCTCCGTCAATTGCTAATTTAATTTTACGTTCTGGAATATTAATATCAAGAATTTTAGGAATTATGTCAGGAGCGTTAGCTTCCATAAATTTTAAAAATTTAAGTTCACGTTCCCATTTTTCATTCATTAATGCAGGAGTAACTACTTGATTTTGTCCTTTATGGTATTCAGTATCATTATGATACCATTGTACAAATTCAGTTTTATCTTCATTTATAAGACTTGTATAAATTAGATTATTTCTACATTGACCTTTGCCCGGTACATTGTTATAATAATACTTCATTAGTAATGCTCTAGGTGAGCTATACCTATTTCTTCTTTAAATCTATCGCTAAACTTACAGTCAATCCGTAATCCATATTCTTGTTCATTGCTAATTTCGCCGCCATGCCAGTCTTGATCATTCCAAAAAGAAGCACAAGAATTAACATAATGTTTCTGTTTAACTTCAGGATCCCATATATAGAAGCCTCTTTTAGTTCTATACCTTATATGAATAAACTCATTGTTATGTGGACTAAAGCCTTGTTCGGTACCTTTAGAGCCATCTAGGTCTCTGTGTTCAAATGCTTTACCATCATGTTCACAATGAAAAAATATAACTCGTCCTATGTGTGTAATAACATTTTTTTCAATTAAGTCTTCAACCCACTTTACAACACCAGGAAAATATTGTTGTTCCGGTGTGGGAATACGTTCAGCATTACGTTTATTCCAGTCGCCTTCTTCCCAAAGAAAATAATATATGTAAGGGTCGTTGGCTCCTAATGCTCCTTTAAGATATCGTGTAAATAAATTTCGTTGTTTATAATCCTTAAAATCTTTTGGAAATAATTCTGCACCTTGAACCTTAATAGGATCGTTATCAGGTAATGCTTCATATTCTGCAAATGCTTTGTATATAGGTTTCCAATCTAAAATATAGCTCATGTCGTCAAACTTAAACCCAGGTTTCATCCATGTGCCTTCTTTTGCATACTCTCTTGCTAATGCAAATCCTTTGCAAATTTCTGGGTGTAATTCTTTAAACCCGTCTACATCTAAATAATTATCTAATGCAATATATGGTTGCCCGCCAATTCCTCTAATCATGATTATACTCTAAATATCTAATTAAAGGCGAAAGCCCATAATTGATGTCGCCTTTCCGGGCCATATGAATTGCTTTAGTTTGTGTTAATCCAAAATCTTTACAAATCTTTTCATTACGATCTTTATGTGTAGACCACAAATGATCTGGTAATAAGTTATCTAAAAAATACAATCCAACTGCTACAGGGTATGTAGTTATTTGATGATAATCTTTTAATATATTAATAGTGTCGTTACCTTTACGTTCTCGTGTCCAACGTAACCCTATACGATTCCACCCAGCAGTACCATATCCTTTACTCATGCTTATAGCAAAAGAATGTATAGCAGGATGATCATAATTAAAACAAACATCTTTACTAGCAGGAATCCAAGCTGAGTCTATATGTAATGGTATATGTCGTTGCAAACATACTTCTAAAATTTTATCCATTTCTGGATGTTCTTCACCATGAAAACTAAAAGGCAAACTAATAACTAACGGAACATGGGCTCTTAATGATTCAACTGTTCTATGTTGTAAATTAGGAAATAATAATTCATGATACTTATATTCATTTTTTAAAACCTGTATTTCTTTATTCATAACATATAAGTTATCAAAGAATTGTGTACATCCTGCAATAATATCTACTTCTTTAAATGCTTCAAAGCCAGTTAAGTGATTATACATAGACGATTGTAAATGGTTTGTAAAGTCATGTTTAAATCGTGCAAATAGGTCTGCACCAACATTTTCCTTTAACGTCATTAATGTATGATCTAAAAATTCAATGTTTTTAGTTTTTAAATTATGTATTAATTCCTCTATTCGTTTATCAAATAAAGGTATCATTCCCCCTAGCCTATCACTGTTAATATATTCTATTTTATATGCTTCTGGAACTTCAATAAGATTCATTATCTATATCCTAGAAAGTTAAAAAGGAACTTTGGTTCGCTTCCACAGTTTGCTCCAGCATGGTATGACTTATAATTAGGCCATTCATGGATTGTTCCTTGTGCTTCATTATAAAAGCATTGGTCTCCTACTATAAACACATGCCCGGGGGCTGGCTTACTTATACTTGCATGATATCTAACTAACTCGCCCTTATTAAGATATTCTTGTTCGTTAGCATCATAATCCCAATGCCACGGTGCTGTCTTACCAGGATTAATTTTACTAATCCAAGCTCTTACACAATCTTTGTTTACAAGATCACTAAATTCCTTTACTACACGAACATTAAAATCTACTCCGGGATAATAATTAAACCATTCAATTGCTTCTGCTGGATATTCTTTTAACTCATCTAGCATCTCTTTTACTGCCGGTTCATCTAATGGTAACATAAAAGGAGCATCGGTACCAGGCTTGTCTTTAATTTCTTCTAATACCGGATCCCAGTCTATAAGAGTACATTTATTAACTATCTTCATTTAATCCCCACACATTATTAATTTTGCTGTATCTATATGCTTCTCTCATATCAACTATACCATTTAATTCTTTAAATTGTAAAAAAAGGTCTCTTGATCGTTTTGATAAAACAGGATTAATATGATCAAACATAACAATTTCATCATCAAATACACACCCATAAAGATCTATTATATGCAATTTTCCTTCTTTTACATAAAAGCAATGGGTAAACAAATTTAACTTATAAATATTTCCCCGTTCTAAGTCTTCGATAATTTTATGCACTTGTTCTTTCCAATCAACAGGTGCTGTATTTTCTGCAATTAAATGGTTTAAATTATCATATCGTGGAAGATAGATTACTAACTTTAAACTGTCTATTTTATCTACTTCTGGTGCATACCACTTATCAGCTAATCTTTCTATATGTTCTACTTCTTTCTTAAAGAAAAACTCATTTGAAAAATCCATCATATATTGATCTTCGCTAACATACGCATCGTAGGCCAAACTACCTCTTTCTAATTTGTCATCGATAATTTTATGAAACTCTTTCCATTTGTGTTCAGTCAATTTTTAACTCCATGTCTAATTCGGAAATCTCTATTAACGTTTTAAACTCGTCAACATATTCTTTTTCTAAATCTAGATTTATTTCTGTTTCACTAATCGGTTCAAAGTTATCAATTATACCTTTTTTGTTTGCACGATTCAACCACGGGCTAAACACTATGTCAAAACGATAACGTAAATCAAATACGTCGTATCGAACTGTTAAATTAATACTAGCTGGATCTTTTAGTTTATTGTGTTTTAGTAGTTTTCTTACTACTAATTCTGCTCTAGGTAGATGACCAAAATTAGCGGCTGAATGGATAATACCCCCATCCATCAAAAAAATTGTATCATCAACAGTAGTTGCATTCATAACGCTATTATCCATATCGATCAAATAACTACTTTCTGCATCTAATGTTAAATGGTATCGATCATCGATGTCGGCATGTTCAGAATAACATGTACCTTCTTTCATTAACATAATCCTTGCCTGGCCTGCTTCGGGTAATCTATTATACAATTCTTCTAATACTGTATTTTTATACTGAGGCAGTAGTTCCCAAGGATCATAAAAAAACTTGCCAGTAGGTCTGGACAACTCGTTTTTTCCTTCTTCTAATTGAGGTAATATCTTAAATATTTCCTGTGCATTAGCATAGATAAATGTGTTTTTCAAAAGCATTATATATACTTACCGTAAATTGTTAACTGGCCAGTTAATTACGGTAAATACTACGATGTTAAAAGATACCAAATATGTCAACAGTATTATCAAGTACGGTTCCGTAGAATTTCCTATATTAACCAATTGGAGAAATATTGGTATTAGTCTAAGTGGCGGAGCCGATAGTGCATTGTTAGCCTATCTAATTTGTTCAAGTACTAGCCATACAGCTAATATCCATATCTTAACTAATATTAGAATGTGGAAAACTAGACCGTGGCAAAAATATAATGCATTAGACGTATATAATTGGTTAGAAGAACGCTTTCCAGATCATAAATTTACTATGCACCAAAACTTTATTCCACCTGATTTAGAATGGGGAGATAAAGGACCTAATATTACAGATGAATACGGTAAACTAAAAAGTGGTAATCAAATTATTTTACGTTCTCATGCAGAATATATTGCATTTAGATACGGACTTGATGCTTGGTTTGCCGGAGTAAACAAAAACCCTAGTGAAGACTTTAAAGGTAAACTAAACGATAGAGATATTAAACCTACCGAAGACTTAACTCCGTTAATTAGAGAACACATGGGCGTAACAGTCTGCCATCCCTTTATATATACAACTAAAGATTGGATTATTAAACAATATTATGAACATAATATTGAAGAACTGTTAGATCTTACTCGCAGTTGCGAAGGTGATAAAACACATTATCCTGAAGTCTTTAGTGACTTAGATTATAAAACTTATATTCCAGGACAATCTGTTCCAGAGTGCGGTAAGTGTTTTTGGTGCAAGGAACGAGAATGGGCTATAAAACAATACAATGAACATAGTAAGGATATTAAATGACACCAACTAAAAAATCATGTACCTTTTGTATGCACCCTTTCACAGGGTTAGCAACACGAGAAGACGGCGCAATTAAAGTTTGCTGTCGTAGTCAACCAATTGGGTGGATACAAAATGAAACGTTAGAAGAAGCATGGAACAATGATACAATGCGTGAAGTTCGTAAACAGGTATTAAACGATGAACGTCCTGCTGTATGTAAACCGTGCTTTGATTTAGAAGACCAGGGAGTACAAAGTTTACGTCAACGACATATTAGTGATGTTATTCCTGAATCAAGAATTAATTTATATCCAACAGCATTAGATACATTAAACGATGATTATACAATGCCATTTGAATTACCAACTATAGAAATTAAAATTAATAATTTGTGTAATTTAAAATGTCGTATGTGCAATCCATTAGATAGTACACAATGGAAGGATTGGAACTCTATTGTACATCATTATAAAGCTGAGGACAATTACCTTGTTGATGCTGTGGAAAAATTAGGATTAACTAAAGCACCTTATGTAGGCTTATTTGATAATAGTCCTAATTGGTGGGAAAGTTTTGAAAAACTATTACCACATTTTAGACGAGTAGAATTTGCTGGTGGTGAACCATTGATAGACCCGATGCATTATAAAATTTTAGATATGTTAGCACCGTATGGTGATAATATTGAAATTAAGTATGCTACAAACGGAACTGTATTAGGAATTAAAGGTGGTCGCACTATATATGACTATTGGCCTAAATTTAAAAGTGTAGCTGTTAATGTTAGTATTGACGGTCTATGGGAAACATATGAATACATTCGTAGTGGAGGTAACTTTAAAGAAGTTGTTGAGAATGTTAATGCAATTAAACAATTTCCAAATGTAAGTAGAGTTGTTGGTGCATTTACTGTACAAGCTAATAATATATTACAACTACCAAAAGTTATTGAATATTTTTTAAATGATCTAGAGATAGTGTTTTATAGCCATAGAGTACAATACCCTAGAGTATTAAGTGCTCAAGTGTTACCTAAACCGTTAAAAGACGATGTAATTAGACAACTACATGATATGTATACTAAGATAGATGACTATAAGTTAGTAAAAAAACATCCTATACTGAAAAAGATTACACAACAACAAATTACTGACAATATAAACTTTTTAGAAGCAAAAGACTTATCAGAATATTGGCAAGATTGTATTGCATTTAATAAAACATTAGACGCTGAAAGAAATCAAGGACCATTTGATGTAATAAATCCTGAGTTTGCAAATTATGTTTAGAATATTATTTAAAAATGATAAAGATAGTAAATGGGTATATTTCAATACATACGATACTGACATTGCTAAAAAGTGGTATAAGGAATTATATAACCATAACAAACTTTACGAGGATACAAGATTTACTGATTGGCCAGGGCAGGATAAAAAGTATATTAAATTAATTAATAAACAAATTGAAATTATTAATAGATATGATAGAGTAATAGATACATTCGTAACTAACTGCACTGATTTAAATTTATTGCATACACACTTTGAAGACTTACGAGGTGATGTTACTGAAGGTACAAAATGGTTTAACAAGGCACCTAAAAAAATAAAAGAAGCTGTTGAACAATTTAATATACTGATTCACGAATATGAATCACAGAAAAGAGGTGATGCGGCTACAGTTGTTGTAACATTTAAAAATAGACCCAGACAGAAATTAGAGTTAGCAAACTATAATGACTTTACATTTAAATGGCAATTTGGTTGTGTATATATTAACTATTGTCATGTAGGTAAAAATATGTTAGACATTTTTAAAGACAAAGACCAGTATACTACAGACGTACCACAAACTCATTATAGTTCTGATTTTATGATAAAATTTGGCAGAGGTATTAATTGGTTTATACACACTCTAAGAAGGATTCAAATCAAACTATGGCTTAACAAAAAAGGTCATACATTTAAAAAGAATAGCTTTGGTATGATTCCTGTTGCTAAAATTAATCTTATTAGAAGTGGATTAAATCATAGATCATATAAAGACATTATAGAAACTCTTTCGGTGTATAATAAAATTGGAACTATACAATGTTTAGACTGCTAAAGGATAATAAATGATATCTACTGCTATTCTTATACCGGCTAGATATGCTAGTACTAGACTTCCTGGTAAGCCACTTAAACTATTAAATGGTGTACCAATGATTAAACGTGTGTACGATGCCGCTAAGGCAACAGGATACGACACGTATGTACTAACTGATGACATGCGTATCTTTAGTTTGTTTAATGCTAATAACTGTTGGATTGAAGAAACAGAATATAACAATGGTACAGAACGGTGTGCTGGTGCTATATCAAACGACCTCTTTAGTAAGTATGATCAATTTGTAAATGTGCAAGGCGATATGCCTGATGTTACAACTGAAATGGTAGAGAAATGTATTACACTATTAAAGTACTATCCAGTTAGTACAGTATATACTAAGATGCCTAAAGAAATGCAGAACGATCCTAATACAGTAAAATGTGTTCATGCTAGTGAGTATGCGTTGTGGTTTGGTCGAGGCATTACAGGATACGGTAGTTGGCACTTAGGAGTATACGGATATAAACGCAATGCACTTCAGCAATATACTAATTTAGAAATACCTGAAGAAGAAAGTATTGAGAAACTTGAACAACTTCGCTGGATTAAAAACAGTTGGCAAATTGGAATAAATCCTGTAGACTATAAAGGTACTGAGATTAATTCACCTGCTGATGTAGACATATGGCATGGGCAAAATAATGTTTAAGGTAGAAAACAAATATTCACATTATGCAGAAAGTGTTAAGATCGAATGGAACTTAGGAAAACGATGTAACTATGACTGTTCATATTGTCCAGCTGAGATTCATGACTCAACTAGTCAGCATACTAATATTCAAATTCTTAAAAATACTATAGACGAATTAACTACATTTAAAAATGTAAGAATTAGTCTTACAGGTGGAGAACCATTTGTTCATCCTGATATTACTGCCCTATTACATTACGCTCGTCCAAAAGTTAGCTGGATTAATGTAACTACAAACGGTACAAGAACCAAAAATTTTTATGTTGATATGCTCCAAAGGTACTTAGACCATATAGTGTTTAGTTTGCATTTTGAGTACGATTGGGAACGCATCCTAGATACTATTATAAACGTACATAGTACATCTAAAAACAAGATGGTACTTGTACATGTCATGATGATTAACCAACGCTTAAACGACGTTGTAAACGCTTGTAGACGCCTTTCTAATGCAGGAATACCCTATGCTTTACGTCCTATACGCTGGACCGAAACACATGATATTTTTGAAGATTTGGAACGGTATTCTAAGGAAGAATTGGCTTTTCTAAAGACCGAAAATCACAATCCTCCTGTTAATACTATTATTGATGAGAATATTGAATGTAACGTAAACGACTTACTTATTAATAAAACCAATGCATTTAAAGGCTGGACTTGCCATGCAGGTTTAGAAAGTTTAATGATAAATTGGGATGGTGATGTACACCGTGCTACTTGTAGAGTAGGTGGTAGTTTGGGCAACATTTATAAAGGTAGTTTTAAAAAACCTACTGAATCTATTACGTGTACTAGGGAATGGTGTACTTGTGCCGCGGATATTAATATTACGAAATATACTTCGTAATGTGTGTATCTGGCAAACAGTCACACACTTTATAAGGACATTTGATTGGTTTCAAATCAAATGCGTTTTCTTCAAAATCTTCTTTAAACGTTTCTGAAAAAATATTAATTTTAGCATCTTTAAAAATATTTGCGTTACAAGAGCCTGTAACAGTACCATCATATACTATAACTAAATTTTCTATTGGAACATGACAAGTCCAATCATTAAAATAGTTCCATTTCTTATTAATATATCCCTCAGACTTCATTGTTGTTGCAGTACCGTCATTAAATAACGCAACACTTTGGAATAAATTGAAATCATCTATATGCTTTAATATATACTCTGGATCTGGAAGTCGTTTAATAGTATTTGCAACATAGTCTATTTGTTCTTGCGTATAAGAATCGATATCTTTTCCTGGGAATTGAACAATGCTCTTAGCTTCAATAATCCAAGGTTGTTTACTAGTTTTTAACTTATCTACAATAGCAACACACTTGTCCCAATGCTCGCAATCCATTAACATTAATGCTCCAACGTTTAAGTTGTTTTCATATAGAAAGTCGCCTACTTCCATAAAATGATCTACATCCATAAACTCATGATGTCCACTTAATGTTGCCCTATCTAAATGTTCAACATTGTCTTTCCACCACCTTAATGTTCGTGACGCATTAGTTGTTACTTTAAGTTGAACATTATGTTCTTTTTTAATTTCTCTACAGAATTTATTAAAGTGCGGCCATAACGTTGGCTCACCACCACCTACTAAATTAATCCAAAATTCTGTTTTATTAAATTTTGTAGTATAGATATCAAACAATGCTCTAAAGTTTTTTATTACAGTATCAACATTCTTAGGATATCTGTTTATTCCAGGATGGGAATTAGGAAAACAATATGTGCAATCAAAGTCACAAATATCAGTTGGCCAAAATCTAATATCTAAAACATGATCAGGTTGTGTTGAAACTATTCTATTAAGTTGTTTCATAATAAATGTGCTATCTCTGGAAAAATATTAGACGCCTTTAATCCTCTAATGGCATCTAGTTTGTTGACATACTCTTTAAAGCCCGGAAG
>Ga0209709_10002053_pt1 | contig 17973 bp, 25 predicted proteins | sample ArcticOcean_MG_C_2_FD_187435 | JGI IMG/M metagenome (GOLD analysis project Ga0209709, IMG submission 187435) | Marine microbial communities from western Arctic Ocean - ArcticOcean_MG_CB4_136 (SPAdes) (version 2) | ecosystem: Environmental > Aquatic > Marine > Oceanic | place: Arctic Ocean... | reverse complement strand
AGCAATTTCCCCATATATTGGAGTTGCTTATGAGCGAAAGCTTGGACGTACCAAAAATATTGCTCGGGCTGAAGATGAAGATGTCGAAGTTTGGAATTTAGTAATTGGAATCAAATTTATGTTCTAAAAAAGGTTGAATTATGTTTCTTTAGAAAAATAAATCCATCACTTAAACAAACCCCCCCATCACACTCTTGTAGTTTTTTTATTAAGTGTTAAACTTTTCACTATTAATAAACCTAGAGTTTTATAAAAATTGATAGAATAATTAAGAATAAATATGAAAAAAAACTTAGCTTACTTTGTTATTTTATTAATCTTTATTATTTTAATTTATTATTTTTCTAAAAGTAATGTAAATGATCAATCTAATATAAATATTAATGATGAAATTTCTCCAACAGTAATTACCCTTTATCAAAATAACTGTGCCTCTTGTCATGGATTAAAACTACAAGGTCAAACTGGTTGGAAATCAAAACTTGATGAAGATGGGCATCGTTTAGCTCCACCATTAAATGGCAGTGGACATACATGGCATCATTCACCAGATTATTTATTTAAGATTATAAAATATGGTGTGCAGGGCTTTGATCCAAATTATAAAGGCAAGATGTTAGGTAATGAAAGCCTTGCCGATGAGGAGATATGGCAGTTAATTGACTATATAAAAAAAGTTTGGCCTAACAAAATTCAAGATGTTTATAGCAAAAGATATAAATAAAACTTTTGTCACAATCCTGTAGATTATTTTTTAAAATAACACCCTGTTTGTTCTGAAAAAGTTGATTTGATCTTGTAATCTTCATGCTTAATAATAATTTCTTTTTTTTCGAAATCTACTTCATATCCGATCATCTTAATTTGATTCAACAGATCTGCATCAGTCGAAGCCATTATAAGGTCGTAAGATGAATCACAGTAATCTTTTTCTATATTTGATATGAATATACATGTGCAGTAATGTTTTGCAGTTGCATTAAGTCCTAAAAGCGTATCATCAGCCATAGCATAATTAATTTTAAGTAAAAAAATTAATGTAATAACAGTAATTATATAGTAAAAGTTCTTTAGAAAATTATGCATACTTTTTATAAAGTTATAAGTTTATTATCTCTAATTCTGCTTATGGTCAATCCATCATTTGCAATTATAAATCAATTATCGCATGACGAATCACTAGAATGGCCCACAGACCATTGGCCTGAAAACAAAATACAATTGGATGATCAAGATTTTAAAAAAATTATAGATTATACTTTTTCAACTGAATCTATTGAAACTCTTGGACGAACAAATGCTCTGCTAATTGTTCAAAATGGCTCCATTGTTTATGAGAAATATAATGAGCCTATAAATAGAAATACCAAGCTAATTTCTTATTCAATGGCAAAAAGTTATATTGGATTACTTACTGGCATGATGATTGATAAAGGTTTTATTGAATCCAAAGATGAAAAGAATTTATTAAAAGAGTGGCAAGATAACAGAAAAAATATATCAATTTCTCATTTATTAAATATGCAATCTGGTTTGGATTTTGTTGAGCAATATGACAATAATGGCAGGTCAGATACACTTGAAATGTTGTTTGGTAATGGAAGATTTGATCAAGCATCATTTGCAGCTTCTTTTGCCCTAAAATCCATTACTCCTGGTATGAAGTTTAATTACTCAACTGGGGAGACTAATATTTTAAGCAAAATTATTAAATTAAGACTTCAAGAGCAAAACTTAAATTACCAGAATTTTATAAATGATAATTTATCTAGTAAAATTGGATTAAAAAATACCATATTCGAATTTGATGATTCTGGTACTTTTATCGGGGGCAGTTCTGTTTTTGCAAATGCAAGAGATTTTGCGCGTTTTGGATATCTTTATTTAAGGGATGGGCAGTGGGATGGAGAAACGATAGTTTCCAAAAGTTGGATAGATGACACTAGAAAACCTGCAAAAAATACTTATAAAATGTACAGCAACAAGTTTTGGATGCCTCATCCAGCTTCCCCAATAAGTATACCAAAAGATACCTATTTTTGCGCAGGTTTTGGTGGTCAATATATATTAATGATACCTTCAAAAGATATGGTTGTAGTTAGGCTTGGGGAGACATATGTGGAAGACGATAAAGTTTTAGAAAATTTGTCTGAGATTATTAATTTCTTTCCAAAATAAGCAATTTACATAAATACTCTGTCTCACTTCGACCACAATAGGAAATAATTAAGCAATTGTGTTTTACTATCATTGATCAATTTTTACTTGCGCAATCATACCGACGTCATAATGACCAGGAACATTGCAGGCTATTTCAATATTTTGTGCTTTAGAAAATTTCCAAATTAAATATTGCTTCTCTTTTGGTTCTAACAAAACACTATTACTATGTTGGTGGCTCATAGATTTATCTAATTTTGCCATCTTTGCCATTTTTTTTTATCAATGCTATCTCCTAATAAGATTTCATTCTCAACCATCATTTGCATTTCTGGTTGGTGCTTTTTGTGCATCATAGCATTAGCTATGTTAAATTCGTGAACTAACTCACCAAAGTTTTCTACCTCAAACTTTACTGTTTCTTCGGCTTTAAAATTGAAAGAGTTTGGTTCGAAATAGTTATCATACATTTTAATTTTTATTATTCTTGTAACCTCATTACTTTTACCTTCTGTACCGACGCTCATCATATTTTTATCAGCAAAAGAGTGTGTAGAAAAAGAAAAAACTGTCAAAAGTGTTAGTATATATAATTTTTTAATCATTTTTTTTCCTTTATTAAAAAAGAGTTGAGTAGAATCTACACCGAAACATCGTGAGGATACTATAATAAATTAATTAACAACATCCTAAAATATAATATTTTTTATTTATAAAATGAATTTTCCTAAAATTTTTGGTATATTACTCTTGAAGTTAAAATAACCTTTATTTGAAAACTGCCAACAAAATAAGTCTTCTTTTTTTATAATCATATTTAACTTTAGTTGAAGTGATTGTTCTAATTTTTTTAAATAATCTAAATTTTCACCTATAAATGGATATACAACATCAAATTCTTTGATTGTTTCACTAATATTTTTAATTTCAACATGGTTTACTACTTTAGTATTTGAAAAATCTCTACAAATATTTTGTATCAAGGCCTTTTTAAAATTAATTACATTTTCACTTAATTTTATTTTTCTATATTCATTTTCAATATCAATAAAATAAATATTTTTATAGTTGTCTGAATATTCTGCAATGAATAAATCAGAATCAAATACTATTAAAGAATCATTTTTTATTTCTGTACTTGAAAATGGCAGTTTACATAATTCGTACATGCGGTCTTCAATTATTGCTTCAGCAGACTCATTTAATTTGATATCTTTAAACCTATTGAATGTAAATTTTTCAATATTCCATGATTTAGCTAAATAATGTTTCCCTTTAGTTTGTAATCCAGCAACCCATTTCCAGCTAAGTGTATTAGATGCAGCATCTCCATCTAATAAATGTTCTAAGAAAAATGCAGCACCTAATTGCCATGGCAATTTAAGAGTAAAAATCCAAATACTAGCAAACCACATTCTGGTATGGTTATGTAAATAGTTATAGTGTTTAAGTTCGATTACCCATTCGTTAAAACATTTAATATTAGTATTAGCATTAATAGCCTCAACGTAACCCTGACTAGTTTTAATGTTGTCTAAACTTGAAGTAAAATCATCCCACACAGTTGGTCTTAATTCTAGCCAACCCTTCCAATAAACTCTCCAAAAAATCTCTTGAACAAATTTATCAACCTTCAAATAAGGGAATTTTCCTAATACATCTTTAACAACATCAAACTCAAACAAAACTCTATGAGAAATGTAAGGTGATAATAATGAAATATTATTTCTATTTTGTGGCCCATAATCAAAATTTCTAAGCTTTGAATAATCTAAAATATATTTTTCAATAAAGTTCTTTAGATGATTTTCAGCAAAATTTTTATTTGGGATAAATTCCATGATTTATAATATGGTTTAAATTATTTTCTTTCCAAGGTATTTAATATATATTTTTTAAATATGAAAATTTCTATTTCAAAAAGCACTATACCATTTGTTGTTATTATTGGCGGGTGTATTTTATTACTGGTATCTTTTGGCATTCGTCATTCTTCAGGACTATATTTATCTCCTGTTTCTAATCAGCTGGGTACAGGGAGAGAAGTGTTTGGTTTTGCTATCGCAATCCAATTTTTAATGATTGGTTTTGGATCTCCTATTTTTGGCGCTATTGCTGATAAATATGGTTCAGGTCAAGCTGCTATATACGGAGTTATTTTATTTATTATCGGCTTATACCTATTTTCATTAGCAGAAAGCTCCGCATTTTTAATTCTTTCGCAAGCTATCTTTGGCTTAGGTTGTGCTGGTTGTGGTACAGCCGTTGTACTCGGTGCTGTTGGTAAGACTGTCTTGGAAAAAAATAGAACCCTAGCTTTAGGTGTGGTTATGGCAGCTGGATCACTTGGTCAATTTTTGATTGTTCCATTAACTGGAATTTTAATTGCAGCAAGCGATTGGCAAAGATCAATAGTATACCTCTGCTTTATTGCCTTAATAATGATTATATTTTCATTAGCGCTAAACTTATCAGGTAAAAATTTTGAAACTAGTCAGAACCAAGACCGTCCTTTAAAATCTGTACTAGCTGAAGCATTTGTAAATAAAAGCTATATATTACTTACGGTAGGTTTTTTTGTGTGTGGATTTCATGTTGCATTTGTTGCAACACATCTACCAGCATATTTAGAAGATTTATCTTTATCTGCTTGGGTTGGATCTTGGTCGCTTGGTTTAATTGGATTATTCAACGTAGTGGGTACACTTATGTTTGGTCGATTAGGCGATAGTAAGTCTAAAAAAAACTTATTAGTTATTCTATATAGCTTAAGATCAATTTTATTTTTAATCTTTATTTTCCTACCAAAGACTGAAATTACCATTTTAATTTTTGCTGCTTTATTAGGTATTTTATGGCTTTCAACTGTACCGCTCACAAGCGGAATAATTTCTGTAATTTTTGGTTCTAGATATATGTCAATGTTATATGGATTTACATTCTTATCACATCAGCTTGGCTCATTTGCTGGTTCATGGTTCGGAGGTAGATTTTATGATATTTACGGTTCATATGAGATTATGTGGTGGATTTGTGTTGTACTCGGATTTGCTTCAGCTTTAATGCATTTCCCAATTTATGAAAAGTCTCTAGAGAAAAATCCCACTTAAGGTATAATTAGGATATGAATGATTTAGAAATTTATTCTTACGGTGTGCCAATTGTACTTGGCTTAATTTTAGCTGAAGTAATTTATTCATCTTCAAAAAACCTCGGATACTATTCATTAAAAGATAGCCTTGCAGGGTATGGCTTGCTGGCTGGGAATGTCTTAATTAATTTTCTGACTAAAGGTTCAGTATTATTTTTCTATGTTTATTTATATCAATTTAATTTAGTGGCAATCAATGACTTATTAAGCCCAGTATTTGTATGGGTACTAACTTTTATAACAATTGACTTTATATTTTATTGGTATCATCGCTGCTCTCATAGGGTTAGATTTTTATGGGCTGTACATATGAATCATCATTCTAGTGAAGAAATGAATTTTTCAGTTTCATTAAGACAAGCTTGGTTTGGCCCTTTAACAAAAATACCATTTTTTATGTTTATGCCGTTACTAGGTTTTGATCCAATAATTACAGCAGCAGCAGGAATTATTTTAACACTATGGGGAGTACTAGGACACACACAATGGATTAATAGACTTGGACCATTAGAATATATCTTTGTCACACCGTCTGCACACAGAGTTCACCACGGCTCTAATGAAGAATACCTAGATAAAAATTATGGTAACTTTTTGATTATATGGGATAGATTATTTGGAACATTTGCAGATGAAAAAAGTAAAGTTGTTTATGGGATAGTAGATAATGTAAAAACATTTAATCCTTTAAAAATTACGTTTCAATTTTGGATTACAATGTATCAAGATTATAAAAATGCAAAATCACTTAAAGACAAAATCTTATGTTTTGTGGGCAGACCAGAATGGAAGCTAGACAAATAAAAGATGAATAAAAATGAACGGGTTAAATTTATTGAAAAGACATTAAATAAAATCTACCCCTCTACTCCTATACCATTAAATCACGTAAATAAATTTGAATTATTAGTAGCCGTTTTACTTAGTGCTCAGTGTACTGATGAACGGGTTAATCAAGTTACACCGCTATTATTTAATAAGGCTAATAACCCCTATTTAATGAAAAAAGTTTCATTAAATACTATTTATAAAATTGTAAAGCCTTGTGGTTTAGGCCCAAAAAAATCAAAAGCCATTTATGACCTATCTAGAATACTTATCGAAAAATTTAATGGCGAAGTACCTGAAGACTTTATTGAACTTGAGAAACTGCCAGGGGTGGGACATAAAACTGCAAGTGTTGTGATGTCTCAAGGATTTGGTCATCCAGCTTTTCCTGTTGATACCCATATCCATCGACTAGCACAGAGATGGGGTTTAACTAATGGTAAGAATGTTGTACAAACTGAAAAAGATTTAAAAAAATTGTTTCCAGAAAAAGCATGGAACAAACTACATTTACAGATTATCTTTTATGGTAGAGAGTTTTGTACAGCAAGAAGTTGCTTTGGATTAGAATGTAAGATTTGTAATACTTGTTATCCAAATAGAAAAAAGCCATTGAAGACTATCAAGGCGTAGTTACTTATTTTTTCGAGCAAATATAAAAGACTTGATACAAAGTAATGTAAAGATAGCGCCTGTAATTAACATCATTAATTTTGAACTGTCCGCCCAAATGTTTTCAAAAAGATTTCCAATACTTCTTAAAAAATCGAGTCCGCCCAAAAAGACAATTAAACCAAAAGTTACAACAATATGCATAAGCAATTTTTTCTTACTTGGAATCAATAAAGCTAATATTGCAAAAAATAGTATTGGCAAACCAAACATTGATGGAATGTAAGAAGTAATTGAGTTACTAGCGCTTAAATAGCTTACAGCAGCTCCCCACAAGATAAGAAATAATCCATAAATAAGTGAAATCTTTTCCATGCTTAAGCCAGCAAATGTGTATTCATTTTTGTTAATCATAATGTTCAATAGTTAGTCTATATTTTAATTTTGTCTATATAAATAATATTACTCATACTCAAATTAACCATTGTAATAACCAAAGACAAATTAACCCAGATGCAATAGTTGCAATTATATTTCTTGATATTAAAGCAATAAATACTGCAACGCATGCAGCAATAATTCTCAGATTTTCAAAGATAGAAAGATTTAATGTATCATTACTGATTAATACTTCTGGTACAATAATTGCAGTCAATAAAGCAATTGGAACGTAATGTAATGGAGTTTCAACCCATGCCGGCATTTTCTTAGCAATGGTTTTATTAAACATAGAAAAGCGAGTGCCATATGTAATTATACCTGCAATTATCATGACTACCCAAATCATCGCTAAAGCTCCTTATTTCGTTGAATTATTGTTGTGGCAATCCATCCTGCAGTTATTCCTCCAAGTCCAGCAAATATAAGCCAGAGTTTCCACGGCAAAGGCTGAAGAACTATTGATAAAATACCCGCTGTTAAACAGGCAATCAAATCGGCCCTAGTTTTAAGCAGCGGTATGACAATAGCAATAAATGTTAATGATATAGCAAAAGTTAGTGACCACTCTTCAGATATAAAAGATGCGCCCAAAACCCCAAATATCGTTGCAATTTGCCAGCCTGCCCAAAGAGTTAATCCGCTACCTAAAAAATAGTAATGATTATATTGTGAAAATTCTTCTGTACGATACTTTTGCACCATAACTGAATACGATTGATCTGTAAGTAGATATGCAAGTAGCATCCGCCATCTTAAAGGTAGACTTTCAACATATTTAGCAAGTGAAGCACTATAAAGTAGATGCCTTAGGTTAACTATGGCTACAGAACTGCCTACTATGAAAGATGGGACTCCAACAGACCAAAGTTGTACAAACACAATTTGGCTAGCACCACCAAAAATTATTGAAGACATTAATATTGCCTCTAGAATAGAAAGACCGCTTGTCATTGCAATTACGCCAAAAACTAAACCAAATGGAAAAACACCCAAGTGATGTGGCATAATATCCTTTGCGCCCATTAAAAATTCACTTGATTTCGTTATCATAATAAAATTTTTTTATAAAATTAATCTAAATTATAAAGTAAACTTATATCATGTTAGATAAATTTCTAAATCTATTTAAATTAATAGAACAAAAAAAAGAATACAAGCTAGTCCTATCCTTAGATGGCGGCGGAGTAAGAGGTCTTGCAACTGTAATGTTTTTAAAGGAATTAGAGAAAGCTAGTGGTAAAAAGATTTTTGATTTATTTGATTTTTTTATTGGAACAAGTACTGGTGGATTAAATGCTATGCATCTTGTCGTTAATGAGGTTGAAGTAAGTGAGTTGGAAAGCTTTTGGTCTCAAGATAATCTAGCTATGAGCATGCAAAGTTCTTTTTGGACTAAGAACTTTATTTTAACAACAAAGCCAAAATACAATAATAATTCCAAAACAGAGCTATTAGAAAAATATTTTGGAAATAAACTTATATCTGATTCAAAAAAACCTATTGCAGTTCTTGCTTACGATGTAGAGAATAGAAAGCCAAGAATTCTATCTAGCTATACAGATCAAGACATTAAAGTAACTAGTGCAATTAATGCAACTTCAGCTGCACCCTTATATTATCCTACAGTTCAAATTGAAGATGGCTCATGGTTAATTGATGGCAGTGTAGTTTCTAATAACCCATGCTTAATTGGCTATAATGAAGCGCGCAAATATTTTAAAACAGATAATATAAAAGTATTTAGTGTTGGAACGGGAAGGCATTTGAAAAATTTAGATGGTGAAGATTCTTCTAAGTGGGGTCCTTATGGATGGCTAACAAATGATATAATCGGAATCCTACTTGATTCACATGCTGACCATGAAATTTTAGATGACTTAATTGGTAAAGATTATCTTCGGATTAACTCTGTCGCAGAGAATATAAATTGGAATTTAGATGATTATACAGAAGATAACTTGAGAAATATAAGAAATTTGGGGCTTAAATGGTGGGAGCTTAATAATAATAAAGTTACAGATTTTTTATCATTATAGTTTTTTTATTGTACCAACTCGGTTTTTTAAACAAATTTTACTAAAAATCGTAATTTTTAATAAATTGCTTTTTTTGAACATCAATTATATAAACTATTTAGATTATGAATTGTTGCTTTGGAGAATTAAGACTTTAAATATTTAATAGAACCTATTAAAGGCAACATTATTACTAATAATCACTTCCCTTTTTACTCTTTTTAATTTTTTATTTCTTAATATATTCATTTCAAATACTTTTAATCTCATGCTTCATAGCGCGGTTGTTGATGAGGCACTAATAAATAAAACAAAAGGATAAATAATGACAATAGGTACTGTTAAATGGTTTAACACTAAAAAAGGATACGGTTTTATCGCACCAGAAGGTGGATCTAATGATGTATTCGTTCATATCTCAGCTCTTGAAAAAGCTGGTCTTCAAGCACTTGATGAAGGTCAAAAAGTAGAATATGAGCTAGCAGAAAATAAAGGCAAAGAATCTGCTGTAAACTTAAGTGTTGTTGAATAGTCAATAAGCTTATTATTTATCTCGGGCTATCCAAGTATTACAATATTTGTAGTGCTGATTAAATTAATTTTTAGATAACCCGAGGTAATATAATTTACTACCCAATAAAATATCAATAGCTGCTTAGCTATGTGTTATAACCATTAATTATATTCAGATATCTTCTGTAGAATGGTATAATTACTTTTACTCTCTTATCAATCAGACTAGAATTTCAACGGTAAGTTGAAGCTTTTCCATCCAAATTCCATCCCGCCTTCAATATTAAATATATTTTCCAATTTAAGATTGCTATTTAAAAAGTTACCGGCATGCTGTGATCTCACCCCAGATCTACAAATAAAAAATAATGAATCATCTGCTTGAATATTTAAACGTTTTACTTCTTCAATAAATAGATCGTTAGGACTACCATCTTCGTTGACCCATGAAATAAAATGAACTTCATGCCCAATAGAATTTAAGTCAGCATAACCATCATCTTTCCATTCAGCCGCAGTTCTTACATCAATTAATTTTGAATTAGTATTCTCTTTTAAAGAAAGATAGGCTTTTTCTGCATTAATATTTTTAATCATAACAAAGTTATTATACAGTATTTATATGCAACAGGAAAACGCAAAAAAAATATGGCAATTAATACTAGCAACAGGAGATAGCCTAAAAGGAGCTTTGCCTGATCATCCAAATCATCCAAAAGGCAGGAACCCGTATGCGCATGTATCTTTAGAAATAAAAAATAAATATGGCTGTTCATACAAAGATATACCGGATGATAAAATTGAAGAGTTAACAGTGTTCATCAAATTTTTAGCCGATAATCCGAATTAGAAATGAATTAATAAGATTAGTTATAAATGGTTAAATCAGAAAAATTATTCAATTACATGCTTAAATTTCAATACAAAATGACTATATCTCAAGCATAATTTTATTGCTTCTTTATTATCCTAAGCCATAATAAATCTATGCACTATTATAGAGGTTTATTGCTAGGTACTTTTATTCTGATTCTATCAGTACTTTTCTTTAGCAGTTGCGACAACTCTCCGAGCTCGGCTTATACTGGAGTAAGAATGATTGATAACTCGTTTTCTCCACCTGTTGTTAGAGTGCATGAGGGAGGAGTAGTTAGATTCTATAACGCAGGCAACAATCCGCATAATGTTATAGCGACGGACGAAAGTTGGGGTGGCTATACAGATGTACCAAAAAAAGACTCCATTGAAATAGTTTTTCAAACCGAGGGTCTTTATAAGTATATTTGTTCATACCATGCCTCACCGGAAGGTGATTGGGGAATGGCAGGATCTGTTGTAGTTGGTGATATTGATTATCATGAATATACAAATTTTAATAAAGATGACGTTGTAGAAGACTGGAGTGGGCAAGTGCGATTTGTTCCAAGCCAATATGATACTATTCAAGATGCAGTAGACTCTTCAAATCCAGGTGATTTAGTTCTTATCGATAAGGGAATTTATTATGAAGAAGTTGTAGTCAGAACTCCATCTTTAACTATTAGAGGAGTTGACCGCAATGAAGTTATTATTGATGGTGAATTTGAAAAAGCGAATGGCATAATTGTTGCGGGTGTCGATGGAGTAGCAGTTGAAAATATTACTGCTCGCAATGCTTTACTTAATGGATTTTATTGGGCAACAGCTGAAGGCTACAGAGCATCATACGTAACAGCATATAACAATGGTGATTATGGTATTTATGCATTTGATTCTGTAGATGGTATTATTGAACATTCTTACGCATCAGGCTCACCAGATGCAGGCTTTTATATTGGACAATGTTATCCATGCAAAGCTGTAATCAATAATGTGATTTCAGAAAATAATGGTCTAGGTTATTCAGGTACTAATGCAGGTGGCGATCTTTATATTATTAGTTCTATATTTAGAAATAATATGGGAGGCATTGCACCCAATACTCTTGATAGTGAATTATTGCCACCGGAGCGTGAAAGTTTCATAATCGGCAATCACATTGAGAACAATAATAATATTAAAGCTCCGGCTTGGCCTAATCAGTATATTACATTAGGTAACGGGATTATAATTGCAGGGGGTAATAATAATATTATAAAAAATAATGTTATAAATGATCACGATGTTTTTGGAGTAGTAATCACTGCTGCGTTTGATGATAATTATTGGCCTGCACACGGTAATCTTATTCAAGATAATTTAATCATAAATTCAAAGAAAGCTGATTTGGCTTTGAGCGGTATATCAAATTTAGGAAATTGTTTTAAAGGCAATACATTTCAAACGTCGTTTCCTCCTGGAATTCAAACTTCAGGCGATTGTGGTGATAATATTTTTAGTCGAGGAAGTGACTTATCGGGGCTATGGAGCTCCATTGCAAGGATAGTTTATGTTAATCAAGGGTCATTTGAAGTTGGTGATTGGCGAACGATGCCAGAACCACCTTTGCAACCAAATATGCCAGGTGCCAACTCATATTTTAATAGTGTTTTTCCAGCAGTGAATGTTTTTGATAAATATGAGATAGATTATACCGATATTAAGCTGCCAAAAACTGCAGAAAAGTATTTAAACTAATTGAAGCATAGTTTACGATTTTAAATAAGGAGAAAATAATATGCCAGGTGTTGCAGCGTTTCCAGTCGGAGATATTACTTTTTTATCTCTATTGTTTAATTTTTATGGTTACTACCTGCCAATATTTTTATATGCAGCATGGACACCACTTGCTCTATACGAACTATCTGATAATCGATTAAGTTCAAATTTATCTAAATTTATTTGGACTCTAATAATTCTATTAGTACCACTATTGGGCGCAGCAATTTATCATATTTTCTTTGCAGACCGAATTCATGTAACTGTTAGAGCCACCATGATATTTGGTGGAATTTTTACAGTTATTCTTGTTTTAATATATCTAGGCACTTCAATTTAAGATAATTAAAAGTGATTTTTGATAAACGCATTACCCCAATCAGAAATGATATAGCCGCGTCAGATTACAAAGGCTTTTTAAAAAATAGAAAATTTATTACTGGAAAGATTTATTACGTTAAATCAAGTTCCTCTAATTTACTCTCAAGTGATAAAAAGAACCTATACTCACAATTTCTTTATGGTGAGCAAGTTAAAGTGTTTGAGATTAAAAATGGCTACGCTTGGGTACAATCATTACGCGACGATTATGTTGGGTATACTCCAGCAAGTAGCTTGCAATTAAAGAAAATTATTCCTACCCATAAAGTTATAGCCTTACGTTGCATTATTTATAAGTCACCAGATATTAAATCTCTATCACTAACTGAACTGAGTTTTAATTCACTAATAGAAGTTACAGGCAAAGTTACGAATAAATTTTTTTATAAGATTAAAAATCTTGGTTGGTGCCATAAGAATGATTTAGTTCAACTCAACGCTAAAGGATTAGATATCGTGGAACTTGCAAAGAAATATTTGCACACACCATATTTATGGGGTGGACGCAGCTCAATTGGAATTGACTGTTCTGGTTTGATACAAAATATTTTTCAGATAAATAATGAATATTTTCCAAGAGACACTGACTTACAGGAAGATTTTATTAGTACAGAAGTATTACAAAAAGATTTAAAAAAAGGGGACTTAGTTTTTTGGAAAGGTCACGTAGCCATGATGGTAGATAATAAAGATATTATTCATGCCAATGCATTTCATATGCGGACTGAAATAGAGCCTCTAATCAAAGCTAAATCTAGAATAGCAAAAAAATATGGTAAAATAATTAAAATGGGTAGAAACTAATAGCATGTATTTATTTGATTGCGGCTTAGAGACTGATGAATGGCGCAAAGTCATGGTCATTTTTACCTCAATATTCGTTATATTCTCTGTAGCCTTGTATACTACGCTTACGGGTAGAAATAAGAAATGGGTTGTAGCAACGCTGATTGCTTCATTTTTGATCGCTGTATTTGGTTACGAAATCTGGATTAATTTTGGTTTATTGGATGGGCAACATGTTAGTGAGCGACGATCAGATGCTTTAAACTGTGCTATTCCATCACAAATTAATTGGTTAACTAATTCTATAGTAGATACAGGCGTGGCTTGGTTAGGAATTATTTTAGTTAATATTTACTACAAGAATTCTTCTGTACCCTTTGAAAAATTTGTTTGGCCAGCATTCTTTATTTTATTCATCTGGTTTATAGGTCAAAATATCTGGGTAGAAATGATTCTATATCACAACCAGATTGGCAGTGGAGCAAGAAGTTCGTGGGGTCCACTTATGCCACTAGGCCCATGGTACAATCCAACACTATTTAGTTTTGGGGAACGAGAAGCAACACTACAATCACAAGGTGTATGGTTTATTTCTACATTCCTGATTTACTACATAGCAATTTTTAATTATTGCCGCTATAAGGGTAAGTAATGTTTCGAATAATATTTATTTTAATTTGTATTGCTATATTTGCTTATAGCATTTCTAAAGCTGCAAATTTAAATAAAGATACTAGTCGTAATGGACAAATTACTTGGGGACTAATTGTACTAGCTTTTCTGGGTCTTCTAATTGCACTGGTAATAAATTCTTAATTTACATTAAGGACTATTTTTTCTCTTATAAACCAAAGTAACACTAGTGATGGAATTACCATCAATGCAGTAATAATAAAGAATGTACCCCAATCACCATTCAACCAATCAACCAAAGCGCCGGACGATGAGGCCATTAAAGTTCTACCTGCAGTACCAATAGATGCTAACAATGCGTATTGAGTTGCGGTATAATTACGATCAACTAGCATTGAAATAAAGGTAACAAAAGCCACGGTAGCAAATGCTGCGGCCAGGTCATCAAGTAAAACTGCTGCAGCAAATAACAGCTCTGATTTATCGCTCCATGCCAAGAATGTGAACATCAAATTAGTTAATGCCATGACTGCACCAGAAACAAACAAAGCCTTAATAACCCCAGCCCTAATGGCAAACCAGCCACCCAATAATGTAAATGAAACTGTTGTAATCCAGCCTAATCCCTTAGAATAAATTGCAATGTCTGATTTTGAAAATCCAATTTCTTTATAAAACAATATCGACATACGTCCTAAGAATGCTTCACCAATTTTAAAAAGAAAAATAAAACCAAGTATTGAAAGACCAATTTTAACTCCGTTTTTCTTAAAGAAGCTAAATAATGGACTTATTATAGTAGCCGTAAACCAGGCAATTAATCGACCAAAATTCCCAGAAATACCTATTTGATTTTGAATAGCGGCCTGATCTTGTCGTTGTGATTGGAGACGTTCATCAGTGCCTGATTCAGGAATAAAAAATACACCTATATTGCAAAGGATAACAATGCTGCAAATAATTATAAAAGAAATTTGCCAATAGTTAGCATATCCAAGTGACTGAATCCAATCTGCAGTTACAAGTGTAATTAGACCACCTAATTTATAACCACTCCACCAGCCAACAACTGCAGTCGCGGCACCAGCAGCCATAGCAGCAGATTCATCTTTACCAATTTGTTCAATGCGTAACGCATCAATAGTTATGTCTTGAGAAGCTGAAGAGATTGCAATGATCAAGCCAAAAGTAACAATAATAGCTAAATCATCTACAGGGCTTAATGAGCTCCAAATAATTAATGATATAAGAATTATAAGTTGCATAGACATAATCCATGCTTTTCTATGACCAACAATAGAAGTTAATATAGGAATTTTAATACGGTCAATTAATGGTGCCCATAGAAAATTAATTGCATATACACCAAATATTAAACCAGCCCAGCCAATAGTACTGCGACTAATACCATCTTCTTTAAGCCACAAGGTTAATGCGCTACCAATTAATACCCATGGGAATCCACTTATAGCACCAAGCAATAATATTCTGAGCATCCTGCGATCCCAGTAGGCTGCGAATGAGTTTCCTTTAGATTGCATAGCAAGAATCTAACCCTTTGCTAGGCGCACTTAAAGCATAAATTAAATTTATTTGATTTACTCCAGTGGAGCGGGGCTATCGCTAAGACTTCTTAAATACAAGATAACATTAGCACGATCATTTGATTTTTTAAGACCAGAAAAAGACATTTTGGTACCTTCAATATATTTTTTTGGATTTTTCAAGAAACCATTAAGTTCATCATAAGTCCATTTTCCACCATAGCCAGCAAGTGCCGAAGAATAAGAAAACCCATCAGTTATACCTTTATCTTTATTAACTACTTCCCATAATCCCGGGCCAATTTTATTGGCTCCACCTTTAATTGCCACATGGCAAGATGAACACTTCTTAAATATTTTTGCGCCTTTATCAATATTAGCTGAGGCTAAAAGAGTTAGAATAGGAACTTCAATAGGCGCGGCAACAGCTTCTTCTGTAGCGCTGGCCATATTAGTATCATCAATACCTTCAATTACGTAATGTGCTACTTTAGGTTGTTCGACGTGATATAAAATTTCAGCAAAATTTGTTATTCCAATAATAATCAGTACGACAACTAGCAATCCAGCTACGATTTTATTGATTTCTAATGAGTCCATAAATTTGTTATCATTGTGAAGATTTGAGTTATAATTAGAACATAAACCTAAACTATTCAAGTTATAATGCGCCCTGGCGTCGCACAATATGGCCATGATAAATCAAGAAAACACAGCAATTATAATCCCTGCACGGCTTGCCTCCACTAGACTGCCCAATAAACCCTTATTACCTATTAATGATAAGCCGATGATACTGCATGTATGGGAACGTGCTGTTGCAGCTGACCTTGGTGAAGTTGTTGTTGCGACTGATAGCCAGGAGATTAAAGAGTTAATATCTAAGGTTGGTGGTAACTGTGAGTTGACTAGTTCGAATCATCAATCGGGGACAGATCGTATTCATGAAGCTTTAGAAAACTTCGATAAACTTAAAAAGATAAATTATATTATCAATTTGCAAGGAGACCTGCCGCAAATTAATCAAGAGTGCTTAGTCGCAGTAGCCAATATACTATTAGATGATGCAGTAGACATAGGAACACTTGCTTGTGAAATGACAGACAAAGATGAAATAAATAGTACCAGTATTGTCAAAGCGATTGCTGACATAGATGTAGTTACTCAAACTGGTCAGGCGGTTAATTTTACTAGGAATGCAGAAGCTTCAATTAATGGTAATCATTTACATCATATTGGATTGTACGCATATAAGCGATCAGCCTTAGAGAAGTTTATAAACTTGCCACAATCGCCAAGAGAAATAGAGGAAAAGCTTGAACAGTTACGGGCACTAGATAATCAAATGCGAATTGATATTGCATTAATTGACTTTTTGCCTTTAGGCGTCGATACTCCAGAAGATTTAGAAAAAATGCAAAATTTAATTTAATTACGATGACAAAAAAAATTTCATTTCAGGGTGAGCTTGGTGCTTATTCTCACTTAGCTTGCAAAAATGTATTTGCTGACTATGAGGTCGTGCCGTGTCGCAATTTTGCTGCTGCACTAGCATGTGTAAGTGATGGTAAAACAGATTTGGCAATGATCCCAGTTGAAAATTCTGCTGCGGGTCGAGTTGCAGATATTCATAAACTTGTTGGTAATTCTGATTTAAAAATATTTGCAGAACATTTTGAAAAAGTTAGACATCAGTTAATTGCAAAGCCAGGTATTGATATTGCTAGTTTAAAATCTGTACGTAGTCACGTTATGGGACTTGGTCAGTGTACTAAAGCCATTGAAGCCTTAAACTTACAGCCTATCGTAATGGCAGATACTGCTGGTTCAGCAAAATATCTAAGTGAAAGTGGTGAAGATCATGATTCTGCTATTGCCTCTGAATTAGCCGCAGAGATTTATAATCTAAATATTGTTCAAGCTAATATTGAAGATGATAAGAAAAACACCACGCGATTTTTAGTTATGTCAAAAAACTTGCAGCAAGAAAAAGATGAAAATTTAGATTATTTAACCAGCTGTATTATTGAAACTAAAAGTATTCCATCCGCACTCTACAAGGCTTTAGGCGGGTTTGCGACCAATGGGGTGAACATGATAAAATTAGAAAGTTTCATTGTTGAAAGTGATTTTAATAAAGCACAGTTCTATGTTGAGTTTGAAGGCCACTTAGGCGATCCAGTGGTTGCTGGGGCTGTTGAAGAGGTAAAACATTATACGAATATGTTGACTATTTTAGGTGAGTACCCAAAACACGATTACCGTTCTAAATCTTAGTTGTTATCCATCCAGT
>Ga0209709_10002052_pt1 | contig 17973 bp, 17 predicted proteins | sample ArcticOcean_MG_C_2_FD_187435 | JGI IMG/M metagenome (GOLD analysis project Ga0209709, IMG submission 187435) | Marine microbial communities from western Arctic Ocean - ArcticOcean_MG_CB4_136 (SPAdes) (version 2) | ecosystem: Environmental > Aquatic > Marine > Oceanic | place: Arctic Ocean... | reverse complement strand
GAGCGTGGCCTCCAACTTCTCGGCGCCCAAAGACCCACCACGGGCCGACCCCGAGTCATCCTCGAACCGCGTTTCGCGGCCACCATCCTTGGTGTTGTGGCAGGAATGTTGTCGGGTGAACGTGTGGTCAAGGGCCGCACCCCGTTTGCCGAGCGAGTCGACGAGCTCATCGCCAACGAGCTGCTCACGCTCTTCGACGACCCGACCGATACCGCATCGTTGTCGGCGGCGGCCACCGACGGCGAGGGCCTCGCCTGTCGTCGGGTGCCCTTGATCTCATCCGGGCGACTGCAGGGATTCCTGCACGACACGCGCAGCGCCCGTGGGCTCGGTACAACATCCACCGGCTCGGCTCTTCGTTCGGTGCGGGGCGGCCCTTCGCCCGGCCATCGTGCCCTCCACGTGGCGGCTGGCCAAGGTGATCTCGAATCGCTCATTGCCGACACCGACGACGGCCTGCTCGTTTCGTCGCTCCAGGGTCTGCACTCCGGAGTCAACGCGGTGAGCGGCGACCTCTCGGTTGGTGTCGAGGGCGTTCGGATTCGAGAGGGCGAACGGGCAGAACCCATCCGCGAAGGCACGCTCGCCGGCGCGATCCCGCGATTCCTGCTCGATATTCGGGCGGTGGGCGCCGACCTCGAAGCACTACCCGATGGCTCTTTCGTGCCCTCACTCGCCGTCGATGGTCTCACCCTCGGCGGAGCGGCATAGATCTTTATGGAAATTCTCCACGCCATCGTGCTGGGCATCGTGCAAGGACTCTCCGAGTTCTTGCCGATCTCTTCCAGCGGTCATCTTGAGCTCACTCGCTGGCTGTTCGGCTGGGACAGCCTCGACGCTGACCTGGAGACCTCGTTCGACGTTGCCGTGCACATGGGCACCCTTCTCGGCGCCATCGCCTATCTACGCCACGACGTACTGAAGTATCTCGCTGCGGGTTTTGCGCCACTTCGTGGACAGCCGCTTGATGCCGATGGGCGTATTGCCTGGTATCTCGTTGCATCGGCCGGGCCCGCCGGGATCACCGGCGTTCTGCTGAAGGATCGGATCGCCGATCTCGACAGCATCGCCATGATCGCGGTGATGCTCATCGTCTTTGGTCTGCTGCTCGGGATTGCTGATCGTCTCCCCGAGCGACGTCCCCTCGACGAATTTTCCCTCCGAGACGCGTTGCTCATGGGACTGGGCCAGGCTCTGGCCCTGCAGCCCGGTGTGTCTCGTTCGGGGGCCACGCTGACGGTGTCTCGTTTCGTGGGTTTTGAGCGAGATGCGGCGGCCCGACTGGTCTTCCTCATGAGCCTGCCCGTCATCGCGGGAGCCGGTGTCTTCGCGCTGGCCGATGCCAACATCCCAAGCAACTTCTGGCCGCCGTTCCTCTGGGGCATGGCGGCCTCGGCGGTCACCGGCTGGTTCGCCGTGTGGGGCACGCTGCGGCTGGTCCGGTCTCGGACATTCGCCCCATTTGTTACCTATCGAGTGATTGCGGGATTTGTTGTCCTGGGCATCCTCGCCACCAACTGGCGCTAGTTCACCAACACCGGAACAACCTCGCCGTTCGTGAGCGACCGCACGACGGCGCCGACTTCGGCGGTCGTGATCGCGATGGTCGGGAGTTGGTCGTGGAGCTCAATCACCGTTGCCCCCGGGTCGCCGGACAACAGGTCGTAAAGGTCGACGGTGTCGCCGATGGTCAGATGTCGGGCGGGCACCTGGAGCTCAATGGCTCCGGTGTTGTGGGGCATGGTCGCCATGTCGCTGGTCCGAACGATCTCGCCCGCCACAAGTCGAACCCCGCTCGTGCGGCCAATTGGACTCTCGGTCATTGCATCAACCGGACGGAGAAGGCGAGGAACCGGGAGTCGGGTGACCGCGGCGGCCGAGATCGCAGCGCCTGCGGCGATCTCGTCGCGGACGACCCACGCCTCCGCTCCGGCCCAGCCTGCGGCGACATTCTCGGATTGCCGTTGGGCGGCGACAAGTGGCTGGGTCGCCATGATGATGAGACCGGCGGCAACCGCGAGTCGGGGCCAGCGTCGGGCCCGCCAGTGATGGCGCAGCGCCGACAACGGCGGATGTGTAGACGGGCGCAGGAGAAAGGACATGCCACTTCCGAACGAGAGAACGTTTGGGGAAGTGGAAGGCCGTTGCCCGGTGGGCGAGTGGCCGCTATTCGGTTGATTTCTTTGACGAGCTCTTCGCGCTGTCGGAACTCGAACTCGACGACGAGCCCGAAGATGACGAATCAGACGCCGATGAGCTCGAAGATGACGACGAGGCAGGAGAAGACGAAGAGGAAGATGAAGAGGATGAATCCGAGGACGACGACGAATCGGAGGAGGAGCTGTCGCTATTCGACGAGGCGCCGGACTCGGCCGCTTTTGACGGCGAGCCACCGCCGCCGTGATCGTTCTTGTAGAAACCGTCGCCCTTGAACGAGATCCCAACCTTGCTGAAGACCTTCTTTACGGGGGATCCGCACGCGTCGGCGTGGCCACCGTGGGTCTCGGGGCAGTCGGTCAGGGCGTCGTCCGCAAACGACTGCCAGAACTCAAACATTTCGCCGGTGCGTTCACATCGATAGTCGTAGGTCGGCACGGGAGCCGAGGATATCCAGCGTCTGCGCTTGCGACACCTCCTTAGTGAACTCGCAATCTGTGTTGGCTGCCGATGTGCCGTACCATAGTCCCGTGTTCCTGACTCTGGCTCTCGTGGTTGGTGCCTACATCGTCGGCATGTTTCCCACCGCGCAGATTGTCGGGCGCCGGTACGGACTGAACCCAACGAAGCAGGGTTCGGGCAATCCTGGCGCGTCCAACGTCTATCGGCTGGGTGGTCGCAAGGCCGGCGTGATCGTTGGTGTCATCGACATGCTCAAGGGGGCTATCCCCGCGGGAATCGCCCTTCTAGTTGCCGGTCGTCCGGAAGCCCACGCGGTGTGGGTTGCTGCCGTTGTGGGCCACGTCTGGCCAATCGCCCGTGGGTTTCGCGGCGGAAAAGGGGTGGCAACGGCGGGCGGTGCCGGACTGGTCATCAACCCGATCGTGGGTCTTGCGTGCGCCCTTGTTTTCGTGGCAACGGTGAAGGTCGCCCGGGTTGCGGCCCTGGGCTCACTCAGCATCGCGATCGCCTATCCGGTCATCGCCGCGATTGATAGATCGCCGGGCTGGGAGGTCGCCACCTCCGCCGGAGTTGCGGCCATTCTGGTCGTCCGTCACCAATCCAATATCCGAAGCCTGCTCAAACGACACGAGAACCGTCTCGACGAAGCGAACCCGACCGCGGCATGACCCACTCAATTCAGTCGGCTGTCCGCCGATTGAACATCACCGGCACTTTTTTCTCGACCGCGTTAGAGGCGTAACGTGGGGCTGGGCGGGGATATGGATTTCCAATGAACGAGAGAGTTCGTACTGCAGTTATTCCGGCCGCCGGTCTCGGCACCCGGTTTTTGCCTGCCACAAAATCGCAGCCGAAAGAGATGTTGACGGTCGTTGATCGACCGGCGATCCAGTGGGTAGTGGAAGAGGCCGTCGCCGCCGGAATCGACGATGTACTCATCATCACCAGCCCGACGAAGAAGGGCATCGAGGACCACTTCGACCGGATGGCCGAACTCGAAACCCTGCTCGAAGCCAAAGGCAAGGTCGAGATGTTGGCGAGCGTTCGCCGCATCTCTGACATGGCCACGTTTCACTTCACCCGCCAGGGAGCACCGCTCGGGTTGGGTCACGCCGTTTCGATGGCCGCCCGTCACGTGGGCGACGAGCCCTTCGCCGTGCTGCTTCCCGACGAGTTGCTTCCCGACGGTGGGGTCACCCTCCGACGGATGATCGACGAGTGCGAGTCGAGTGGCGCATCCGTCATCTCGCTCTTCGAGGTCGACGGCCCGGAGATTTCGAACTACGGCTGCGCCGGTTACTCACATCGCGATGGTGATGTTGTCCATATCGATTCCATCGTGGAGAAACCGGCCTATGAGGATGCACCCTCGAATCTGAAGGTGACGGGTCGGTATGTCTTCACTCCCAAGATCTTCGACAAGCTTGCCGTGACCGAGCCCGGCAAGGGCGGCGAGATTCAGTTGACCGACGCGATGGCGATGCTCATCGGTGATCCTGGCCTCCATGGCCTCGTCATCAAGGATGCGGGCTACGACGCTGGTCAGAAGCTCGGCTGGCTCCGCGCCAACGTGGAACTATCGCTGGACGATCCCGGCGCCAGTGTGCAGGTCGCCGACATGCTTCGTGAGATCATGCAATCGCGCGGTCTCAACTAGGTCGTTCAGCCGGCTCGGTTCACAAAGAACCGCAGATCTCGGTCGTACTTTTCGCGGGTGTCTGGCACGCTGGCGCCATGATCACTCTCGACGAAGCACGCGACTTTGTTCTGTCTCGTGTCGCACCACCGTCTCCGACACGGATACCGCTCGCTGATGCAGCTGGTTTGGTGCTCGCCGCCGACATCGTTGCGGAAGAGACGGTGCCACCGTTCGACAACACTGCGATGGACGGATTTGCCATCGTCGCAGCAGATACCGCCACTGTTCCGACGGTGCTCAACGTGGTTGGCACGGTTGCCGCCGGATCGGCCGCTGACAAGCCGATCTTTACCGGCCAGGCGATGAGAATCATGACTGGAGCGCCGATGCCCCCCGGCGCGGATGCGGTCGTGATGGTCGAGCGCACCACCTACGACGAGGCGGCGAGCACAGTCGAGATCGAGATCTCCGTCCCCGTCGGCAACCATGTCCGTGGATCCGGAGAAGACGTGCAACCCGGGGATCTGCTCTATGCCGCTGGCACGGTGCTCGGCGCCGGACACCTCGGTGTGTTGGCCAGTGTGGGCATCGCCGAGGTCGACGTGATCGCTCGGCCTCGCGTTGGCGTGGTGTCGACCGGCGACGAACTGGTAGACGATGGCCGTCCCCTGCAGCCCGGGGAGATCCGCGACTCCAATCGGCTGACGTTGCTTACCCTCCTCCGCGAGGCGGGCTTCGAGGCGGTTGATCTTGGCCTCGCCCGCGACAATGAACCCGACATCGAGGCGGTATTTCGACGCGGTGCCGACACCTGCGACGCGGTGCTCTCGTCGGGCGGCGTTTCAATGGGCGCGTTCGACTACGTGAAGGTCGTGCTCGACCGGATCGGCGACATGCGCTGGATGCAGATCGCCATCAAGCCCGCGAAACCGTTTGCATTCGGACTCATCGGCGACGTCCCGGTTTTCGGGCTTCCCGGCAACCCGGTTTCGTCCATGGTGAGCTTTGAGCTTTTCGCCCGGCCCGCGCTCCGGAAGATGTCTGGGCTTGACGCCTTTCATCGGGCCACTCGCTTGGCCATCAGCGAGGATCCACTCGGCCGCCATGACGACGGAAAGACACACTTCTTGAGAGTTGCCGGCGGCCCCGACGGAGCCGGCCGCTGGCATATTCACAAACTCGACGGCCAAGGGTCTCACCAGCTGACCGCAATGGCCCGCGCCACGGCGCTCGCGATCGTGCCGGACGGTGTCGACATCGGTGCCGGCGATGAGGTCGAGATCATCCCGATCGGTACTCTGGGTGCATGACTGAGCAGCTGATCGACGGATTCGGGCGTGTCCACCGCGACCTTCGGATTTCTGTCACGGATCGCTGCAACTTTCGCTGTGCGTACTGCATGCCCGAAGAGGGAATGCAGTGGCAGCGCCGCGAAGACCTCCTGACCTTTGAAGAGATCGAACGCGTCGCTCGCATCATGGTCGAGCGCTACGGCGTCGACGGGATCCGGCTCACCGGCGGCGAACCGACCGTGCGGGCAAAATTGCCTCTACTCGTCGAGAAGTTGGCCGCTCTCGGCGTCGACCTCGCCATGACCACCAACGGTGTCACCCTGCCGCTTCTCGCCGCTGACCTCAAGGCTGCGGGTCTCCAGCGAGTCAATATCTCGCTCGACTCGCTGCGCGTCGATCGGTTTGAAGAACTCACCCGGCGAGACGAACTGCATCGAGTCCTTGAAGGTATCGACGCGGCGAAGGCCGCGGGTTTCGACCCAGTCAAGATCAACGTGGTCGTTATGAAGGGAATCAACGACGACGAGGTCCTTGACTTCGCCCACTTCGGGCGAGACAACGACGTCGTTGTTCGGTTCATCGAGTTCATGCCCCTCGACGCCGATGAGATCTGGAACATCGACCGGGTCCTCACCCAAGACGAGATCCTCACCACGCTGCGCACCGAGTTCGAACTCGAGCCTGTCGAGCGCTCCTCCGCGCCGGCCAGCCGTTGGCGGTACACCGACGGCGGCGGAGAGATTGGTGTGGTGGCCAGCGTCAGCCATTCGTTCTGCGACACCTGCGACCGGGTCCGCATCACCGCCGATGGCCAGTTCCGCAACTGCCTCTTTGCCACCGACGAGACCGACGTGCGAGCACTGCTGCGCGACGGGTCAAGCGACAATGTGGTCGCCGATGCCCTCGCCCGCAGCGTCGCCTCCAAGTGGGCCGGACACCAGATCAATCAGGTCCACTTCATCCGACCCCGCCGGTCCATGTCCGAAATCGGTGGCTGACCCCGCCATCTGAAGGCAGTCCTAGACTCGACACATGTCGGATCAGGAATCATTGGATCAGGAATCATCGGATCAGGAATCATCGGATCAGGAATCATCGGATCACGGATTCACCCACCTCGACCGACTGGGCCGGGCCCGGATGGTGGACGTCACGCCGAAGGAAGCCACACATCGTCTGGCCATCGCTCGCGGCCGCGTGACGATGACCACCGACACCGCCTCGGCCGTCGCTCAAGGCGCCATCAAGAAGGGCGACGTTCTCGCTGTCGCTCGCGTCGCCGGCATCCAAGCCGCGAAGCGAACCGCCGACCTAGTTCCCCTCTGCCATCCGCTGCTGATCGGGGCCGTCACCGTCAACTTCGAAATCCTCGAAGCGAGCATTGAAATCGAAGCGCAGGTCGATTGTGTCGATCGCACCGGCGTGGAGATGGAGGCGCTCACGGCCTGCTCGGTCGCCGCGCTCACCGTCTATGACATGTGTAAGTCGAAGGATCGATCCATGGTGATCGGCGAAATTGCCCTCTGGGAAAAGACCGGCGGGCGAAGCGGCCACTACAAACGAACCGAATAACCGATTACCACTCGGTGTGACTTGTATCGCTGGTGATTGCCCTCGTGTTTCGTTCGTAGTTAAACTGTAACCTGGAGTACGGGCCCCCTTTTGAGGAGGCCTCGATTTTGGTGCACCGCCGCACCGCGCCATGGAGGAGACCGCAGCCGATGAAGGAGTCGATCGTTCTCCTGGTTCTTGGGGCCTGCTGGGCCGGCTATCTCGGCTGGTGCTGGAGCGAGAATCGGCGAACGACGAATCGTCGTTCCGATGGGATCAGCGCATTCTCCAGCGGGCTCGGTTCGCTTGGTGGTTCCGCAGCTCGCACAAACGTCTTTCGCCCTGGCGGTTCCTCGCTGACCCCACGCACGGTCTCCGCCGCGGCTCGCCGCCGTCGTGAAGTGCTCGTCGGCTTGGGAACTCTCGCCGTGCTCACGTTGTTCGCGGCCATAGGAATGGGCGGTATCGCCGTGTTCATTCATGTCTTCGTTGACCTTGCACTGGTTGGCTACGGCTACGCACTGGTACAACGTCGCAATGATGAAGCCGAGCGCGAGATCAAGGTGCATATGCTCTACCCAGAGCGGGCGCCGCAGCCCGTCGGCGCCGGTCGCCAGGCCGTCAACAGCTAGGCGCAACCGTATTTGAAGCCGCTACCATGGCGGCTTCCTCGGGGGTGTAGCTCAGTTGGTAGAGCGCCTCGGTCGCATCGAGGAGGCCAGGAGTTCAATTCTCCTCACCTCCACCCCGAGCAGTCCCAGGTCGTGGTTTCCTCGGCCTGGGATTCTTCGTTTTGGCGACTGACGAACCTCAGCCAGAGAGCTTTAGGCCGCGAGTATCGCGTCCGCGACATAGATCGAGCGGGTGAACCGATCGATCCGGAGCAGCTGAAATATCGACCCAGGCCCAAGGTGCAGCCCGAACTGGTCCGCGACTCGACGCCCACGCAACGATTGTCACACCGGAACACAAACGGCCCCGGTCATATGACCGGGGCCGTTCGTGAGTTCGAGAAACGCAGGGACTAGCCGGCGGGGCGCCAATCGCCTCGGCCAGTGATGCAGATCTTTACCTCGCCGTTGTCGAACGGCAGGGCCTGATCACACGGGTAGGTGAAGTCGAGTGTCTGGATTGCATCCGGTGACTCGGTCTTTCCGGGGGCGAACGAGGCCGGCAGCATGGCGCCGACGTCCCACGGACCGATGTTGATCAGCGCGGTCTCGATGTCGGCCGGCGTGGGATTCTCGCCGGCGTCGTAGATGGCCCGGGAGATCAGGCGAAGCTGCGCACACACGCTGGCGTTCATGCCGTAGGCCGAGTCGCCAAGGTCGTTCCAGGCGTGGCTGGCGCCAATGCCATTGTTCGCGTTGTAGAGCTCCGAACACATTTCGTCGAACGCGGCCGGCGTGTGGTCGGCGACTCGATTCTCACCCGTGGCGCGATGGTTGACGATGATCGCACCGTTGTAGAGCTGGCCCGCCGCGTCGCTGGTATTGGCGATCTGCGCCGACACGAGCTCGGCGGCCTGTGACTGGAAGTCGGTGGCGTAGAACTGGATGTCACCAGGGGCAAAGCCCTGGTTTGCCATTTCGCCGATGACAGCTGGTGCCGTGAACACGCCCATCACGTTGAAGAACACGTCGACGTTGGCATCCTTCATTTCGGTGACAACTTCCGGCACGCCGCCGGTGCAGATGCTCGAACCGTTGCAGGCGACGACCGCGACCGTCACCTCGAATCCCGCGTCCCGCAGGGGCTGAACGAGGCCGACGTCGAGGCTGTCGGCGTGGCCTGGGGTGTCCTGAACGATGGCGCCGAGGCTCTTGCCATCAAGAGCGCCGCTGGTGACCAAGTCATCGACGAGCACCCGCATGCTGCGCTCGAGACCGAGTGAGACCGAGAGAAGCCGGTCGCCGCCCGCGGCGGTGAACTCGGCGTTCTGGCCCTGGGTGGAGATGAACGGGGTTTCTTGGTCTTCCACGATGCACAAGTTCGCGGTGCCGCTGAAGCCGGTGACGTTCATCACGATCACCGAGTGGTGATCCTCGGTTACCGAGAGACACGCCGCGTTTCGGCTCGTTTCGGTGTCGGCAATAATGGCGGCCTCGGCATAACCGAGGTTCAGCTGGCGGCCACGAACGCCGCCGCACTCGGTGTTGATGTAGTCGACGAACACCTCGACCATGTCCTTCGGATCGCCGACGGGCACGAACATGCCGAACGCTTCGGCGTCTTCGAGGGTCGAGCGGATGTGGCCGATGTTGATCTCGTCTTCGGAGATGCCGTCGTCGGTGGCGATGCGATCGACTGCTTCGTCGTGGGGGAGGCAGTAATTGTCGAGCTGCGTGAACGGGTGGTTACCCCGGTCGAAGGTGCTCTGGAACTCTTGGAAGACTCCGCCGCGAGGGTCGGTGTGGAAGTTGGGCTCGTCGTCGACAACGGGATCAGGATCGGCATCGGGATCGGCATCGAGATCCGGATCGGCGCTGTCATCGGGATTGCCGGTATCTGCGTCTAGGTCCGCGTCTTCGCTCACTTCGCCGCCACATGCGGCAGCGAAGAAGCTGAACGCGAGGAGCAATGCAAGCCAACGGTATCGTCGGGTGGCCATATCGGTGTTTCCTCCAGGAATCATGAACCGCAGCGACGTGCGGCAGCCAGATTCTTACCATTGGCGCCGGGTGGCACAAGTCATGGTGTCGACGCAGCATGGCCGTGGACCCCGATCTGGCGTTGCGGCGGCGGCTGCGCCATGATGTCGGTCCTTGATGCCGCAGGGGCGTCAAAACCCGGGGGAGTGATGGCAGAGGAAGTCGAGAAGTCGCCGAACACTGACAACGCCGCACAGCTTGCGGCGACCGTGCTCGACGAGGAAGCCCACCGCCAGGCGGTTCAAACTGAGCGCGACACTGCGGTCATTCTCCCGGACGATCTCCTCCCGGGTGTTGGCGACGATCCCATGACGTTGCGCGGCGCCATCGCGGCCGGTGGCGCCTCCACGGTTGTTCTACTCTTCTTCCTCAACCTGATCGACGACTTACCGCGCGCTATCCGCGTGATCGGGCCGGATATTCAGAAGACTTTCGGCCTGTCCGACACCGCTCTCAGTCTCACGATGAGCTTCGGTGGCGTCGCCCTCACGCTCGGTGCGGTGCCCATGGCCGCGTTGGCCGATCGCACCAAACGGGTGCGAATCATCCCGATCATGTCGATGCTCTGGGCTGCCACCATGGCCCTGTCGGGATTTGTGGTGAACGCGTTCCAGCTCTTCTGGACCAGCACGCTCACCGGGTTCGGCCAGGCGTATCGAATCCCGGTGTCCAACTCGCTGTTGACCGACACCTACCCGATCGCTGCACGGTCGCGGGTCTTTGCGTTTGAAGGACTCGGTCGACCGCTCGGCCAGCTGCTCGGACCGCTCACTATTGGCTTCATCGCGGTCACGGCGGGCGGCGACGAGGGCTGGCGCTGGGCCTTCTACCTTCTCGCGATTCCGCCGGTGATCGTCGGTATCGCCTCGATTCGTATGAAGGAGCCCAAGCGCGGCGCCCATGAGCAAGCGGCAGTGATCGACGGTGAGGCTCTCGACGTTGACGAACTCGAGCCGTCGATGAGTACGGCGCTCGCTCGTCTTCGCAAAATCCGAACCTTCTACTTCTTCGCCACCGGGGTTGGCGTCCTCGGCTTTGCGCTGGTTGCGGTGCCGGGCCAATTCAACCTCATGCTTGAAGACAAGTACGGCCTCGATGCCCTTGACCGCGGCATCGTCGAGTCCATCGCTTGGGTGCCGTCGCTGTTCGTGTTGCCCTATGCGGGCAAGGTCTTCGATCGACGATTCCGCCAGGACCCCGAGTCGCTGGTGCGCATCACCGGCACGCTGATCGCCAGCGCGGGGGTGCTCTACCTCATCACGCTGCCCATGAAACCGCTGTGGATTCTTGTGCTCGGCATGTCCCTCGCCCAGGCGGCGATCTCGGCGGCGTTCGTGGCCGCTCCTTCGATCATCGCGGCGGTGTCGCCTTACCGCATTCGCGCTCAGGCATTTGCCATGTTGCCCGTCTTTGTCTTCTTGATGGGCGGTTTCATCGGCGGCTTGATCGCCGGTCAAATCTCCGATGCCTTCAACAACCGCACCGCGATGCTCGTGCTCGCCCCGCCCGCGTGCCTGATCGGCGGTTGGCTGATCCTGCGAGGCTCCGGCCACATTCGTCGCGATATCTCGATGGCGGTAGAGGAGCTCATGGAAGAGCAGGAGGAGGCCCGCAAGATCGCTTCAGGCGAGCCGGTTCCCGCGCTCCAGGTCCGTAATCTCGACTTCAGCTACGGCCCCGTGCAGGTGCTCTTCGATGTTGAACTTGACGTTGCGAAGGGCGAAGTGGTTGCCCTTCTCGGTACCAACGGGGCCGGCAAGTCGACACTGCTGCGAGCCATTTCCGGGCTCGGTATCCCCGACCGCGGTGTGGTTCGGCTCAACGGTCGCACCATCACCTACGCCGAGGCCGAAACCCGCTTCCGGGCCGGCATTGTTCAGCTCCGAGGCGGCTCGGGCACGTTCCCTCAGCTCACGATCGGTGACAATCTCAAGGCTGCACTACTCGGTAGCGACATCGACGACGCGGAAGTCGAGGCTCGAATCGACCGGGCCATCGCTGCGTTCCCGGCCCTGTCCGGACGCCTTCACGAGCAAGCCGGAGATCTGTCGGGTGGACAGCAGCAGATGCTGGCCCTTGCCATGGCGCTTATGCACCAGCCCGAAGTGCTGCTGATCGATGAGCTCAGCCTCGGCCTCGCTCCAGTGGTGGTGCAGGAGCTGCTCGAGGTGGTCGAGAATCTCAAGGCTGACGGTCAAACAATGATCATCGTTGAGCAGTCCCTAAACGTTGCCCTCGCCTTTGCCGACCGGGCGATCTTCATGGAGAAGGGGATCGTGCGCTTCGAAGGGCCGGCCCAAGAACTCTTGGACCGAGACGACCTGGCCCGCGCGGTGTTTCTCGGAGGTGAAGGCGGATGATCGAGCTTCTCGGGATCGAGATCTCGCAAGGCAGCATCTTCTTTGGTCTTATTACTGGGCTTACCTACGCCGCCCTCGCGGCCGGGTTCGTCCTGATCTATCGATCAACCGGTGTCTTGAACTTCGCCCACGGCGAGATGGGGGTTTTCGGACTCGCCATCTTTGTGATGCTGATCGTGAACTATGGCATCAACTGGTGGTTGGCGCTGTTCCTCGCAGTCGTCGGCAGTGCGCTCATCGGGATGTTGATCGAGCTCATTGTTGTGCGCCGGCTCTTCCATTCGCCGCGCCTTGTGTTGCTGATTGCCACGATTGGTGTCGGTCAGATTCTCACCCTGGCTCGGGTCGGCTGGATCCCCGATATCAACGGCGGCGGCACCGTCCCCACGGCGTTTACGTTCGAGTGGGAGATCACTGATCACGTCACCATGCGGGCCCGGGAGCTCACCGTGCTGATCATGGTGCCGCTACTGATCATCGCCCTGGGTCTCTTCCTCACCCGCACTCGTTTCGGGCTGGCGGTGCGGGCCTCGGCATCAAACTCCGACACGGCTCGGGTCTACGGAACATCGCCCCGACGGGTCTCCACGATTGTGTGGACCATTGCCGGCGGTTATGCCGCCTTCACCGCCATCCTCACGGCCCCGCTCGACAACATTCAGTCGGCCGCCGTTGACCAGGCGGGCAACGCCCTGGTGGAAGAACTGCTCTTGAAAGTGCTGGTGGTGTCACTGCTGGCCCGAATGAGTTCACTCCCCGGTGTGTTGTTCGCGGGGCTGGGCATCGGCGTGGTCGAGAAGGTCGTGCGGGCCAATGTCGCCAGCAACCCCGTCGATCTTGCGATCACCAACGTGTGGTTCTTTGTCGCCGTCCTGGTGGTGGTGCTCTGGTTCGTGCGCAGTGGGCGTGAAGACATCGGTTGGACTCTTTCGCCCGATCGTCGACCCATACCGACGCGGCTCCAAAAGATTTGGTGGGTACACAATCTCAATTTCATGGGATTTGCCGCGCTCTTCGGCGTGCTCGCGGTCATTCCGCGGTTCGTTACAGCCAGCAGTCAGCTCTACCAATGGACCAACCTCATCATCGTGGCAATCGTGGCGTTATCGCTGTCGGTCCTCACCGGGTGGGCGGGCCAGCTTTCGCTCAGCCAGTTCGCGTTTGCGGGCGTCGGTGGTATGTCCACTGTGGCATTCACCAAGGGTCACGACATTCCGATTCCGTTCGGTCTCTTCGATGCGTCGATCGAACTCCCGTGGCTTGCGTCGGTCATCCTTGCGGTCACCCTCGGTGTGCTCGCGGCGATCCTCGTGGGCCTTCCCGCACTTCGCGTGCGCGGCCTTTTTCTCGCTGTCACCACGCTGGCGTTTGCGGTGGCCACATCCACGTGGCTATTGCATCAGGATTTCTTCACCGGTGGAATCACTGCTCGTCCGGTGCAACCACCGAAGGTCTTCGGCTTCGACTTCGACGAATCGCGTCAGCGCCAGTACTACCTCTGTCTTGGTGTGCTGATGTTGACCGCGTGGTTGGTCAGCCGCATTCGAGCGACAGGCATCGGTCGCACCCTGATCGCGGTGCGAGACAACGAAGAGATGGCGGCGGCTTCCACTGTGTCGCCCGCTCGAGCGAAACTCTCGGCGTTTGCCGTGTCGGGCGGTATCTCGGCACTGGCAGGTGCGCTCTTTGTCAGCGTCCAACCGTCGCTCGACGTCAGCAACTTCTCGCCGGCCCGGTCTGTCGAAGTGGTCGTCATCGCGATCATCGGTGGTCTCGGCACCATCGCCGGCCCGATTCTGGGTGCCTTGTGGGTGAAGGGGATATTCCTCGTCACCCCCGACAAGCTCCAGAATCTCCAGCAGCTCTTTACCTCGAACATCGGCCTGCTGGTGCTGCTCATGTACTTCCCCGGTGGTCTGCTTCAGATCGTCTACTCCTTGCGCGACATGCTGATTCGGCGGGCCGAGGCCCGCTGGCCGGAGGAGAGCGTGGCCGCTACTGCGTCTGTAGTGAAGGCTGTCCCCAAGCGCGACCGTGGCGATCAAACCGCGACAACCCACTCTGGCGCTGCGCTCTCGGTTCGCGACGCTCGCGTCGCGTTCGGCGGCAACGTGGCCGTCGACAATGTCTCGTTCGATGTGGCGCAGGGCGAGCTCGTGGGACTTATCGGCACCAACGGCGCCGGAAAGTCCACACTGCTCAACGCGGTGAGTGGCTTTGTTCCGGCCCAGGGCTCGTTTGAAGTTATGGGTGTCGAGGTCTCCGGAAAGTCCGCCCCCGAACGCCATCGTCTTGGCCTCGGCCGCGGATTCCAGGCGGCGCGGCTCTACCCCGACCTGTCCGTTCGCGAGTCGTTGATGGTTGCGCTGGAGGCTCGTCAGCACTCCCTTCTTATTCCCTCGATACTCGGCCTCCCACCTTCGGGCCGCCACGAACGCCAAAAGCAAACCGAAGCCGACGAGATCATCGACTATCTCGGGCTTGGTCGGTACGCCGATCAGGTGATTGGCGCACTGTCAACGGGCACTCGCCGCATCGTCGAACTCGGCAGCCTGTTAGCAGTCGATGCGCGAGTTCTGTTGCTCGACGAGCCCACCGGCGGTGTCGCCCAGCGGGAAACCGAAGCCTTTGGCCCACTCATTAAGAAGATCCAGCAGGAACTTGACGCTTCGGTCGTGGTGATCGAGCACGACATGCCTCTGGTGATGTCGATCAGTGATCGGGTGTATTGCCTCGAATCCGGCTCGGTCATCGCCGAAGGCACACCAAACGAGGTGCGCAACAACCGGCGTGTGATCGCGAGTTACCTCGGCACCGACGAACGGGCGATTCAGCGGTCGAACGCCGGAGACTGACTCCAGTCCCAACCGTCAATCTCGCCGGATCAGGGCCGACAGGGCACACACGGAATCGAGGGCCCTCGCGCCCCGGGGAGATGTGCTGTGTCAGCAATCGAGAACGCGCAGAGGCTACGACCACCAAAGTCCCCCGAGGATCTCGGTGTTCCCTATGCCCTCGTGGCCGATCTCGTCCTCCGGCGCTGCCTGCTCGAAGGCAAGACGAACGTCACGGGCCTTTCGCAGGCCCTCGCGATGAATGACGCGGTGATCGACAAGATCGTCCAAGAGTTGCGCGAGAAGAAGGAGATCGAAGTGCTGGGCATGGAGGGCCGCGATTACATCCTGGCGCTCACCGGGCTGGGACAGGCGCACGCCAACGACCGGATGGCTCAGTCGCGTTATGCCGGAGCTTGCCCCGTCTCCCTCAACTTTTATCGAGAGATCGTCGCGTCCCAGCGACTCGCGGTCTATGCCAATCGCGAGATGCTGAAGACTGCGTTCTCCGACCTGGTGATTGCCAACTTCAACTTGCCGAGCGATCGCCGCGAGGACGTGTTGGCCCGTCTGCAGGAAGAAATTCTCGAAGAATTCCGATGAATCGCGCCTTGGTGACACCCAGGTGACGGACGACGTTGACGGCATCGGCCTCATCGGCATGGACTTCGAAGTTTGGGGCCCAGGCGAGGTCCTGCTGCCCGAAATCTCGGTGGACGGAGTGCCGATGCACAAAGAGCTGCAGGCGCAGTTCTGGAGCGACAACGACCGATCCGTCGCCGCCGGGGCCGGCGTGTGAGCTACGCGTCGGCCACGCGGTGGCGAGCATCTTCGGCGCTGACTACCGGGGGCTCGGTGGACCAGGGGAAGTTGATCCACTGGTCGGTGCGCTTCCACACGTACTCGCACTTCACGAGTGAGTGCGACTTCTCGTAGAGCACGGCGGAGCGCACTTCCTTCACCCGGTCGCTGCAGAAGTCGTGCACCATCTTGAGTGTGTGGCCCGTGTCGGCGACATCATCGGCGATCAGGACGGTGGCATCTTTCATGTCGACGAAATCGACGTAGGGCGGGAGCATTACTGGCACCGGGAGGCGCTCATCGACACCGGTGTAATACTCGCAGTTCATCACGTAGATGTTCTTGACCGAGAGGGCGTAACCCAGCGAACCGGCCACGAAAAGGCCACCGCGGGCGATCGCCAGAATGATCTCGGGGCGGTAGCCGTCGTCGGCCACAACAGTGGCCAAGTCACGGACGGCGCTGCCATATGTGCCGTAGTCGAGAATCTCGCGTTGTTCGCTCATCGGGGAAACCTACCCGGCGCGTCGGCGACGCGAGCGGGTCGGGCCTGGCAGGATACGAACATGATCTCCACCGTTATCGATAACTGGCACGCGAACCTTCGGGGACAGTTCCCGGGCGGGCTTGATGAACTCCTGCACGACGACTGCGTGTTCTGGTCGCCCGTCGTCTTCGCCGGTCAAGAGGGCAAAGAACTGACCAAGCTTTACCTCGGCGCCGCAGGCAACGTCTTCCCCGGCGACAAGTCGGAAGCGAGCGACTCTTCGGATGCCGAGAGCGACAAGAAGAGCGCGTTTCGGTATGTAAAGCAGGTCGTTGATGGCAACCATGCGGTTCTCGAATTCGAGACCATGATGGGCGATGTTTCGGTTAACGGCGTCGACATCATCACCTGTGACGAAGACGGCAAGATCGTCGAGTTCAAGGTGATGATCCGTCCGCTGCGAGCCATCAACAAGGTGCACGAGCAGATGGGCCAAATGCTCGAAAAGATGCAGAGCTAGCCCGGTGTTCCCACCGGTCGGTCCTGAGTGCAGCTCTCATCGGCTATGAGATCAAACGTGGAAGCGCCGTTCAGGCGCCGCTATGTGCCTTGCTGCGCTGCTGCTTTTCGCCATGGGCTGGTCGCTGACGTTGGCCGACCTGTGGTCAGACTTCGGACCGTGCGGCAACGTATGGTCACATCCGCCCTTCGACGAATGCAACACCAAAGCAACGACACGCTTGTGGCTGGTGCTCGTTATCTTTGTGACGCCGGCCGTTTTCTTGCTGCTGGCGGGGGTCTACCGACTCCGGTTCGGGACCGGCGACATCCTCCCGAAGGACGAATAGCCGTTACGCAACCGTCACCCGGATGGCGTGCCAGCCCTCGGCGCCATCGGGGGCTACGGCCTTCGGGCCGAGGGGCTGCAGTTCGCCGGCGCCGTCGACTGCACGCACTCGCAAGATGTGATCGCCGGGGGGAGCTTCCCAGTCGGTCTTCCACTGAACCCACGTTTCGTCGCTGCCCAGCGCCGCGATCTCGCACTCGTTCCATTCGTCGTTCTCGTTGATCGAGATCTCGACAGCCTGGATGCCGCGCGGTGGGGACCACGCCACGCCCGCGATCGCGGTGAGGCCCGCGTTAATGGTGGAGCGATGCTGGGGTACGTCGATGCGTGACATCGTCTTTATTGGGCCGTCCTTGGACCAGCCGCGAGTGATCCAGTAGCCGTTGAAGTCTTCCAAGGTGGTGAGGTGGATCTCCTCGATCCATTTCACGGCCGACACGTAGCCGTAGATGCCGCCAACCACAAGGCGGGCAGGAAAGCCGTGGATGATTGGCAGCGGTTCGCCGTTCATGCCGACCGCGAGAAGGGCGGTGCGGCCATCATCGAGAAGGTCGGTGGGGAAGCCGGCGGTCCAGTCATCAACCGAACGACCAACGAACTGGGTGGCGCCGTCTTGCACACCGGCCCGTTCGAGCAGCTTGGTGATTGGAACACCAAGCCAGTTGGCGGTGCCCACGAGACCGCCGCCGACTTCGTTGGAAACACACGACAGCGTGACGATGTGTTCCTCCGGTTCCATGTCGAGAATCTCGTCGAAGGTCATCGTGTAGGGATTGTCGACCATGCCGGTGAACGAGAGCGACCAGCTATCGGGGTCGACCTGGGGCACCGAGAGCGCCGTGTCGATTCGGTAGAAGGTGTTGTTTGGCGTGATGTAGGTGCCAATGCCGGG
>Ga0209709_10002051_pt1 | contig 17979 bp, 15 predicted proteins | sample ArcticOcean_MG_C_2_FD_187435 | JGI IMG/M metagenome (GOLD analysis project Ga0209709, IMG submission 187435) | Marine microbial communities from western Arctic Ocean - ArcticOcean_MG_CB4_136 (SPAdes) (version 2) | ecosystem: Environmental > Aquatic > Marine > Oceanic | place: Arctic Ocean... | reverse complement strand
ATAGGATTCATAATTAAAAAAGCAATTAAAAATAGTAAAATGGATTTAAAAAATATAGACGGGATAGCAGCTACGGCAGGACCAGGTTTAATGGTTTGTTTAACAGTCGGATTAAACGCTGGTAAAGCTATTGCAGGATCTTTAAACAAACCATTCATAGCCGTAAATCATTTAGAAGGTCATGCACTAAGCCCAAAGATTAATAAAAAAATAGAATTCCCTTATTTGTTTTTACTTATTTCTGGAGGTCATACGCAATTTTTAAAAGTAAATGGAGTTAACAAATATAAAAGGCTTGGAACAACCATTGATGATGCTCTTGGTGAAGCTTTTGATAAAACGGCAAAGCTTTTAGGAATAGAATTTCCAGGCGGACCCAAGATCGAGGAGTGGGCCAAAAAAGGTGATGAAAATTTCTTTCAATTACCAAAACCGATTATTAATAGAGGCGGTTGTAATCTATCTTTTGCTGGTCTCAAAACGGCGGTTCTTAGAGCATCAATAAAATTAAAAAGCAAAAAAGAAAAATATCATTTAGCAGCATCATTCCAAAAAACTATTAATGAAATTCTTTATAAAAAAACTAAAGTGGCAATGGATGAATTTTTAAAGCATAAAAAAAATAAAAAAAACACCTTTGTAATAGCGGGTGGAGTTGCCTCAAACTTGGCAATAAGAGAAAATTTAATAAGACTTTCTGAAGAAAAAAATTTTATACCTGTTTTTCCTCCGGTACATCTATGCAGTGATAATGCTGCAATGATTGCGTGGGCTGGTATTGAAAGATACAAAATAAACTTAATTGATGATTTAAAATTCACTGCAAAAGCAAGATGGCCTTTAGATAGTTCTGCTCCATTTATGAAAGGAGCTGGATTAAAATTATAAATCATATAAATATAAAACAATATGAATCCGAAGATTTATGTAAAAAAAGTTAGTTAATGATGTTATGTGGAAATTATAATTAGATGCAATACTGGCTGATGAAATCTGAACCTGATGTTTGGTCCATTGATCAACAGAAAAACGCTGGCGCTAGAGGTGCTTCTTGGGATGGAGTAAGAAATTATCAGGCTGCAAAAAATTTGAGAAATATGAAAAAAGGAGATCTTTGTTTTTTTTACCATTCTAATATTGGTAAAGAAATTGTAGGTGTGGTTGAGGTTATTAAAACTGCCTTTATAGATAAAACTGATAAAAAATCTAGGTTCGTAGCGGTTCAAGTAAAATTTAAGGAAAAACTAAAAAAAACTGTAACACTAGAAAGTATAAAAAAAAATAAAGCACTTAATCATCTGGCTCTTATTAAACAAAGCAGATTATCGGTGATGCCTGTGGATTTTAAAAGCTGGAAAATGATAAATAAGATGAGTAAAGTGTAATGTAAAGTTATAGTTGATTTGGGTATATTATGGTTAAAAAAAAAAGAAGAAAAAAATCTAAAAAAACTAGAGTTAAAAAAAAAGTAAAAAGAAGAAGGTCTAAAAAAAATAAAAAAATAGAATCAAAAGAATTAATTTTTAAAGTTTCAAAAAAATGGTCTAGGAGTGCGTATGTTAATAAAACTAAGTATGAAAAAAAATATAAATTATCGATTAGAGATAATGATGCTTTCTGGAGAAAAGAAGGAAAAAGGATAGATTGGATCAAACCATATAAAAAAATAAAAGATGTTAGATATAGTAAGACAGATGTTAAAGTTAAATGGTACTATGATGGAACTTTAAACGCTTCAGTAAATTGTATAGATCGACATTTAAAAGATAAAAAAAATAAAATAGCAATAATTTGGGTTGGGGATGACCCTAAAGATTCTAAACAAATTACTTATAAAAAATTACACCAAAATGTATGTAAAGCTGCCAACGGATTGAAAGAATTAGGTGTTAAAAAAGGCGATAGGGTAACAATCTATTTAACAATGATACCAGAGTTGGCCTATGTAATGCTAGCTTGTGCAAGAATCGGTGCGGTTCACTCTATAATTTTCGGTGGTTTTTCCGCAGATTCTATAGCTGGAAGAATTAATGATTGCCAATCAGACTACATCATTACTGCTGATGAAGGTATGAGGGGTGGAAAAATTATACCACTTAAAAAAATTGTAGATGAAGCTCTAACGAATTGTCCTAATATCAAAAAATGCGTTGTAGTAAAAAGAACTGGAAATGAAATTAATTGGGTTGCTGGAAGAGATGTTTGGTACAATGATATTACAAAAACTTCTTCCAATAATTGTGAACCTGAAGAAATGAATGCTGAAGATCCATTGTTTATTCTTTATACCTCAGGATCCACAGGAAAACCTAAGGGGGTTTTACATACAACTGGAGGCTATATGGTTTACGCTTCTATGACGCATCAATATATTTTTAATTATAAAAAAAATGATATTTATTGGTGCACAGCAGATATTGGTTGGGTAACGGGACATAGCTATATTATTTATGGTCCACTTGCTAATGGTGCCACGACTATAATGTTTGAAGGAATCCCAAATTATCCAGATACTTCTAGATGGTGGCAGATCGTAGATAAATACAAGGTAAATATTTTTTATACTGCTCCTACAGCTTTAAGAGCTCTAATGAGAGAAGGGGAAGGTCCGGTAAATAAAACAAGAAGAAAATCTTTAAAGCTTCTCGGAACAGTTGGTGAACCAATTAACCCTGAAGCGTGGTTATGGTATTATCGAGTAGTTGGAAATTCAAAATGTCCTATTGTTGATACTTGGTGGCAAACAGAAACTGGTGGAATATTAATTTCTCCTCAACCTGGAGCTATTGATCTCAAACCAGGTTCAGCCACTAAACCGTTCTATGGAATTAAACCTGTTATTGTTGATGATGAAGGAGTTATTTTAAAGGGAGCATGTAAAGGAAAATTATGCATAGCACAATCATGGCCAGGACAAATGAGAACTGTCTATGGTGATCATAAAAGATTTATAGATACATATTTTTCACAATTTGATGGAAAGTATTTTACAGGTGATGGATGCAGAAGAGATGAAGATGGATACTATTGGATTACCGGAAGAGTAGATGACGTTATAATAGTTTCAGGTCATAATCTTGGTACTGCTGAAATTGAAAGTGCTTTTGTAGCACATCCAAAGGTAGCTGAAGCTGCAGTGGTAGGCTATCCACACGATATAAAAGGAAATGGTCTTTATTGCTACGTAACTTTAAACTCAAATGAAATTCCTTCAGGCGATTTAGGAAGGGATTTAAAACTTTGGGTAAGAAAGCAAATTGGTCCTATTGCAACACCTGATTTAATTCAATTTGCACCAAGTTTACCAAAAACAAGATCAGGTAAAATAATGAGAAGAATTCTAAGAAAAATTGCTGCGAATGAACATGAGCAATTAGGAGACACTTCTACTTTAGCTGATCCGACTGTTGTAGAAAGTCTAATTTATAATAGAAAAAATCTATAATCATCAAATGAATAGTTTTTTGAAAACACTAATCAAACCTGATTGGGAAGAAAGTACTAAAAGGTCTGATGTCATCCATGCAGCAAATTTAATACAAATAGGAGAATTCCAATTAATTCAGTTAGCTTATAAAGATTGGTATAATGATGAGCTTCCAGAAAATAAAATAAACAATATTTTTAATGAATACATGCTGACAGGAATAGTACCTATCTGGGTTACATATTATGCAGATGATATATTAAAATTAAATAAGACTAATATGCTAGAAAGTAATAATATAAAATATCATATTTATGATAATGAATTTGGAGAGTCGATTACTGATGAAAAAAAAAGAAAAAAACGTGGAATTGTTTACGCCTTAATTATTTTTTTTACTTTTATTGGAAGTCATTATATGGCTATAAAATTTTCAGGCGAATCTGCCAGTTTTTATCCTCCCTATATTGAAAAAAAAATAGTTTATCCAGAATTATATAACGAAAAAAAGAAATAATGTTTGATTTTATTCCACAAGAATATGAAAATTTAGTAAATATAATATTTTTATTTATTACCGCTTGGATTACTCATCATGCTCTTACCTATAAAAATGCTGATGGTAAAAAAGATTTTGTAAGATTATTTTTTGGATCTATTGCGGCAGTTTATTTTATCTTAGTGCTATTTAAGAATGTCTTAGGTCTTAGTTTACCTGGTTTTGGAAATTAAAGTTTTCCAGGTTTATGCATAACCTGACCTGCGTCTAATTCCTCTATTCTTAAAACTCTCTCTTCTTCAGGAAGTTGAAGTTGTTCATTTAAATATAGAGCACGTTCTCTTACGGAAGATGATTTAAATTTATAATTTAAAATTATTGTGCCAAGTCCTGGTCCAGCAACAGCTTCATAGTCAATACCAAGAGCTTTTATATAATCCTTTAAAGCAGCTTCATAATTTTGCAATCTGTCCTTAATTATTCCTCGGTTAGCGTATGCCGCAGCTAATGTTCCTTTTCCAGTTTTATCGTCATCTACAAGATTTTTTTCTAAAAAATTTATTAAGTAATTTAGTTCTTCTGTAGCTTTAAAATATTTTTTTTGAGAAATGTATGCTAATGCTTTGCACATAAGGGCTCCACGATGATTTGGTGTTTTTTCTAAAGCCATATCTGCGGCATCTAGTGCTTGATCATATTTTTTATCTTTTAAACGAATATCACAAACTTCAGTGTGATAATCTCCAGGAGGTCTATTCATGAATGATTTAACAAAGGCCCACACTGTAAACATAACAAAAGTAAGAACCGCCATGTAAATTATAAATCTTTTTAGAATGTTTGTTTTTCTATCCATTAGTTAAATACCTGAGTTACATATATATAACTAAAAACTATAGATAAAAAAATTGAAGTGAACGTTGCTCTCTTTTTTAGAGTTTCTTTTTCTTCTTCGGATACTAGTTTTTGTTTTTTTTGTTTTTTCCTAACATACAAAATCCAGATCAACTTACGTATTGGAAAAAATAAAGTTATGCTTAATAAAATTGTCCATATAGGATCGTGAAATGCTAGATAGTAAAATTTTATATTCATGTTTGTATTTTTATTTTTAAAACCAAAATAGCACGCATGTACCAACACTTTCAATTATAAGTTGAACCTATTTAGAGCTAAGTAGGTGTTGCTTTGGGTGAGCAATTGTGATCAAATTTTCATATTAAGTGCATGGATGTTAAATTTTACGCACTTTTTGTTTTATAAAACAAAAAAGGGGGAAACCTTTATGTCAGCAAAAATAATGTGGCTGATGGCTTTTGTACTACTCTATTGGGGATATTGTATTTTCTGGGGTATTAAAGGAGCACAACAAGCGAAAACAGCTGCGGATTACTTTATATCAGGAAGAAAACTTCCTATGTGGGTGTTCGTGCTTGCCGCTACAGCTACTTCGTTTTCTGGATGGACTTTCTTAGGTCACCCAGGATTAATTTATAGAGATGGTTTTCAGTATGCGTATGCATCTTTTTATGTAATCACTATTCCTTTCACAGGTGTAATGTTTTTAAAAAGACAATGGATACTTGGAAAACGTTTCGGTTACGTAACTCCAGGAGAAATGCTAGCAGATTACTTTAAGGGTGATATGATTCGCGTTTTAACTGTTGTCGTGGCTTTATGTTTCTCAATTCCATATTTGGGAATTCAGTTAGCAGGATCTGGTAAGTTATTTAATGTTTTATCAGACGGTATGTGGGGCGTAACTACTGGTACTTGGGTACTAGCAGGTATAGTTGCACTTTATGTAGGATTAGGCGGATTAAAATCTGTTGCTTACGTAGACACACTGCAAGCAGTTCTATTGTGGTTTGGGATTATAGCAATCGGTTTTATTGCTTACGACCTTGTTGGAGGTTGGGACGCATTGAATGACGGTTTAGCAAAAGTTGCATTGGTGGAAGGCACTAAATGGGGAAGAACTCCAGGTGATAACTACTCGGCATACTTTGCAATACCTGGTGTCATACAATTTACAGCTGGATTAGGAAAAGAAACTCCAGTTGGTGGATTGTGGACAGGTATGATGGTGTTAACTTATATGTTTGCTCTTATGGGTATTCATTCTTCACCAGCCTTTTCTATGTGGGCTTTCTCTAACAAAGATCCAGAACCATTTGCACCACAACAAGTTTGGGCTTCGTCAGTTGGAATAGGTTTTGCCTTATTCTTCTTTACGGCGGCTCAAGGAATGGGGGCTCACCTACTTGGTGCTGATCCCGTTGTTAATGCAGCAGGAGCAAATATTTCAAACGTGCTACCAGAATCAATTGGTACAGGTGGACAAGGTAATCTTGTGCCATATCTTATCAATACGATTGGTGATGCGGCTCCTTGGTTTGTAGGTCTTTTAGCGGTATGTGCTTTGGCTGCGATGCAGTCAACAGGTGCAGCTTATATGTCTACTTGTTCGTCAATGTTAACTAGAGACATCTACAAGAAATTTTTTAAACCAAAAATGAGTCATGAAGAACAAAAGTTCTTTGGCCGTATAATGGTAGTTCTTGTAGTTGGTGCGGCTTTATTAGTTGCAACATTCTCTAAAGATGCATTGGTACTATTGGGAGGATTAGCAGTAGCGTTTGGTTTCCAAATGTGGGTTCCATTGGCTTCAGTTTGTTATTTCCCTTGGTTAACAAGAGAAGGTGTATCTTGGGGTCTATTGGCAGGAATAATTGGTGTAATGGCTACGGAAAGTATTGGTCAAAATTTATTTGGCGGCGCTCTTCCGTGGGGTAGATGGCCTTGGACGATGCACTCTGCATTCTGGGGTATGTTTGCTAACTTAGTTGTAGCATTGCCTATTTCTGCAATGACGCAAAACTCTAGAGATCGTGCACATAGACAAAAATACCATGACTTCTTGGCTGATCATGCTGGTCTTCCAACAAGCAAGCAAAGTCTTAAGCCAGCGGCTTGGATAATAACTATTGCTTGGTTGTTCTTTGGAATTGGTCCAGGAGCTGTTATAGGAAATGATATCTTTGGATCACCAAATGATATCAGCACATGGACTTTTGGAATTCCATCGATTTGGGCTTGGCAAATATTATTCTGGGTTTTAGGATGTGGAATGATGTGGTTCTTAGCCTACAAAATGGAAATGTCGACAATGCCTAGAAAATCAGTAAGCGCACTGGTTGATGATATTGGAGACACTGCAAGAGTATAAAAGCGAAAAAGATAAAAAACTATTCAAGAAGGGCGGGAATTCCTGCCCTTCTTTTTTTTTGACATAATTGAAATATAAAAATATAAAATTAATATGAATTCTATTAAAATTGCACCATCAATCTTATCAGCTGATTTTAGTAAACTAGGTAGTGAAATAAAAAATCTGGAAAATGCAGGAGCTGATCTAATACACATAGATGTAATGGATGGTCATTTTGTTCCAAATATTACAATTGGACCAGAAGTGATAAATAAACTAAGAAATTATACCACCCTGCCTTTCGATGTACATTTGATGATTTCTCCAGTAGATAATTTTATTAAAGACTTTGCGGATGCTGGGGCAGATATTATTACGATACATCCAGAGGCCACAGCAGACTTAAAAAGTTCGATTAATAAAATTAAATCTTTTAATAAAAAAATAGGTGTGTCGTTAAATCCAGAAACACCAGTTGATAAAGTTCTGCCATTTTTAAATATTATAGATTTAGTTTTAGTAATGAGTGTAAATCCAGGTTTTGGTGGACAAAAATTTATAAAAAATACAATAACAAAAGTAAAAATATTAAGAAAAACCATAGATGAAAGAAAACTAAAAACACAAATAGAAATTGATGGTGGAATAAATTTCGAAACTGCAAAAATAGCTAAGGAAGCTGGTGTAGATATTCTTGTATCAGGCACTACAATTTTTAAAGAAAATCAAGGAAATTTAAAAAAAAATATTCAATTACTAAAAATAGGATAAAAAATAATGTATAGGCTCAAAGTTATTAAACTATACCTTTTTTCTATTTTAAAATTATTTTATTTAAATATAAAAAAAATTTATTATAAGAGTAATTTTTATAACAGAAAATTAATCACTTTTGTCCCTGATAGAATATTTTATACCCCGAGCACATATCTAGCTGCATCACTTAAATCAGTTAACAATAATTTTTATAGTATAACTAGTACCACTCCAAAAATGTTGTGGAAAACAAGCTTAAAAGAAAAATTAAAATTTGAAAATCTGCACAGCTTTTTATGGTTAACAAGACTAGATAGAAAAAATTGCAAAAATATAACAAAAGATATTATTAAAAATTGGATTAATTTTTTCTTTAATTACGATCCCAACGTTTGGCAGATGGAAATTACAGCAAAAAGAATTATTGCATGGACATCCAATACAGACATAACCTTGGAAAACTCAGACAAAAAATATAAAGAAAAATTTTTTTTAAGTCTCGTTAAACAGTCAAATTTTCTTTTAAAAAATTTAAATAATTTATCTTACGGAACTAGTAAAATTATATGTTGTGCGGCTATAATATTATCGGGAATAATTTTTAAAGATAATAACTTAAATTATAAAGTAGGAATTAAAGAGCTAGAAAAAACTATAAAAAATTATTTTGATAATACTGGATTTCCAAAATCCCGAAACCCTGAGGAAATTTTTATTTCTATCAAATATTTAATTTTAATTAGGGAATGGTTTAAAGAAGCGCAAAAACCTATACCAGATTATTTAAATGAAATTATCATTAAGTGTGGAAGTTGTTATTCAGTACTATGTTGTACAAATAGACAGTTTCCTCTATTTAATGGTTCTACAGAAATTGATCATAAAGATTATGATATATTTTTGAAAAATTTAAAGTACAAGTTTACAAGTGAGAATAATCAAGTAGGAGGCTTAATAAAAGTCAAAAAAAAAAAATTTGATTTTTTTATTGATTGTGGAAACCCACCTAATAATAAATTCTCGAAATACTATCAAGCTGGATGTTTATCTTTTGAATTAATTTCCAATAAGCAAAAAATTATATGTAATTCTGGATATGGAAAATACTTATCACCTAAGCTAACTTCTATAAGTAGATCTACAGCAGCCCACTCTACTTTATATATTAATGACTCTTCGTCATGCATTTTTCAAAAAAATAAATCTATAAATAAAATTTACGGCAATTCATTGATTGATAAGCATAAAATAATTAACAAAATATATAATGAAAACAATGACTTTTATTCTATTGGTGCTTCACACGATGGGTATGAAAAAAGATTTGGTTGTATTCATACTCGATCAATTAAAATTCCAAAAAAAGAGGATATAATTTTTGGTAAAGATGAGCTAAAAAGAACTAAAGATTATTCAAATTCATTAATTTATTTTATAAGATTTCATATTTATCCAAATACTAAAATTACTAAAACAAAGGCTGGAAATTCAATTTTAATTAGTTTATCAAATGGTGAGGGGTGGTTATTACAATGCAACTCTAATAAGTTTGAAATTGAAAAAAATATTTTTCTTGGAAATAATAATAAAATTATAAACAATGAGTCAGTTTCTATTTCTGGATATATGGATAAAGAGATAGTTACAGTAAACTGGAAAATTGAAAAGATCAGTTAAAATAAATAATGAATTTAAAAAAAATTAAAAGAGCAATTATCTCTGTATCAGATAAGTCGAATATAGAGACTATATTACCTATTTTAAAAAAATTTAATATTGAAATTATTAGTTCAGGTGGCTCGTTTAAAAAAATTACGAAATTAAAATATAATTGTTTAGAGGTGTCTAATTATACTGGATTTTCTGAAATGCTGGATGGAAGGGTTAAGACTTTACATCCAAAAATTCATGCTGGTATCTTAAATATTAGAAAAAATAAAAAACATATAGCTCAAATAAAAAAAAATAATATACCCAATATAGATCTTGTCATTGTTGACCTTTACCCTTTTGAAAAAAAAATAAATGAGGGTCTAAAATTTGAAGAATTAATTGAGTATATAGATATTGGTGGCCCTACCCTTTTAAGAGCAGCAGCAAAAAATTTTAATGATGTTACAGTTATTTCTAATATTAAAGATTATACTTTACTAGTAAAAGAGTTGAAAAAAAATAAGGGTGCATCAACTTTTTTATTTAGAAAATATATGTCAGCAAAAGCATATAATTTGACAGCATACTATGACTCAATAATTTCAAACTATTTAAATAATAAATTAAATATAAGATTTCCAGAAAAAAAAACTTTCCACGGAAAATTGAGAGAAAAGCTACGCTATGGTGAAAATCCCCATCAACAGGGCGCTTTATATACAACTGGTAATAAATTTAATTTAGAAAAACTCCATGGAAGAAGTCTTAGCTACAATAACTATAATGACATTAATTCTGCAGTAGATATTTTAAAGTCTTTCAAAAAAAATGAAGGGACAGTAATAGTTAAGCATGCTAACCCGTGTGGGGTATCTATCGAAAAAAACCAGTTTAAATCATTTATAAACGCCTTGGCGTGTGATCCTGTAAGTGCCTTTGGTGGTGTAGTTGCAATAAACTCAATAATTTCTAAAAAGTTAGCTCTAGAACTTAATAAGGTTTTTTTTGAAACTATTATTTCTAAAGGGTTTAAAAGAGATGCATTAAAAATTTTGAAAAAAAGAAAAAATATAAGATTAATTAGTTGTAATAATTTTAATTTTTTTAATGATGAAAATTATCACTTTCTTGGAAAATCATTTTTAATCCAAGATTCAAATAATGTACTTTTCAATAATAAATTGAAAGTAGTTACAAAAAAAAAACCAACTATTGCTCAACTTAATAGTATGAAATTTGCATTTAACATTTGCAAATTTGTAAAATCTAATGCGATTGTTTTAGCAAATGACAAGTCTACTATTGGTATTGGTTCTGGACAACCAAGTAGATTGGATAGTTGTAAAATTGCATCTAGCAAAGCATTACAATTTATACCAAAAAAAATATTAAACTCAGTTGCGGCATCAGACGCTTTTTTTTCTTTTGACGATGGTATCAAAGAGCTGAAAAAAGTTGGGGTATCTGCTATTATTCAACCAGGTGGATCAATTAATGACAAAAGTATAATTGAGACCGCCAATAAGGCTAATTTAACGATGGTGTTTACTGGAACAAGACATTTTAAACACTAGGGTTTAATTTCATCAATTTTTGCTGCCAAAATAAAATCACTTTCTACTAGACCTTTTATTTTATGCGTAAAAATTTGTATTTTAGCATAACCCCAACCAAAAGTTATATCGGGATGATGCCCTTCTTTTTCAGATATGTTACCAACTTCATTTATAAATTCTTTGCTCTCTAAAAAATTTTCAAATTTAAATTCTTTTTCGAGAAAGTATATTTCATTTTCTTTTTTTTTAAGACTCCATCCATTGATTTTTTTAAGATATTTGTGCATCTCGGAGACATCAAACGGAGGGATTCCGCCTTTGCAGGGTATACAACTTTTTTTATATAAATCAGACATTTTTTAAGTTAATAGTTTTTCATATTTTTTTTTCTACTTTCTAATTTTCTTCTAGTAAAAAAATAAAGTTTTTCTAATAAAGTAAACTTAATTTTTATTTTTTCATTATATGGTACTTTACCCCCCATATCATCTACAAATTTTTTATTTATATTTGAATTTTCTTTTATTTCAATATCTTTGACTTTAGTGATATTTAAATCTCTTATATTTTTTTTTAAGTAAAATTTATGGGTTTTGAAACTTTCATAAGAAATTGTATAAGCATGATCAAATTTATTCATTTGTTGTTCCCAAACTTTGTGCCCAAAAAATGGAGCAGGCTGAATATGCTTTATATCGGGAAAAAACCTACGCCATTTATTAATCATTTCTTCCCATCCTAGATAGTAATTAAGTTTTCTTGCTTTTTTATAAGAATTTAAAATCTCATCACTTTCTCTATAAAGATACAAATACATTGTATTTTTTTTTTTTAAATCAATTCTTCTTACCCAAAATTCATTTATATTTAGAAAAAAATTATTATGCTTTTTTACAAATGCACTTAAATAAACAAAATGTTGATTAAGGAAAAATTCTTCTGGAAAAAAATTTACGGTATAATTCAACTCATCTGAAAGTACATTACTCACAAAAGTAGAGCCTGATCTTGGTTGTGAAAATAATATTACATTTTCAAATCCTTTGTTAAAAAAGATTTTTTTTATTTCTTCCCATTTATATAAATTAAACTTTATGTTTTCACTGTTCATTTAATAAGTATATTATTTAAACCAATCATACTGGGCAATATATTTGTATAAAAATTTCTTATAAGGCAAATATTTATTTCATGAGTCTTTATAAATTGCATTTTGAATTTGATATTTGCTTGCTGTTTTAGAAAAAATATCCTTTCTTTTATAAAATTCTAAACATTTTTTATCCCAGGGTAAATTACAAAATTTTAATAATTTTTTTGATTCTGGTTCTGGATTATTTACAAAATCTTGATAATCTAGATCATAAATTAAATTTGGAAATTTTATTTTATAGTTTTTAATCATAACATGGTAAATATCCATATACTTTAAAATATGTTCTAAATCATGTCCCCATAGAATGTCTTTATAAATACTTTTAAAAATTGAAATTATTGAGGATAAAGGATTTCTTTTACAATTAACAAACTTTGCGTTGGGAAATATTTTTAATATTATTTCTATATAAAAAAAATTATCTAAGGATTTATCGGTAAAAATATAGTCGCTTTTTTCTTGGATTAGTTTTTTTTGATAAAATTTTTTAATTATTTTTTTTTGTACATCTTTTATATTTAGGTCGGAAAAAGAATTTTGTCGTATCATTTGTGCTACAAAATTGCTAATCACATTTGTTTCTTCTCCTATTGGAATATGTTTGGTTCCTGATGCAATAACTTTTTCTATTAATGTTGAGCCACACCTAGGAACTCCAACTATAAAAATTGGTTTTATTTTGTCATCATTTTTTTCATTATTTTTTTTAGGTTTTCTAAAAGTGATGGATTCTATTAATCTAGGTAATTTATTAATCCAATAGTCAACTTCCTTATAAAATAAATCTTTATTTGAATCGGGAAAATTAGAATGCGTTTTTAATAAATAATTAAATTCTTTTTCATAATTTCTGTTTTTTAACTCATATTTTGATAATAATAAATTTCCATATATATGATTTTCTTTTTTACAATTATCTTTATTTATTGTCTTAACTATTCTTTTTTTAAGGTCTAAATCTAATATTTCTTTTTTTAGTTCACTTAAATAATATACAGATTTTAAATTATCAGATTTATACTTTATGGCATTATCATAACAGTCGACCGCTTGTTGATATTCTCCCAGATTTTTAAACACTAATGCTAAATTATTATATGCTTTAACATGATCTGGTTGAATTTTGATAGATTGTTTGTAGGCGACAATTGCTTTTTGATATTCTCCTAATTCCTCAAAGACGTTCCCAAGGTTAAAATAACAATTTGATGATTTTGGATTAATTCTAATTGCTTGTTCATAATATTTAACAGCTTGTTCATATTCAAACAAATTTTCAAATAAATTTCCAAGATTTAAATATGCTTGATCAAAACTTTGATTAATTTGAATAGCCTTTTCATAACTTTTTTTCGCTTTCTCAAAATCTCCTAAATATTGAAATAATACTCCGAGATTACAGTGTGCTTCTTCATAATTAATGTTAATTTTAATCGCTTCTTCATAACATTTTTTAGCTATACGTAAATTGCCCATATCATAGTGTGCAATTCCAAGATTATTATGAGCTATAAAATAATTTGGGTCAATTCTGATTGCCTCTTCATAACATTTTATAGCTTTTTTTAATTCATTTTGTTCTTTAAATATTAAACCAAGATTATAATGTAAATTTTTATGTTGTGGTTTAATTTTTATAGCTTTTTGAAATAGTTTTTTGGCAGGTTCTAGCTTTTTTAATTGTGCTGATACAGTAGCTAAAAGTAAGTTTGCATCAAAATTACCAGGATTTTCTTTTAAAAATTCAACATATAATTTCTCTGCAGATTCAAACTTGTTTTGTTTATGATTTTGAACTGCTTTTAAAAAAATTTCTTTTAAAGGTAGGTCCTTTTTTTTCATTTTTTTTCTTTCTCACTCTTCACACCATTGTATTTTAACGCTTATTTTTAATAACTAGATGAAATTATTGGAGCGGGTCAAGGGAATCGAACCCTCTACCTAATCGTTGGCAACGATTCGCTCTACCAATGAGCTAGACCCGCTAAATTAAAAACCATTATATTATAATAGTTTTTAATAGGTCAAGAATTATAAAAAACTTGTATAATTATTTAACTTATACTCAATATATAAAAAAATTTATGAAAAATACTGATATTAAAGAAATAGTTGAAGATTATAAATCGGGAAAGTTGAATATTGCTGAAAAAAAAATTACTGAGATAATAAAAAAAATTCCAAACAATTACTTTTTGTATAATTTATTGGGGGCAATTTTACTAGGTCAAAAAAGATTGGATGAAGCAATTATTTCTTTTAAAAAGAGTATAAAAATTTTACCAAATTACGCTGATGCTTACAACAATTTAGGTGGAATTTTTGCACAGAAGAAAAATTATACTGAAGCAATTGATTATTTTAAAAAAGCTATTCAAATAAATCCTAACTATAGTCAAGCATACTACAATGCTGGAAAAGCCTTATTTGAAATACAGGAGTATAATGGAGCAATTAATAATTATAAACATGCAATTAAAATAAACCCTAATTACGCGAATGCTTATATTAATTTAGGCAACGTTTTTAAAGCATTAAATGATTTACCAAATGCAATTAATTGCTATAAAAAAACAATAAAAATTGATGATAAGAATTTAGACGCATATAATAATTTATCTTTTCTTTACTGTGATATCGGAAAAATTGATGAAGCCCATGAATGTTTTGATAAATTGTCAAAATTAAAACCAGAAAATATTCTTTATAAAATTAATAAAGCTCTGCTTCTAAAACCAATATATAAGTCTACCAAAGAGATAGATATTTATCGTAATAAGTTTCTGGAAAATCTAGAATTACTAGATAAATATAAATATTACACAGATCAACCTGCTAATGAAATAGAATTAAATTTTTATTACTTGGCTTACCACAATAAAAATAATTTGGAAGTGATGAAAAAACTTTCTAAATTATTTAGAAAAATAATTCCTTGTCTTAACTATACTTCAAAAAATATACACAAAAAAAAAATTGATAAAAAAATTAAAATTGGATTTATTTCACAATTTTTAACCAATCATACTGTTGGAAAACTTTTTGGTGGGTTTATAAAAAATTTGAACAAAGAAGAATTTTATACTACAGTGTTTCACGCACCTAATACCAAAAATAGTTCCATTAAAAATGAAATTAATACAAAAGTTGATAAGGTTATACAATTAGATGAAAAAATTCAAAAACAGCAATCTCAGATTGAAAAGGAAAATTTAGATATCATATTTTATCCAGACATAGGTATGTCGCCAACAACTTATTTTTTAGCTTTTGCAAGACTTGCCCCAGTTCAAATAGCTAGCTGGGGACATACTGAAACTACCGGTATAAACACGATTGATTATTTTTTATCATCAACAGTGTTTGAGGAAAAAAAAGCAAGTGAAAATTATTCAGAAAATTTAATTTGCTTAAGCCAGATTCCAACATACTTTGAAATTCCTCAAGATATTCCTGTTTTAAAAAATAGATTAGAATTAAAACTTCCAACAGATGCTCACCTTTATGGTTGTGTCCAATCATTATTTAAGTTGCACCCAGATTTTGATAAAGTTTTGGCAGAAATTTTAACAAGAGATAGCAAAGGTTATATTGTGCTAATAGGCAATGATGGAAAAGATAAATATTGGTCTGAAACCCTAAAAGAAAGATGGAAAAATAAATATAAAATACTCAATAAAAAAATAATATTTACTAAAAAATTATCATTACATGAATTTTTTTCCTTATCTAATTGCGTGGACGTTTTGCTAATTCCATTACATTTTGGAGGTGGAAACACATCGATTGAAGCTATGATTTTTGGTACACCTTCTATTACTATGCCTAAAGGTCATTTAAGAACAAATATTACTGCTGGAATTTATAAACAAATGAAAATCTCGAACCCCCCAATAGTTAATAGTACTGAAGAATATATAAATTTAGCAGTGGAACTTGCAAAAAATAAAAAAAGAAACGATTCTTTGAGAGAAGATTCAAAAAAAGCTGCAAAAAAATATTTATTTAATAATAACAAAGTTTTAAAAGAATTTGAAAATCTTCTAAAGAATGTTCATAAGAAAGTGCAAATAAAGTAAAAAATATGATTATCTGGATTGCTTCATACCCTAAAAGTGGAAATACTTGGTTGAGAGCTTTAATTAGCTCTTACTATTTTTCAAAGTCTGGAGATTTTAATTTTGATTTGTTAGAAAATATTGAATCATTTCCCAAAAAAAAATTCTTTCTTAAATATACTAAGCAGTTTAAAGCACCTACTTCTACTACATATTACTGGGATAAAGCGCAAGATGAACTGAATGTAAATGGTAAACTAAATTTTTTAAAAACACATAATAGTTTATGCAATATAAATGGAAATAATTTTACTGACAGCAGAAATACATTAGGATGTATTTATATAATTAGAGATCCACGAAATATATTAACATCGATTAAGAATCATTATGAGTTAAATTATGAAGACTCGTTAAGCTTTATGCTAAATAAAAAAAAATTTATTTATGGTCATTATGTAAAAGATGACTTTGGGGATATTCAGTTTATAGGATCATGGAAAGACCATTATAATTCTTGGTTAAATACTAAAATGTTTACTGTAAAATTAATTAAGTACGAAGATTTAGTACAAAATACTTTTAAAATTTTTAAAGAAACAATAGATTTTATTAATAGAATAAGTGGAGGGAAAGAATCTTTTGATAGTGTAAAAGCTAAAAATAGCGTTGATTCAACTAGCTTTAATAATCTAAAATCTAGGGAATTAAAAGAAGGGTTTTCAGAATCAATATATTCCAATAAAAAAAATAAAAAATTAAATTTTTTTAATTTGGGCCCAAAGAATGATTGGAAAATTATTGTTCCAAAAAAATTCCACGATAAAATTAATTATGAATTTAAAAACGATCTAAAATTTATAAATTACAAATAATATTAATCTGCAACATAAACAGATATGCCTCTTTTATTAAGATCTATATCAAATTTTTTATGAAGTGGAGGAAATGCTCTCTGTTGACAATCCATACGATCACAAGTTCGACAATTAACACCAATTGGAGTTTCTGTTTTTTTATCATTTAAATTCAACGTATCAGCATAAACAAATTTGCTCGCATATTTGACTTCACATCCCAAACCTATAGATAATAAGCTTTTAAACATTCCATGTTTTCCAACGCCTTTTTCTACAGTTCTTGCTATACAAACGTACTTTTTTCCATTCGGCATTTTTGAGACAGCAGCATTAATTTTTCCTGGCATAGTGAACGCTGCATAAATATTCCATCTGGGGCAAGCTCCACCATATCGAGGTATTTCTATACCTGATAAAGAAAATCTTTTTGAAATATTGCCAGCCACATCAGCTCTCAACATATGGAATGGGACCCCTTTCATTTTAGGATCTTGTAAACAAGTAATTCTGTGGGCTACTTGTTCGAATGATGTAGCAAAAGTATTTTGGAGAAGCTCTACATCATATCTCTGCTTAATACACTCTTCATAAAAATACTTGTAAGGCATAATAATTGCTGCACCCGTGTAATTTAAAAGTGCAACTTTTGATAATTTTTTTGCTTCTTTTGTAGGGAATGAAAATGAGTCTAAATATTCATCTATTGTTTCGCTAGCTTCTAGCTGGGCAACTTGTGCAGCAGCATAAAGTTTTTTACTTTCTAACGTCAAATAATCAGATAGAATAAATATCTTTTTAATCGG
>Ga0209709_10002050_pt1 | contig 17981 bp, 20 predicted proteins | sample ArcticOcean_MG_C_2_FD_187435 | JGI IMG/M metagenome (GOLD analysis project Ga0209709, IMG submission 187435) | Marine microbial communities from western Arctic Ocean - ArcticOcean_MG_CB4_136 (SPAdes) (version 2) | ecosystem: Environmental > Aquatic > Marine > Oceanic | place: Arctic Ocean... | reverse complement strand
CGATACTATTTACAACAGGTTCCAAAGAATTTAATGTTAGAATGAGAAAATTTGCCCTTGAAAAAGGTTACTCACTAAATGAGAAAAACTTAACTCATAAGTCTCCAACTGGTAGAAAAGTAACAGAAACTGAGTATATGACTGTAATAGAAAAAGAGTTTCCAGAAACAGAAAGGGATATCTTCGATTTTCTTGGATACAAATATGTTTCTCCAGAAATGAGATAAATAATTGTAAAATTAAATAATTTCATATTAATAAATGACAAATTGTTATTCATATGAAAATATTGCGGCAAGTGAAAATCCACTATTCAAAAATGTAGATTTAACAATCGTTTTAACAATGAAAGATGTCGATAGATTTAAGAAAGACCCCCTTCTTCTAAATTTATCAAAGAAAACTATACTCCAAATAAACAAAGGATACAATGCCTGTAAAAAACCTGATACTATCAAAAGAACTGTAGAAGATTTAACACATGCTTATTACACAGCATTTGAGTATTCTGAAAAATATAATAACGTTATCATTCTCGAAGATGACGCTGAAGTCCTTAATTACGAAGTTTCTCATTATAAAAAAATAGACGGTTATATCGGTTCTAATGATTTTACAATAATTTCACTGGGATCACTTGGGTTTTTTACTAAAAAAAACGAAATGTTTTACGAAACTCACCCAATGTCTCATACACAAGCCCAGATTATATCTAAAAAAACCAGAGACAACGTTCGGAAACTAATGTTAAGTAAAAAATTTATTGGGCATATAGATGCCGCATATTTTTCAGAACAAAATGTATTAGTGTATCATGAACCCCTTATCGTCCAAGTTTTATCCGAGACAGAAAATTTCCAAAATTGGGAAGGAGCACCTTTATGGGTTCATAGATTTTTTATTAATATACAAGGACTTGGGGAAAGTAAATATGGGTGGTATAAAGCGTATTTAATTTGTAAATCAGTTGCAGAATTTAGAGAGTATCAAAGTTTTGTATTAATACTGTTGATAATTTTAATAATGCTTTATTGCAGAAAATAATTAATATTAAAATTAAAAAAAAGATGTATAATTAATACATACCCACCAATGGAGCCGTTTAGAGATGCCAAGGTAGAAGAACAGTTTGATAAACTTGTGAAAAGTTTTTTGTCTAAAAACGAAAACTATGATATGTCAAGGTTTATTGGAGGGATGCCAATTACTCTAGAGAAAACGGATATGTCAAATTTAATGTTAAAGGGTTCAAATGGTAGATCGAAGTACACTGTTACGCAAAAGGTCGACGGGACGAGATACCTTATGTATATCGGACCTGACACCGGTGTAGCAAATGTAAAGCAAAGAAAAGTGTGTTTTGTAGACCGCAATATGAAACTAAATGTCATACAGGGGATGAAATTACCAGACGTTAACACTCCAGAAATGCTTTTAGACGGAGAATTAGTATTTTTTGACCTCGATGGTAAACCTCATAGAGAACTCGATCCTGTTAAAATTAGGGGCGTTTCTTTTATGGTATTCGATATTCTATTTGGCCCTGAAAACATTTCGTTAGATTCTAATGGTGATAAAGTAATAGGTCAATCATTTTCCATGATGGTTCCGGAAGATGGGAAGCTCCGAAGTGGGCGTTGGCCTTATATAAATAGATACGATATCCTTGCTAAAATGATAAAACCAGATTTAACGCAATTTAATAAAGGAGAACCGTTGCTACCTAACGCCTTTAAAGGTTCAGATTTTTTCAACATCGAACTTAAACCAATTTATTTCTTAGACACATTAGCGGATGCTACTTTACCTTACTATAATACATCAGGATCTGGTTGGCTTCAGACACAATTAAAAGAACATCGCAAAACTTATTATGAATACATCTCTACAATTAAACAAAACGCGGATAAATTCAAGGGAAAATTAAATTTAGACGGCCTAATATTTACAGCGGCAGATACACTTTACACAATTGGAAGCTGGAATGTCACCCTTACTGGCCAATATAAATGGAAGCCTGTTTCAGAACAGACTGTGGACTTGCGTATTATTAAGATTACAGATACAACGGCAAATGTCCAGGTTGTAAAGGGAAATACATTAGAAATTTTTCAAGATCGGGGGCGACCAATCGTAGTTAATGTTCCAGAAACTGTTAGAAACGGAACGATACACGAATTTTCTGCCGAATTCAGATGGAAAAATGCTAGAACTGATAAAACTAAGCCAAATGCTATAAAGACTGTATTAAATGTTATGCGGAGCTTTAAAAGTCCCGTGATTATAGACAATCTTATTTATTTTCTTAAACCTGATAATGAAAAAGCTTACCGGGTCATTCTTGAACATTCTTCAAAGGCAAAATTATTCAAATGTATCGCTGCGGCGGAAAATGTAAAACTACTCCAAGAAAAAGACCTAACTAAAATTCAAGACATGATTAAAAATGTAAATACAACAAAGGACATTGAAGTAGAAATGAGACTTGGTAAAATCAATAAATCTGGAAAGACTTTTTTCAATCCCATTTTAACTAGGACAGACTTCTGGAAAATAGGAATTAAAATTGAAAGTTTTGGTTTTAAAAGAGAAATCACTGACTTTATAGACATCTATGACCAAGGTATCCGAACAAGATATATCTATTCTCCCGACTTTTCAAAATTCATACAATACGAAAGTGTAATTAAAACAAGGATATCAAATGTAGACGTAGATATTTCAAATCTCTTAAATTTTGATACGAGATTTTCTTTGTCGACCGAAACGCGAGTAATGAAATCTAATACATCTGGAGACACAAAGAGAAAGTACAGGGTTTCTTATACTGACCCAAATTCGTTGTTCAGAGTAGACCTTACTGCTATAACATCTGTTGAATACTCTCCAGAAACCAGAATGTTCAAAACTAATAGTAACCCTGACGAGAAATTTCAAATAGAAATTGAATTCCTCAGTGATAATATTGAGGTTAATGAGCTTTTTAAATTTTTGACGCATCTATTGAGCATTTGATAAAACAGAACCAGAATTTACTAGACGATTATCCTGAGAAATGTACCACTCGTCAGGATCGCTGAATAGTGATAAATCAATTGGTCTGAATTTAGTATACAAGTCATTCAAAATAGTGTCATATTCATAATTTCTTTCTGTTTTACTAATTATACTTATCTTGCGTTTAGGAACAATATTTCCAGAAAAATCCCTGTTAATTTTAACATTTACATAATCGCCTCTCAATAATTTATCGGGAATTTCTCTTTTTGTAAATTCATATTTAGTTAAGAAGCTTAACCCCTCGGGGAAAGTCGTTTCGCTGTGACCAAATTTAATAATTGAACCTTTAGTAAGTTCTAGTACTTGCAGTTCAAGCATGTCATCCGTAGTGTCTTTTTCGCCCCATGTTATGTAATCGCAAACGTTATTATTTATAAATACCAGGTTATTAGTATTATCCTGATTTATAAAATAATTACTACCTTCTATTACATCTATAAAAAAATCGGGGAAAGCAATAATTTCATCTGAGATACTGTTTAGCAAAGAATTTTGTAACTCAGAAATAGTTTGATTTCTTCTGTTAAATTGAACTGAAACATAAGATTCGTCATAATAAATTAAATCTATAATATGAAATTCATTTACATTTTCTATTTCATTTTTTCTTAGATATCCAAACAAAACAATGTCCGCGTCGAATTTATTAGAAATTTCAGAATCTATACTATTTAGTTCTGAATTAATGTAAAAATTTCCGGCCGGTCCGAGACACAAGAAAAACGGGTAACTATTACCTGGTACAGATTTTACTACAAATGGAATGGTTTTGAATAAATTTATACTAAATATCGTAAGGGGTTTTTTAGTAATGGACCTTTCAATTAAACGTCTAAAAATTGCCGTGTTCTCTGGTAAATTCTTTTCGTTTAATTCGGATATATTATTTTTGATTAAAATACCGCCCTGATTTACAACAAGGTCTAATTTTTTAAGATTAAGTTTAACACATTCTATTAATCGAAGTTTATTAAAAGTATTTAATCCTGGAAATACTCTCGAATCTCTTTTAAATTCTTCTCCTTGAACAGTTATGATTTCTCCATCTTGAGTTCTAACTGTGTAGTCATTAGACTTTTTATTTTTTTTCTTAATTACGGTTACAATTTCGATTTTTCCATTTAAAGATATCTCAGCACTTGAACCGGGACTGTTACTGTCGGGTATTAAAATACCTGAACCGATGTCTTCGCCGTTTATTATATTGTATTTCTCGGCTTCTGGCTGATTTCTTGGAAAACCTTTTATAAGATAATCTCTCATTAACTGAATTGATTTTTCACTCTTTGCTTTACAACATGGATACCAAAGCCCGTCAGGAGCCTGTACACCTTCAGGACTTAGATACTGATAATTAGGATCCGGACATGTACCACTCCAAGAATACGGATCCGGTCTTTTTCCTTCTTTCCACGTGTTTCCGTCGTCATCAACTCTTGTCTGTGTATTTCTACATACAGATGACGGAACAGCGTTTCCAGACACCGTGTTATAAGATTTAATGTCCTTGGATATTTTATCGAGTGCTTTATTTGTAAGTATATCTTCTTGATTTCTAAACAATTCATTAAATGAAGTTACTACATTCCTAAATAATTCTGATTTTATGTCCGTGTCACCCTCCTTACATAAACCTTGTTGTATATTCTTGGCGCTACATTTAGATAAGGTCATTGTAATGGTTCCATATTTATTTATTATACATGTCATCTTTAACCCAGGGGCCGGAGTATTTACAAATCTAATATATTCTTTAGACATTACCCCCGTTCGTGTCATTCTCCCCAAAGAATATTCCCAATCTATTATGCGAATACCGTCAAAATTTATTACTTTCTTTCCCGATATTGTATCTTCTATTTGGGTTATAATACTAGAGATTATCTCCCCAGAAGAATCAAAAGGACTTATTAGATTGTCTAAGTTTTCAAAATCTACCTGTTTTTCATTAAAGTTGTTAAGTGTGAATTGACCAGACATCGAATGAACATAAGAATATTCTGGAAATAACTTGTATTCTGTGCTGCCCGTTATTTCTTCTAAGACATCTGCGTTTATTACATCAGAATCTTTTAGTCTTTCTATTAATTCAGATACCATGTCATCATACTCATCTTTATCTTCGGGTACATTGATTAAATTTATAAGACCATTTTTACTTATTCTAATAGATGTCTTGTTATCAGATTTTTGATAAGAAATTATAACATTATTCAAAAATTGTGTAGTTGAAGTTTTTGCGGCTAATTTTTTAGGACCTCTCTTTTTAAACACTCCTTCAGAGTCAAAAGAGATCTCAGTTAAAATGTTTTCATTTTCCTCAATTAAAATTTCAGATGGAGAAATTTCGTCATCTAAAAGAAGAACATCGTTGAGGTATTCCTGTGTTAAGGTTCCATCGTTAAATTTATCTTTAATGTAACCGTAGTCCCCGTTATAACTGGGAACGAGTATGTAGTCTTTTAACCCTTTTATAGTAAGCATTAGACTTTGATTTAAAGGAGCGTCGCAGTCTTCTAGGTGGTCCTCTGAACCTACGGCATCGCAAACACTACAATATAATCCTTTTTGTATTGGGCCCACGGGCGGGCGGTTATAATTGTCATTAATTGTTTCGTTTCCCAAGAATTTTTTCTGCGATAAACTCAATCTGTAGAAACCTTCTTCGTCTTCGTCTAAAGCAAAACCACTTTTTAACTTATCAATGTCTACAATTTCTTCTGACGTATCAAATCTATTTATAAAAACGTTGATACCGTTGATTTTTATATCGGATGACATTTAGTATATAGAAAACATTATTTATTTATGCGATAAAATGTATATAAAAAATATAATTATATAAAATAATACATATGTCGACTAAAGAAATAGACAATTTTAACAAACTATTTGCGGAATTTTTAGAAAAAATAATTTCAAAGTTTCAAAGTGAAAAACTCAAGACTTATTATAGAGGGTTTAAAATTTTAAAGTCAACATCTCCGGATACTCCTTCTAATTTATTTATGGCTGGGTGTATCGATTACAAAACCCAGATAAAACAAAGAGATGACGCTTTTTTCTTAAAAAGTAAATCTATTAATGACACGGCAAATACATTTGGCAATTTTACAGAAGATTGCGGTCTCGATACTTACTGGAATGAACTTACGCCCCCCACGAAGAAAGCTATATGGGACTATATCCAGTCTCTTTTTGTACTTGGAGAAATTATTGTAAACAAAAATAAGGACTTATTTACTAAATACAACATTATGTATGCGTCTGATTACAAGTCTGAAATCGATAATTTACATACTGGAGATTTTTCTGTAGAATTCCTAGAGAAAATAAAATAGTTATATAACATTAAATGACATCTTATTGGTTAAGTAACTATTGTTCTTTGTTTTCATCGTTTAATATTATCCCTTTTACAGGGGATAACAAAAACTATCAGTATAACTCCTTAACTAGACTTATAATTTTAATGACTTTATTGGGTTACTTATATACATTAGAAATTAATGTAATATATTCAGGGATTATTTCTTTGTTGATCTCGATTATATTTTACTTTGTTACATTTAATTCGTCTAGTGTAGAAAAATCTGTTGAAAATCCTTCCGTAGAAAATAAAACCCCTGCCTACAAACTTACAGAATCTGATGATTTGCAAAATCAATTAAATCAAGTATCTTTGGATTACACCCCTCCAGATACCGACGATAAACGTAAACATATATATTTTTTAGAAGGAGATCAATCAAGTTCAAAAATAACTAATGTAGATATCGACCCGTCTGAATTTTTACCTTCTGGACCAAAAGTAGTAAATGCTATAACAAAAAATTTAACAACGCTAAATAGAAATATTTAAATTAAAATTTATTATATCATATTATATTATATAATAATGGAATATACAGGAGAAACCGCCAAATCCAAGGTCATAGACTACAACTCAGAAGGTAGATATAATCAAAAAATGGATTACGAAGTGTTACATTCTGCAAAGGTAGAGGACAGGGCAGTAAAGGCTCTTGTTAAATACAACAGGGAACAGATAGCGGGTAAAGAAATGACTAAAAAATTAAATCCGGTCGTTGCAAGAACTAGAAATAATGCTATAAATTTTACTTCGGTTCCAGTCGGTATCAATCAAAGATACACTGAAAAACTAGTGGCTTATAACAACAGGTATTACATGCTTTATGATACTGAAATTATTAACTCTGGAGACATGGGGGAAGAGTTCATTCCCATAGACTACACTAAAAATACACCTAAAAATGTTCCATTTGTAAAAAATTATCAATATAAACATTTAGATGAAACAATTGGAAACTCAAAAATATTAAACAAGGATGTAATTACAAACTCTGGCAGACTCAATAGAATAGATAAAACGTTAAATAAAACATCATAAATAGGTATAAAAAATTTAAATATACGTATTAAATAAAACATGTATATGTCCTCGAATATAGGTTCTGTATCATATTCTTCAAGAGAAGGTATAATTGATGTACCAGAAAGTCAACGTATTTATTATTTTCAACCTAATAGTTTTGAAATGGATATAAATGAAGAAATCTTACATCCATTATTGATAGCACTCTCACATAATTTAATTATAGGAGAGGACATTACAAATATAAGTACAGAAGAAACTAAAAAAACCCTGTCTGAGGATCAATTTAATCAATTAATTTTTAACCAAGAACATTCTAGTTGTTGTATTTGTATGGAAAATAAAAAATTAAATGTACGATTAAATTGTAATCATACATTCTGTAAGCAGTGTATTAAAAAATGGCTCACAGAAAAATCCAATACTTGCCCGACGTGTAGAACAGAGGTCTAATTAAATATCTTAATTTTAATATTATAATTTAAAATATTTAATTATATTAATTATGAATACAATAATTACGCTGATAATAGCATTGTCTGTATTTGGTTTATACATTAATCTGTATAGCGGGACTGATCTGTCTGACCCTGAACTTATGAGTACAGCTTTGTCATCTAGAGTATCTACAAAAGAAAATAACGAAAGAGAAAATGCCAAAATTTCCAGTGAAGTAAAGAAAATAATACAAGATCTTAAACTAGATCCTGAAATTATGGATAAAGCAAAGGACGTTTCTACTGAAGAAATAGACGAGATGATCAAGCTCGCTGAAGAGACGAATGTTTTTGTAAATGCGCCCAAAAAATATAACGAACTTGGAGAAAAAATGAGCGACGTAACAGATAATCGTATTTTAAACTTAGGGAAAAATGTGAAGGGTGGTTCATCTACAAGAGTATACGGATGGGTCCGTCCATCAAGCGTAGACAAAGTTGATTCTAATGGTAGCATTACTAAGGAAGACATTTCTTATAAAAATAATTATCCATACAAAACATCTGAATTAAGAATGAAATCGGGTGATTCTAAAGTATTAGAAAGCATAAATGATTCGACAGCGTCTAGAAGATTTAAGCAGGGGGGGCAAATTGGTACGTTAATATTACCAAAAGACACAACCGCTTTTGACATTGACAATACATTCACTAAAAGAGCCGCTAGCATTTATAAAACAAGAATAGGGTTTCAAAATAAAATTTTGCCGGATGTCATGGACGTAAATACTGGTTTAATAAAAGAAAGAGACAGTCCGAAATTGAATTATATGGACGAAATGTCGGACAACATAGAAATTAAGACGAGACCAAATTTGGTAGGTTTTAAAGACATGGTTGACCACATGAAAACACATGAAATTTTGCACCCAGTTGATAAGGTAAATGGCGATATGCAAAATATATCTCGTAATTACAATCTAAAATAAAATATTTAATATTAATTAAATCATAATGAATATTACTGATCGTAATGTTAGTAGGGATAATAAAGAAATACAAAGCGTCGCCAATGATATTAATAATTTGGTATCTTTACCAAATAAAGAACGCAAACAAATTAGAGTAATAGAAAAAATGCCCCGACAGAAGACCGTTTCATTTAAAAAAACAGTTCCATATGACCAAGAATATGCCACAAAAGATAACACTGCTAGTAGATCTAGTTATCACGATGATCTTATAAACTCTACAAATCTTAAAACACAGGATATTAGAGAGGATACTCATACTTTGTTAACTAGCACAGCTTCACGTTCCGGCGATATAGACGCTAAAGGCGCCAATAGAATTATTGAAAAAGTAAGCCCCAAGAATCAAGTCTCTGGTATCATAGATAAAAACTTAATGGCTCATATAATTGCGCCATTTTCTTTGACAAGCATTGCGGCCCCAAAAAACGAACTAAAGCCCATGAATGTATATCGCAAGGCAGATTCTACACCTTTACCTCCTATTATAACACCAACAAAATCTACTAAAGAAAAGATGATAACTATAAGATAATTTTATCGATTATTTCTTTATTCTCTAACAGGCTTTGTTCAAAAATGTTTCTTAATTTTATCAGGGGTTGTTTAGAACCAATACTGTTTTGTATGGTTTCATATGAAACCCATTTTACATCATTTATCTCTAAAAACTTTCTATCTATAGTTATCTTTGATATAAATTTTTTAGTAGACAAGAATCTGTGTCTGTAATTTGTGTTGAAAGGAACTTTAACTAAATACATATAATAAGGGTAACCAGACGGTGTTTTACACTTTATACACTGCGAATTATATCTATTAAGTGTATTTTTAATAAGATCATAATCTTCTATACAACCAAGGGTCTCTTCCCAACATTCTCTTGTGGCAGTTATTTCTGGATCGGACCTGTCTGTAGCTTCACATGATCCTCCAAAATTTGACCATTTGTTGTCCCAGTCTTTTCCAAGGAAAAAATAAGGCGTTTGTTCTATACTTTTAGTATAAAACAATATTCCTGCGCCGTAAATTATATTATTTGTTAACATTTAAATATTAATCTATTTTGTCTTTAAAAGGAATTAAAAAAAAGATATATACAAGAGTATTACACATAAATGTACACTTGATGTCTTTATTTATAAATAAATATAATGTTAAACACCCTCTTAAATTATTATTTACTCGTTCCAATGAAAACAAAAAAATAAATTCGTTTAATTATAATATGAGCGGTTCGGTTCCAAAAATACAGATAGAAACTGAAAATTCTTCTAGACCCACTATACAAATTAAAAATCCAATTAGCGTAAGCGGAATAGACGTATTAAGAGACTCTGATGACTCCGCGTCTGAAGCATCTGGTAGCACCGTATCGGCCGCGGCGGCCCCATTGAAGAAAACAAGCCTTAAAAATGTAAAGTCTAAGTCTAAATTCAACTCAGAAGATTATCAGAGTTTTGTAAATAATTCTAAGAAAAAAGTAGGATCCGATAAAGATTCGGGGTCTGGGTCAGAATCGGGTTCGGGATCGGGTTCGGGGTCAGAATCGGGTTCTGAGACTGGTTCTGATTATTCTGATTATTCTGGTTCAGGTGATGGTTCTGCAACAAAAGACAAGAAAGATCCAAAGCAAGAAAAACAAGAAATTCTTCTTAAACTTCTTGCGTTGGAAAAGAAAGGGGTTGAGTTAACTAAGAGATACTCCATGGGTTCTAAACTTTCAGATCTACGGTTTGAATTAGAACTTCATCAGAGTAGCATGGAAACAGAGATGAGTGTAAAATTCCAACAAAAGATGTTGATGGCCGCGATTACAGGTATTGAGTTTGCTAATAAAAAATTCGACCCAATTGGAGCAAAATTAGAGGGATGGTCAGAATCCGTGATGGATAACTTAGACGATTATGAATCTGTATTTCAGAGACTTCATGAAAAATATAAAACCCGCGCAGAACTCCCCCCAGAGTTACAACTAATGGTAACATTAGCAGGAAGTGCATTTATGTTCCATATAACTAAGTCATTGTTCAGTAGCGCTCTCCCGTCTGGTGATAACGGACTCCAAAATTCGGAAATCATGAAGAACATAGCGGCAGCAATGAGCAATCCGGCTGGCCCTCCTCCAAAACCAAATTCAAATGAAATATCCGGACCAAGTATGAACTTGGCTAGTATGATGAAAGATGACGATTCCGTTTCTAATAGTACAGTAGAAACTTCTAAAGAAGTTAAAATTAATGATAAGGGAAAAAGAGCTATTAATATTTAATATTAAATAAAATAAAATAATGTGTATTGTATATAAATGGTATTATTTTATAACCAAGATTCGGTACCTTTGCCTGAAACTCCAGACCCATCTTTATTATCAAGAGATGCCGTGTATAAAAGTCGCCCTCGAATCTATACTACTGATACTCCACAAACGGGACTTTATCAAGAGAATAGAGGTCTCCTAGAAAATTTGTCTAGAACTTTGTTTGGAGGATCGCTAGAAATGGAAACTATTGTAAGAACTGACGAGTTTGGTAATTTGTCGCCGGATGAAAAAATTATTTATTTAATTAAGATTAACCAAGCGCAAGGGCAAGTCGTGTCTAGCTATTTAAGACTTATATTATTTATTCTAGCGATGATAGTATTTAAAATGTACTCTTAAAAATGACCGCGCCTTAACCAATATTGATAATTTTAGTATTTATATTATTCATTGTGTATCTGGAATTTGTATAGGATAATTTTCTAAATTCTTCTATACTTTTGTCCCCTCCGTATTCCTTTAATGTGAATATACTAGGAGCACACTTAATTCTAAAGTCTTGTCCAAAAAGAGTTCTATAAAATTGACCCACTAGATAACTTTTTTGTTCGAAATTTTTATTACTGATACAATAAGATTTAACACAATTTGGAGAACAAAAATTACCAAATAATTTATAACGTTGTAATTTTGCACAATAATCTATAGGTAAAAAAAATGGTATAATATTAAATGTGTGATGACAATTATAACACCTTATTTCATTTGTATTTTGTTTAGTTTTTGTTATGTCTGTTCCTCGGTTATAATGTTTTACACTCTTTACATTTTCTTTGACTACGTCACATGTGTCTTCTTCGTCACTTGATAAAACTATATTACATTCTTTATTGTGTTCTGTAAAAAAGTCTGAAATGTCTACGTCTTCTTCTTTTTCTTTATCGTGTACTTGTATACAAAGATTTCCAAAAGAGAGGGCGCTACTCGAATAGTCTTCTTGAATTTCGTCACTGTTTTCAAAAAAAACCTCCTCAGTTTGATTTTCATGAATGTAATTATTCTTGAAAGTAGTAGTTTCCCATTTCTTTTTTCTACCCCTTTTCTTCTTAACCACTTCTTCCGAAACAACCGGTGTTACCTCTGATACCGTCTTTTTTTTGCGTCCCCTTTTCTTAACATTTTCTTCCATTAATTGATTTAAAGAGACCTTCTATTTAAAAGAATAAATGTTTGCTTTATATACCTTTACTTTTATAGGTCTACTCACATACGTATTGAACAAAGCTTATAATTACATTAGCCCTTATAAGACGTTTGAAGACAACTACGAACATGACGAGTACAATCTATTGTGTTATCGCGTAATTTTTGAAGACGCTTCTGAAGTTCTTAAATCTGAACTAACAAACGAACAAGTCGAGGAAATGGATATTGACGAAAATAAAATTAAATGCATTATAATTGAATATATGTTTAATGGAGAATTTATGAAGTACATCACTTACACAAAAGACATCGCATTTCCCATTTATCCCTTTGACGTTGCTATCACAAAGTATCCTTATTACCCAGAGGTGATTATTCTTAATGGAATAGACATTACAAAGTACATTCACCCATGGTTGGGTCCATATTGTAATTTTTACGTTGACCGTGAAGAACCCATTAAACTTGAAGATGCTTTGATGGAACATCCAGATTATGAAGAATTTGATTTTAACAACGGAACACTATTAATGCTTTCAAATGAAACACCTCTAAACGGTAGAAAATGTATCGCTAAGCCCCTTCCTTGTAAGCTTATATGGAAGAGACACGCTGCTGTAGATCCCAGGGATGAACATCTATTGGAATAGATGCCTTTTTAAAAAGTGTATTGTAATGTATTTAAAAGACAAGTTTATTTAAATCTAAATGATGACAGACAAAATTGAAGAAACTGTATTATTTAGATTTAAAACTGTTCAGACAAATGCTATAAGAATTCTTTTCGAATCGCTTAAAAATATTCTTTCAGATGTAAATTTCAAGGCAGATGCCACTGGTCTAAAACTTACAACAATAGACGGTACAAACAGTGCTATTGTAAATTTATTTCTTCAAAAAGAGAAATTTGAAGAATACATTTGTACTAGAGTAACTAATATAGGCGTGAATCTATTGTCTATTTTTAAAATTTTGAAAGGTATTAAACACGCCGACACTATATCATTTACTATATATCAAAACGAAGATGGACACATGTATATCCAGTGTGAAAATAGCGAAAAACAATCAAAAATTTGTACTAAAATTAAACTTCTTGATATGGACGAAAAGATTTATAAAATTCCAGACATCCGTTTTAATAGTTATATAACTATGCCAAGTTCTGATTTTCAAACGTACATTTCAGATCTTTCTAACATTTCAAACGAAATACATTTTACATACAGTAATGCACTTAAACTGCGTGCTATAGGAGATTTTGCTGATCAAAGTATCACAATTAATGAAACAAATGATAATCCAGATACAGAAGAACAATACGGCGTCTACCATACCAAATACATTCTACTGTTTACTAAATCTACTAATTTATGCAGCACGGTTGAAATTTATCTAAAGACAGGATACCCTTTGACTATTTTATACAGCGTAGCAAATTTAGGCCAGATTAAATATTGTCTTGCTCCAAAACCAAATTAGTTCTCAGAATCTATCACGTCGTCATCGTTTTGACTTATACAAAATTTACATTTGTATTTATAGTACATCTTAAGAAACGTGTCTTTAACTATTATAAACGCCGTTTTAATTAAATAAGAATTTTTAACCAGATTTAATACAATTTCAAGCTTTTCATAATCTACATCTATACTGTATTGTTTAGTTAAAATTTCGTGTATACATAATATAATTATTTTTTCAAAATCTTTTGATTGAAAATTTTTAATGTATTTCTTATTTATATCCAAAAATTCTACAACTTTAAGTACAATTTTTGGATAATCTATTTCTTCATCTTTTACGATGGAATAAAGACCGTTATTTCTTAAACGATTTAATAATTTGATATAATAGTCTTTACTTCTTATTTCAATAATTATTTCTTCAATTTTCATTTATTATATAATGTATAATACACAATTTAATTCAAATTAAATTAATAATTTAATAATTTTATAAGTAGAACCTATTACTATTCCCGAAAATGTATCAGTGGCAAAAGAGTACCAAAAACCTAAATTATCGTAATAATGTTTTTTAAGATGGGGAAATAAGCCCGAGTATCTCATCGGTATACCTACTATCCCAGATATAAATATAGTTAATAATATAGTGTATATATTAAAACCGGACAACTTTAATAAGTCTGTAGATTTAATTATAATGTAATGTGTTATTGCCCCGACGAATCCAGCTATAAGCGCAGCTGATAAAACAGTATGTTCTTCAAAATATCCTTTGAGTACTGTAATCCATTTCATATTTTCGATTCCAAAAAACGTAATTTTACCCTCTGAAAAAAGTCTAAGGATTACATCCCAAGCCGCAGTTATTAAAAAAATAATTATTATATCTTTTGTTAAATTATTTTCTACATTCATTACGATTTATTTATTTAAAAAAAATATATTTTATTTATAATAAAAGATGTTCTCAAACTTACCAATGCCTGTTATACTCTTCGTAGTAATTACTGCGATTGTTGGCGTTCTATGGATGACCGGTACATTTTCTACTAGAAAACAATATAGAAATAGAGACTCGTTTTCATTAGCAGGTGATATTCAGAAGAACTTAACAGCTTTAAATGCCGACCAGATTAACAATCAAGCTTCTAATAAATTTCATTTTGATGATAGAATTACCAGTGCCGTATTAGAGAATGGCTCACGTTTAGACTCTTTGTATGCTGAAAAGACTTATAGGGGTCCGTACGGTATTTCTACCAGGTCTCAGTTAGATACTGATGAACTGGTCGCCGCACTCGTAAGTGATGTAGAACCATCTGTTATAGTAGAAGTAGATTCTTCCCAGGTTAAACAGGGTCATAGTCTAGCGGTTAAAGCGGAAAATGTAGTATCAACCGAGGATGTAATTGTAAAGGCAAATGATGTTAAGCCCGGCGAAAGAGTTACTGTAAAACCGACCCAGGTCAGGGCGAGACAGCAGGTACTTAAACGGAGCATTGTATCGGGTAATTCTGAACTAGTAAATAAAGAAGATGTCGACATTAACGAAACAATAATAGCAGATTCTAGCCAGTTAGATCCAGATGCAACTGTTGTAGTTAAAGCGAATCAAGTAAAGGCTAAAAAGACAGTTGTAGCTAATAGCCAGTCTCTTTCAGCTGGAACGAAAATAACCGTTGCGGCGCAAGACGTAAAACCTGACGAGATTGTAATGGTAATGTCGTCTCAAACCAAGCCCAGTGTTAGAGTAAATCAAGATAATAGGTATATCGATGAGATAGATGTAGAAGTACCATTGACCGCTCCCGGAATTGAGGTGGAAGTGGCGGAACCTCTTTCAATTGGTACTGTAGAAAATAGACTGGCGGGTAATGCTGGATTTGGAAATGTATATTCGATGAATAAGTATCCAACAAAAAAAGCTTACGCTACAGTGAGCGCCCGTCAGAGTTTATCTGAATTTCCTGTAAGATCTACTGTTCACACGTCCGTTATCTAATTAAACATTCAACAAATGTTTCAGCAATGTCTGTATTTTCAGTTTTGTAACCAATTTTAAATTTCTTACTTTTATACAATGATAGTCGTTTGCGATGCCAATTATTAAAGACGCTTATTGTATCATTGATATCTATTACAATGGGTAAATTTTCATTTTTCCTGCGTAAAATTCTACCAACTGCCTGTTCAACATTGCCCTTTGGAGAAGCAAGTATCAAAGTATCCAAACCTGGATTATCGTAACCCTCTGACGCCATTTGATACGTTGCTATTATAACTCTACATTCATTTGACTTTTTAAGATTTTCCATTTTCATCCCCCCATAGTACAACCCAACGGAATAAGATGTCAATGCTTTATATAACAAGTCACAATGAGCTTTACGATCAGAAAGTACAAGAATTTTTCTGTTAGATGTATAACACTCTTTAATTAATTTTACGATAAATATATTTCGAGTCTCGATTTGTGTTATAGAGGTAATGCTGGCAGGGGAATTTACTTTTCCATTTGGTGAAAATTTAATTGTATCTTCTGAAAAATCTGAGAAATTGTATACATGTATTTCTGGTTCTATAATAAGTAATTGTACATTTACTGCTACTTTACCTAGAAACCATCCAAGCGTATATTCCAACCGATCCGCTCTTTTCAAGGTTGCAGTAAGTCCAAGATTATATTTAGCCCCTATCTTATAAAATACGCTTGAAAAAACTTTCGAGCAATAATGATGTGTTTCGTCGTAAACAGCAAAGGAAAAATCTTTGAAAACTTCTTCTGGGTAGTCCTTCATTGAGATACTCTGAATCATTCCTATACATACACTTTTAGTTGTATCTACAATCTTACCCCGAACTATACCAGGTGAAACACCTAAAAATTTTTCAATTTGTTCTTTCCATTGTTCCATGAGCGATTCTTTATTAACTAAAATTATCGTTTTAACTCCGAGTAAATGTGAAATATAAAGACTAGCAAAGGTTTTACCCCATCCAGTATATAAAGAAGCTATACAAGAACCATTTTCAAGTAATTCGGAATGTATTGCTTCAATTGCTACTTTTTGATATTCTCTCGGTGAAGCATTTATGGGAATGTCCACAGAATGTACATGGTTTAAAACTAATTCTCCTTCACTGCTAAAGTATCTTGGTATGTACATAAATTTATTTGTAAGTTTATACATGACATAATTTACTGGAGCATAATCACCTGGGGTAAAAGGTGTAACGGTTAATTCTTTCTTAAGTCCGGTTCTTGAAAGGTCTATACGACGTCCAAACGGCATATATAACTACATTAAATTTATTTTTATATTTATTTAAAGAAATGAAATATATATTTTCAATGGTAAAACTTTATATCACAACAGAACGTGTAGCTAGATACAATAAGAGATGTAATAACAAACAAATTTCAGAAATGCAACATATCATTAAGAAAAAAACGGACGAAGTACATGGATTTATTGAAGATAATCGTCAAATTAGCAATTCATTGTCGCGCGCAAATGGATTCAATAAAATGATTTATCATACTTATTCTGGACTCTATAATAGATATACAAATATCGTGCGTGAATTTGATAAGATGAGAGTTTATCTTCGCGATACAGAAGAAAAGCTAAATAAGACTACCGAATTGTACGAAAATCTAGAAGACATCTACAATGAAAAGGTAGAAGAATGTGAAAGACTTAATAAAGTTGAAAAAACTGAAGAATGTGAAAGACTTAATAAAGTTGAAAAAACTGAAGAAGGCGAAATTAAAGAAGAAAATAAACTATAAATATATATAAACAGGTATAAAGAAAAAAAACATATCATATTATGTGAATACTTCTATGGAGGCGTAGCTCAGTCGGTTAGAGCGTCGGTCTTATGAGCCGAATGTCGCGGGTTCGAGCCCCGCCGTCTCCATAGAATTATTACATTTTTTTATTAGGTTTAAAAAAATAAAACAGGGATTAATTACTACATAGACACAGATATGGATTGTTCTATTTGCTGCGAAAAGTTCAATAACTCCGTCCACCTAAAGGTGGAATGTATGGGTTGCGAAACAATGGAGCAGGCGGCGTGTAGAACTTGTTGTAAGACTTACATCTTGAATTC